>Ga0307515_10001150_pt1 | contig 60648 bp, 39 predicted proteins | sample 17_EM_MG_FD_194513 | JGI IMG/M metagenome (GOLD analysis project Ga0307515, IMG submission 194513) | Populus trichocarpa ectomycorrhiza microbial communities from riparian zone in the Pacific Northwest, United States - 17_EM | ecosystem: Host-associated > Plants > Roots > Unclassified | place... | reverse complement strand
TAATAAGTTATTTTTCAGCTCATTTTCCATAACATAATTAAATACTGAAAAATGTTTTCCAACTTATTTTTCATTACACTATCAAATATTAAAAAATACTTTTTAAAATATATTTAAAAAAAAAAAATATTTTTCAACAAACAAATGGATATTTAGTCTTCTCGCAGTCACTTGCTGTCTCCTCTCTGAACCCGATGAAATTGAAGCCAACAATGAAGACAAAGTGCCATCTCACACACGGTTTTCAATATGCCACAAGGTTCCAAAATCTTTTATTATCATTACCCCCACGAACAAGTCTTCCTTGTATTTTTCCACACCACAATGCCTGCCTGGTTGGAATATCGTAGGGTTCCAAAATATTATCTTATAATAATTTTCATAGTCTTCAACAATATACACATTTGAGTTTAACCATACACTTGACTTGTCTCAAGTAAGCTTCTCTGTTTACTTTTTAATGGTATGTTTTTGTAGAAAGTGCTTACTTTGTCTTTGGGCTTACTACAAAGTTTGTAAGCTCCTAAGAGTGGTGCCCTGGTTCATCTTGAGTTAGTAGGATTATGTGGTTTGAATTGACAAGCTTGTTAGCTTAGGATGTCAAATTTAGAAATTTGATTAGGCTAATTTAGGTGAAATGAGTATTTCTTGTTGCTTGTTTGGTGCTGGATATGCTTTGGAATTTGGAGGGATTGTTGACAATATGCAATGTTTACTCAAAGTGGCTGGTTTGGTTTATGTAGGAAATCAAGATGTCGTGGATGAGAAGTCTTGGCTGTGTTTTTGTGCTGTCCTATTGTTACTTGGTGCTCCAAACAGATGCACATATTACAGATCCCTCAGAAGGTTAATTTCTGTCCAGAAGTCTTGATGTTTTTCTTACAATTAATTGGATCTTTGATTTTTCTTCTTCCAATATCCACCTGATGTGTTGAAGGAGATATGATGCATGTAAAGTGGGCTGAAGTGTGTTTTACTTGAAACTAATGCTAAAATTGTCGTTGGCTGGAGGAGAACATGGGATGTACATAGCAGGAGAGCAAGTTGAGGAAAGTTTCTTGCCGGCGAATGACAATTAATGTCTTCGACCTTTTCTTTTCTTTTTTTGTTCTCGTAGTAGCAATTTTGAGACTTCCTTGCAAAATATAAAAATCCCTCTTCTTCCCTGCTTTTCAGAATGAAGTACCACTAGGCAAAACATCATCATATGGTTTTGTCAAATATGTTCTTGTGATGTCCAGTTTTGCTACTGTTCTGCTCTGATGTGCTCCATTCCCTGCCTTTTTGCAGTTGCTGCATTGAAATCAGTCAAGAAAAGTTTGGTTGATCCTATGAAGCATCTCAGTAGTTGGAAAAGGGGAGATCCTTGCGCATCCAACTGGACTGGCATTTTTTGTTTGGACACATATGCGACTGATGGATATTTGCACGTCCGAGAACTGTGTGTTCCTTTTGTTCTGCATTTTACTTTTGCTGTTATTGATTTATCTCTATCCCTCTGATTTCAATGAACAAAGCAAATGTAATATGGTGCAGAAAAATCTAGTACTCCGCTTCAGTTGTTTACTTTATTTTTACGAATCTAATACGTTCTCAAGATGTGTTTCCTCATTAATTTACAGAAATTTGGCTACGATTACTTAATTGTTTTCAGTTTTGATGCAGGCAACTGCTGAATATGAATCTTTCTGGACATTTAACACCTGAGCTTGGCCAACTTTCTCGACTTAAAATATTGTGAGCCACAACCTAATTTCTGGACAGCTCTACAATCTGTATGTAACTATTTCTAGTCAGTCCTTTTAGTGATCTAATGCCATTTCTTTGTGCTGCCTGTTGCAAGGGATTTCATGTGGAACGAATTGGGTGGCAGCATACCGAAGGAGATAGGAAACATTTCATCTTTACAACTCCTGTAAGTTGGTTTCATTGTGTAAGTTTGATATCCTTGTGAGCAAGAAAGTATAATGCAAGAATCATCTTAAATTATTTATCTGAGTTGTCCTCTGTTCTTAAGTTCAATTGATAAACGTAGCTTGGAAGGAATTTTTATGCTTAATATATAGAAGAGGTTATTAAGATGTTCTTATTATTCTGAAAAGGTTCAGTTTTAGTGATGGTGTTTATGAAACTCTGATGCAAAAATTCGCTGAAGTCAAATGTGTTTTGAAGGGCATCGACATATTTTACAATTTGTGTCCATTAATCCATAAGATGAAGCTAGATTGATCATATGATTCGAGATAGTTTAACCCTGTGCGATTCATTTGGTAAACAGGCTCTTGAATGGAAACAAATTATCAGGTTTTTTACCTGATGAGCTTGGCTATTTATCGAAATTAGATCGACTACAAGTGGACATGAACTATATTTCGGGTCCAATACCAACATCATTTGCCAACTTGAGCACAGTGAAACATCTGTAAGTTAAATGTCTCTGCAAGGTTCCCCTAAGAGTTTAGCTTTTTCCGACACATGTTAACTGCTTGGATGTGATTTTGCAGCCACATGAACAACAACTCGATTAGGGGTCAAATCCCACCCGAGCTTTCCAAATTATCCACTCTTCGTCACTTGTAAGTTCATATTGCAGCTACTTCGTTCTCATTTCTGTTGTTCAACAATTCTCTTGGTGATCATCCCTGCCGAATGTTGTTGGTTGGTATTTAAGGATATGTTTTTCACAGGCTTTTGGATAATAATAATTTATCTGGGTATCTTCCACAAGAATTCTCAGACTTGCCGGAGTTGCGCATACTGTATGTTCCCTTATCACATTATATAGACTTTTATTTAGCTAATTACTTTATTTACCCATCATACAACGTCATTTATCTTAGAGCATGCTCCTAGTTTTTGATGTACATGCATTTGATCAATAGTTGCTTGTCAGTGATGGTTTCCGTCCTGGAAAAAACTTAGCAGCTTTAAGTAACATGCTTATATATATAATTGAGTAAATCCAATGATAGTTCCCCCCTCTCATCATGCAGTCAGCTTGACAACAACAAATTTATTGGCTCTGGGATTCCAGATACCTATGGCAACCTTTCCAAATTAGCAAAATTGTAAGTTCTATATAACCAGCTGTGCCTTCATAAACCCAGTTTTAAATTATGCAGAGAAGGAAAGTGCATGCTCTTAATCAGCACTCTCTGTCTCGAGTTTTTAATAGACAAACTGATGTTTAAATCCAGTCACTAATGATGGTGAATTATTAAGTTCTTCTTTGCAAAATCACATTCCACTTCTGGAGTCGGGGAGGCTTCAAATGTTTCGCCATTGTGTTAGCTGATAATTTTACTCTTTCGTTTTCTAATCTTCTTCGACGAGGTAGAAGTCTCAGAAATTGCAGCTTACAAGGAAGCATACCGGGCCTTAGCAGCATACAAAACCTTTTATATCTGTAAGTGGTATCTGAATTTCATACTACAACACAACTATTGCCTTTCAGTTAATGTTATCGGGCTCTTGTTGCAGGGATCTAAGCAAGAATGAGCTCAATGGACCCTTGCCACCAACACTCTCTGATAACATAACCACTATGTAAGTAAACCAAAGTATACTGGTAGGTTTTTCAGTTCAAAAAGGGAGATAAAACTAGTAATTCTTGACTGTACAGATTTCTATCAGTGAGATTTGATCTCCTATTGATTGAAGTATTTGCAAAACAATGCTACAAGGAGAACTCATTGAAATTTCAAAACCTGTTGATAACCTAATTAGTTTTTCTTTAAGGTATTCCTGTAGTTGAAACTTTTTCTTGTTTGATGCAGTGATCTGTCAGATAACCATCTTAATGGATCTATACCAAGAAGTTTCTCAAATCTTCCTTCTCTGCAAAGACTGTGAGACTCTATCTACATGTCTTTCTTTTGTACTAAGGAATTAGTAGTTTACAGTAGTATCAGAGCATCATTTTCAAGATGCTTTTTAGATGATTTTACTTTTTGATGAGGTCTTCAAGTAGCTTAGAAGCAAGACTTATATGTTGAATAATCGATTAATTTTTTAATTCTAGTAATTTGATCCATTCTCCACAATTAAGGTGGATGGTGACTGGTATTTGCAGAAGGTCATTTTTGGTAAGATTTGAGAATTTTTAGATTCTTAAATAAGTATTTTTTTTAAAGAGAGAGAAATGATATTTTAGAGAGAGAGAGAGAGAGAGAGAAATAATATTTTAGAAAGAGAAACCTGAAAATATATCTTAGACTGAATTAATCCTATTTTTGGTAAGTTTAGGGCTATTGTCCTGGAGTGATGTTGCGTCAATCCTACCCTTGAAAAGTTTTACGAGTGCACTAGAAAAATCATATCAATTCCTTCCAAGGTAAATTGTACAATTACACTTGGGAGACTAAGTCAATTCTTTCGAAGGTAAATTATGCAATCGCAATAGAGAGACTAAATTAATCCCATCGTTGGAAGGTTGATGAGAGGTCCTTAGGCATGACCTAAAAAAAATGAAAACATCATTACTTTAAATAAGTTATTTCATATATAAAAAACTTATATTCTTAGTCAATCGATGACTTGGATATCCATTCTTTGTTGAGATCATGGCCTCAGTTCTATAGGTGAGAAGAAAATAGAGTTTCTCCGGTAGAAGTTTTCTAGGTAGTTGACTCACTTTCCCTTTGATAGTTGCCAAAGAAACTTCACATATTTTATGGTTTGAACCAACATTTTATTTTGTAGTTGTTGAAAGCTTTTAGGTTCCAATGAAATTCATGAAGTTGACAAAAAGTGTAGCTTAAATTTGTTTGTCTCACCAAGTCCTCGGGTAAATACGAGAAATCATGTTCTAACTTAGAGCAATAAAAATGTTGTCTAGCCTTCCAACTCTTTTACAAACAGTGCTCATCGACTATTCGCAGTATATCATGCCTTCCAAGCTGATTTGGAATATTATTGGTCATTAAAGTAGTCTTTCTTGCTACAGGAGCTTTATTGGTATCATCAACAAGATCATAAGAATGCACGTCATCCCTCTAATTGAGTGATGTTATTGCCCTACAGAGCTTCTCTTGATTGGTATACTAGTGCTCAATAAGGAGTCAAACTTAATTGAGGAGTTGTTAATGCTTTGATAGAGTAGTTGTGTCAGTAGCTATAAAAGATCTATGATACGTTCCATCTTAGACATATCATGATCGTTTATAATTGATAGTGATTAGGGATGTCAAAAACCAGTTATGGGAGAATGATTGATAGCTTTTTGATTAGTTTTCTATAGATGGTGCCAATGATAAGGTACCAAAAAAGTCCAAGTAGCTTAGGAGCGAAGCTTATGGATAACCGATTAATATCTTATTTCTAGCAATCTGATCTATTCTCCCTAAACAAGGTGGGTGGTGCTTAGTAAGCCAGGGTGACTGATGGCTGGTACCTACAAAAGTCCCCTTCGGTAGATTTAGGGACTCTCAAATCTTTAAGTAAGTGTCTTTTGAGAAAGAAAGTGTAATGATGTTTTAGAGAGAGATGCTCTGAAAATATATATGTAGTAGATAATGGAGATTGTGAACCTGAAACTCGAAGGATTCATAGAGTGTTTATAGCTCGTGAGTCTTGTTCTTTTGTAGAGACAAGAAACATGAATGTAATTTCCTTCTGATGGTATCAATAAAGAATAAATATATCTTACACATCATAAATTAGAGATAAATATCCATTGTACATCATAAATAAAGGATAGATATACACATCATTAATATTGATGGAAAAATTGTAAGTTCTTAAAAGACTTTTATATACCTAGAGGTGTTGAGAGATGAATATCTTTAACCTTAACATTTTATGTTAAGGATCACAAGAATAAACAAGCAAAGTCTTGTGGCCCAATATAGGGTCTAGAAAGATTGTTAGTTCTATATCCATTTGGGTTTGGCATGATACCGAGTCCAAGAATGTTGGGTCTGGTAGCTCACCACACCCACGTGGCTGAGTTCAAGGATATTGGGTCTAGCAGCTCATCAAATCGACATGCACTTAGACTTAGCACGTGGCTGAGCTTAAGAATATTGTATCTAATAGCTCACCAGACCTATGTGTATTTGAGCTCGGCACGTAGTTGAACCCAATAATATTGGATTAAACGTGGATTATTACCCTCTTTTTTGGCTTTTTAAACGTGGATTCCAGCAAAAATAACATATATAAAACATCCTAATCCATCACTTTCAGATGTCATGTCCATTAAACATCCTATTTTCAATGTTCCTATATTACAGGTCTCTCGAAAATAATCTGTTGATCGGTTATGTATCAGCTAACATGTGGCAGAACATGTCGTCCACTAAAAGTGCCGGCCTTACACTGTAAGAACTTAAAGAAGAAATTAAATGAAATCTGTAACTTTCAGCATGAACTCTTATATTAAAGACTCTTCAAACTGCAAAATACTGCTAACTTCTGCTTCTGTGTATATGAAATGCAGTGATCTCAGGAACAATTCGCTTTCAAGCATTTTAGGAGAAGTGAATCTGCCAGAAAATGTCACCCTGAGGTAGTGTTTTCGTAGAGTAATTGATACAATATTTTCTCTTCATGCTCATCCAGGCTTTGGACAAGCCTCAAATAGAAAAGCGAGGATTCAAATACAAACCTCCTGCTGATTTTCAAATGCCACAATAACGTTAATGAAATTACTACACATGGAAAATGAGATCGATACTTTAGCATACAATGTTTTTGGTTTTATACCCGTCAACTAGATTCTCATTATCTTAGTGCTTTTATTCAGGCTTGGAGGCAATCCTATCTGCCATGAAGCTAACACACCAAACATTATCCGGTTCTGTGAACCTGAAGCTGGAGGAGATAAGACTCCTGAAAGGCTAACAAATTCAAAAGTTTCATGTTATGTTCAATCATGTCCAACAGATGACTTCTTTGAATATGTTGCATCATCTCCTGTGCCATGCTTTTGTGCAGCCCCTCTCAGAATTGGATACCGTCTTAAGAGCCCTAGCTTCTCTTATTTCACACCACATGTTAATCAATTCGAGAAGTACGTAACGCGTTCTCTTAACATGAGCTCGTATCAGTTGTCCATTGATTCCTTTTTCTGGGAAGAAGGACCTCGTCTAAGGATGTATTTGAAGCTCTTTCCTCCAGTTAATAATGTTAATTCAACAATGTACAATGCGACAGAGGTTCAACGAATAAGAGATATATTTGCATCATGGCAATTTCCTCCAAATGACTTCTTTGGACCATATGAGCTTCTCAACTTCACCCTACTGGGACCTTATGCACAGAGTATGTACTGTTGCTCCTTCTTTCAGACTAAAATGAAATTCCAAATCCTTAGCTAAATGATGTTGAATTAACCTTTATGCCCTTATGTGTAACTAACATGAGTCTTTGTGTCTTCTATGAGAACAGCACAAGTATTTGAGATCACATAAATAAGTTACCAAAAACATCATGTCTTAGCTTTACAATCATTCCTATTCTGCAAAATAAGCATCTCCCAAGCCTGAAGATTTTCCGTTAGCGTTGAAGTTACAATTTTAACTAGGAATTCAGTGCCCCTGCTAACAATCCTGGAAGGATGAGTTCAGTTGTATTAAATAGCTCTTAAGATCTTTATAGAGTGAAAATGTTTTTTCTCTCAATACTTTCATAATGGTATGGATGTTCATGGTGATATACAACATTTTCTGAATTACAGTTCATCATGTCTATGAATCTCTTGAACATAGACTGCAGGTTTAGCATTCTCTAATTCACTGATGGGTGTGTACTGTATGCCCCATTATTTTTTTCTCCAACAGTGAATGATGAGTCCCATAAAGAAGGTATCAGTAAGGGTGTTTGGGTAGCCATAATACTAGCTGCTATTGCCTGTGCTGTTGTAATAATTTCAGCAATCACAGTTTTGATTATTGTAAGAAATACCAGATACAGTCAGAGGCTTCCAAGAAAAGATTTATGTAAGTCTGTCATTGTGACTAATAAGTATTTGTTTCTTCTAATAATATCATATTTGGTTGTACCTGAAGAAGGTACATGAGACTATTTTGTTTATTTGCAGCCTTAACAGTACAGATGAAAATTGATGGAGTGGAGAGCTTCACTTTCAAAGAAATAGTCTTGGCTACCGATAACTTCAACAGCTCGACACAAATTGGTCAAGGAGGTTATGGAAAGGTTTATAGAGGTGTTTTACCAGACAAAACAGTAGTAGCTATAAAGCGAGCCGAAGAAGGATCCTTACAAGGCGAAAAGGAATTTTTGACGGAGATCAAGTTGTTGTCAAGGTTACATCACCGAAATCTAGTTTCGTTGACTGGATATTGTGTTGAAAGAGGGGAGCAGGTAATATTTTTAGGTGGTGGATGTCATTTTATATAATTTTTGCTGGCATGTACTTTTTTCAATCCCATTTGTTCTGGAAAATCAAATGAGAAGGGAATATACGCGGTGTCCCTGGCAAGGGGGCGGGGGCGTAGGAACTTGTTTGTTCAGAAATGCAGGTATGCATAAGCATCCTGAAAGCACAGTAGGTTCCTGGAAAGGACCTGTTGCTTTTATTTAGCATGGCTTAGGTTCTTGCCATCGAATTTCTCCAGGGAAATATCATCAGCTCATTCAGAATGTGAATTGAGATTGGGATTAAATTTCATTAATTTGTTTCGAATATCTAAGAGGCTTTCTTTCTCAACTAAGTTCTTCATTTCATTCTGCTTATTGCGCACCAATCGGGTTTTGTTCGGCCATCTTACAGAGTGGCTTTGTAAATCCTTTTTCTAAGAAATTAAATGGATTTGATATGTTTTTGCATCTTTATTTGCAAAGTTTGATTGGTTACTTGTTGAATCAGCCTGCTTTTGTTCTTTGTCTATGCACAGATGCTAGTATACGAGTTCATGCCCAATGGTACATTGAGGGACTGGCTGTCTGGTATAAAAATCTGCTAAATCTTCTTATCTGTTATCTACTTCATATCTCCATGATACTCTCCTAGAGTGATTATAATATTCTTAAAAACCTTTAGGTCTTATAATCACTCACATGTCGTTAAATGCTGGAATGAATATAGGTTCAGAGTTGGCTAAAGGTGTGGTTTAACTGTTACAGAGGGCTAAAATCGGATGGAAATAATGTTACAGTATTAGATCTAGACAATTCTCTACTTCATTTTCAACACCATAGACTATTGTAATTCCCCACTTACTATCTACACATTATCTTTTATTTAGAACAGTAACCTTTTAAAGTGTTGGGAGTCTCAAAATTGATAGCTGCTGTTGCATGTGGCTAAAGACAAGGAGAAGTTCAGCTTTGGAACAAGGTTAAGCATTGCTTTGGGTTCAGCAAAGGGAATCCTTTACCTACATACCGAAGCAGACCCTCCAGTATTCCACCGAGATATTAAGGCTAGCAACATACTTTTGGACTCTAAGCTTACTGCTAAGGTTGCCGACTTTGGACTCTCACTTCTGGCTCCTGTCATGGATGATGATGGATATCAGCCTAATCATGTATCTACAGTGGTGAAGGGAACTCCAGTAAGTTTGACTCCATTACGAAAAGAACTGTGTAGCAAGGATGCTTTGTTACATGGTGAATATGGAATTTCTGTCAAAAAAGATCATATTTGTTTGCTGAATGGTTTTCTGATCATAATGCTTTAAATTCCTTTCAAATAGTTTGCAAGATGTATTCCAAAGAACCCAAAGAATTAAAACTTAGACAGTACAGATTGCAGCAAATCAATTTCCGATTTGGATTCTCTTCTGATTGTTTTGGACTTTTCTGTTCTGCCATCATTATAGGGCATTTACCTGTAATGGCCTGTATCATTTTAGTACTAAAACTCTTGGATTTTGTTATTGAATATGCAGGGATACCTTGATCCAGAATATTTTTTGACCCGCAAGTTGACAGACAAGAGTGATGTCTACAGCCTTGGAGTTGTATTTCTGGAGCTCTTGACAGGAATGCAGCCAATATATCGTGGAAAAAACATAGTCCGTGAGGTATTGTATGTGATACACATTGATCTTTCGGAGACCTTGAGTTCTCTTCTACTCACACTGCATTCAAATATTGATCAAATAACTTTTTATTTAACACAAGGATAAAAAAAATAAAATTGGTTTCAGGTAAATATTGCTTGTGAGTCAGATAAGATGTTCTCGATCATAGACAGAAGAATGGGTTCCTATCCATCTAAATGCATCGAGAGATTTGTAGCTTTGGCACTCAGGTGTTGCCATGATAAGCAAGACAAGCGGCCATCAATGCTGGAAGTGGTCAGGGAACTTGAAATCATTCTCAGAATCTTGCCAGAAACAGAAACTACTGAAATAGATTCTGCTTCTGCTTATTCCAGGAAGACCACACCCGCATTTTCTGGCACGTCAGCATCTTCATCTTCATTCTGCACAAACAGGGATATATCCAACTCGTCCAGTCACTTGGGAAGTGATCTTAGCAGTGGTGTCATTCCATTCATACCGCCTCGTTGATATCAAAATTAGATGACCTTTGTACTCATTTCTCTCCCCCTCAAATTGTGCATGAAGTTTACAGGGAAGTGGATGAAGGAACCATTGATGAGGCAGAAAGCATCATGTTCATAGAGTTAAAGGAATTATGAAGGCTGGTTCAGTACTCCAGCAAGGAATATTCATGTATTTATAAGGATATTTACATGTTTGTATTTACAGATAAGATAAGAGCTGTAAAATACAAAGAATCAAAGATTCTAGTTATCAGATTGAACAAACTAGTTATCAGATATTGAACAAACAACTGGATAAGAAAAGTAATATGTCATTCCTATAATTTCTATTTTTCCTAGGGCTTGTATATATCTTGTCTAACACCCCCCCGAGAGTTGATGGGGAGAGATCGAAGCATCAACTTGTCTCGATGTAGGAAGAATCGTGAAGAAGAAAGGCCCTTGGTGAAGATGTCTGATGGTTGATCATAAGTTGAAATATAATGAGCTTGTAAATCTTTGTTCAGAATCTTCTCACGTATGAAGTGATAATCGACTTCGATGTATTTTGTCCTAGCATGAAACAAACACAGGATTTAAGGATAAAGCTAGAGCTCCAATGTTTTCAACCCAGAGACAAGGAGCTGAGGTGAGTGGAACCTAAAGTTCAGCTACAGTGAGTGTCATAGAGTGGTATCCAGCCTCAGCACTCGACTTGGCCACGACAGGTTGCTTCTTAGCTTCCTATGAAATGAGGCAGGGTCCAAGATAGATGGCATATCCAGTTGTGGATTTTGTGACTCTTGGCCATTTGACAAGATTCACAGAGTTTATGAAGTCTAGACGAACCATAAGCAAGACAGACTGAAGAACAAGTTGTTGAAGGACAGACTCAAAGGGATGGCCTAATCTTGAGTGCCAAACTTGGATTGGTGCCTTGACTCCTAGTAGTACGTTGAAAAGGGGAGGAAGATGTTGATTAGGCGTCGGGGATGCCTTAGTGGACCGAAGATGTTGCAGATGGATGGGATACAGCCTGCTTCACTCGAACCTTGGAGGAGTGTCTCCTGTGTTTGCAGATCCTTAACAATAAAACAAGCAGCGGTAAGAATACTTTAGCAATTGTTATCAGCACAAAACTTTTGGATTGACAGCAAGTTAAATGAAGCATTAGGACATCTAAGAATATTTGTGAGGAAAAAATTAGAGGTGGGAGAGGAAAATAAAGAAGAACCAATGTGGGTGATGCGCAAACCTCATCCATTACCCACAGTAACTGTGTCTGCACCTTGATATGGCTGTTGTTACAGAGATAAGTGGTCAAGATCATCTGTGATGTGGACATTTGATTGGGCTGTTAATGCTGCAAGTTGAGATGGAGGATGACGCCCTTGGTAAGAAAAATGCATCCTGTTATAGCAGTCGAGTGCTTGGTGATTTGTTTTGCCATAAATTTGGCAGGGCTGTCGAGGTCTGTAGAAGAGTCTTTTGAGATGGGAGATGCGGGAGGGAGAGGGAGGTGCAAAGCGATTAGCCAAGGCGGTCCATAATTGGCGAGAAGAAGTTAGTCCATAAATAGTGGACAAAACTTTCTCAGATAATGTGGCATTTGTCCATACTGAAGATAAATTGATCCTTTTTTCTGCCATAACAGATAGGCATGGCTGAGATCAGACGTAGTCTTCCCAGTATCATCAACAATAAACTGAGGAGGACGGGGGGTGGAGCCATCAACAATGCTTAAGGGATCATAGCTACACCACTATCTGTGTTTTTTTATAGTCTGCAGCAGCAGCAGCCCATCATTGCTTGTTTCATTTGTTAGCGTGTATAATCTATGTTCTCTTGATGATTTTGCAAAGTGCTTCATTAGCTCCAAATTTGATGCAAGCAGACAATAGGAGGGTTGTGCGCCACTCCCTCTTTTTGTACATTGCCAGCAAAATCATAGCTCCACTGATCTGCGAAGTGTACTGACAGAAAAGAGCTCGATACAACTCAGTATCAGTCTAACCATAGCCTCCGTTTCTTTCTTGGCAACACTCATTGGATTGGACCTATGCGTGTAAGAAAGAGCTTCTGTTTCTTGTAGGCCTCTGATATCGTTTGGGCTTGCCTCCAAAACATCAAAATGTGGGTTTAGGTAAAAATCAATAAAAAAATATTAAAAATATTAATTTAAAACTTAAAAAAAAAATTAAAAGTATGGTACAACCTATACTACCAAACTCCAACTCTAATATATATAACCTTGATCGATTAATCAATCAATTTCAGAAGCAAGCAATAATTGTGGTTGGAATATTATCACCTTCACTATTATTTAATATTGAAGAAAGTTGACTTTTTGTATTTTCTTCAAAAAAACGGAAATTGAAAGTTTGACTATCGCGGCACGTGCAAAGAACAACTATTACTCTTTCGGTTTTTCCTGCGGCGTCTGAAAGTAGAAGTTCCACCACGTTACCATGTTCGAAAAGCGTGTCGGGGGAGATTTAATGCCATGTTTGGTCCCTGTATTTTTCATTTTCTTCTAATGTAGTCCATGTATTTGTTTTTTTTCTTATTACGATTCTTCCACCTCGTCATTTAATGACCTCTGTATGAATTTTTTTCCTTAAATTAGTCCTTGTAGGTTTATACTTCAAGCTTTGTTAGTCATTGATTATTAAAAAAAGATTCTATTTTCAGTTAATAATTTATTAAATAAACTCTTGAGAATATCTTCTTTCTCGATCTCTTTTTTAGATGACTTGCAAGGATAATATTGAGAAAAAAAAGGCATGCGGTGACCAAATTGTGAGAGTAAAAAGAATACAAATACCAAATACACAACTAACCCTCTACTTTGAGGCCTTTCTCTTTTTCCAAGATCTTAAAGGTAGGTAGGAATGCCTAGAAAAGTCCACGACTGTCGCTGGCGAAGCCCCCCACCATGTTTTATTCATATCTACTTCCACTAAAGTTTGAGAAGGTATGCATAACAAATTGCAAATAATAATAATAACAAGATTTTTATTATTTTTTTTGCACTTCAAATTTATTGCATGTGATTTGTTTCTTCAACAAGAGTAATTTTTCTTGAAATTGTTGATAACAAGACAACAAACAGTCCACTGGTTATCATTAAAGAACATGGTAACGTGAAGTGCAAACTGTGTTGAAGTTACACGTTGTCACTGTTTTGCATTTCATCCAAATATAGTTCTTGGTAATAATTGAGAGAAACAGAGTAATTAGTAAAAAAAAATGAATATCTTTAGACTTTCTCTCTTGTATTCTTGCCTGGCTGCTAGAATGGATGGAGCAACCATGACGACAATGCCATCTCACATATATATCGTTTTCTATTGCTCAAACTAGATTCCATTTATTATCATTCGTGCCCCCATCAACAAGACTTCCGCTATATTTTTATTCCTGCCCACCAAGCTTTACTTGCTTCTGTTGCAGAAGTCTACAACTTTTGGTTCTGTGGTCTCAAGGATTCATAGCTTATCGTATAGTTTGGATGTTAAAAGCAATCCCTCTGTAGTTTGGTCAGATTTGACTCGTTTCCAGTAAGCATCTTCTTTTATCTTCCTTTCCTTTTGTTTTCGTTGAAAATTGTGGATTTTTTAGACTTTTACTGCTGGGCGCCTGTTTCATTGTTAGTTACCGGAATTATGGGGTTTGACTATCTTCCTTGTTTGGTAAGCTGGATATTTTGGGGACATTAAATCTGCAAGCTTGGTTTGGACTTTTTTCCCCTTTCCCTGATATGCTTTTTTTGGGTGAAAAGATTGTATCTTGTTGCTTATTTTCTTTTGAGTTTGAAGGGATTGCTGGAAATGAATATGCAAAATGTTTAGTTGTTTTGTTTGGTTCTTACTTAGGGCATGAAGATGTTGCAGCTCAGAACTTGGGGGTGTGTTTTTCTCCTGTCATATTGTTACTTGCTGCTCCTTACAGTTGCTCAAGTTACAAATCCCTCAGAAGGTGAATTTTATCTTTTTTCCCCCCGCAAATTCTCAACTTGACTTTTACATGAATGTTATCATGATTGCGTTGACAAAATGATCCTGCGATACGTGTTCTTTGAGGCTTCTAAAATGGGTAGAAATATGTGTGCTTAAACTATATAATTAAGTTGTCTATTTGGAGAATAAGAAAACAAAACTAGACAAGGAAAATTAGGCAAGTTGTTTTCAAGAAAAAAATTGCACCTCCTCTTTTAATATGCTATTGTGATGCCCAAAATTCTTGGTAAAGCTAGGCAGTGTTGGTTGCTTACTGCTCTGCTCTAATGTTATCAATATTGTGCATTTTTGCAGTCAATGCATTGCTAGCAGTCAAGAACAATTTGATTGATCCTATGAAGCAACTCAGTAATTGGAATAAGGGAGATCCATGTACATCCAATTGGACTGGTGTTTTTTGTTATGATGCAACTGGGACTGATGGATACTTGCATGTCCGAGAACTGTATGTTCTATACATTTTCTTATTGTTGTTCTTTTTTACCCTTCGTGTTTTGATGAATAAAGTCAGAGGATTTCTTTATGTACAGAATGTAATGAGTGATACAATCATAACTCTGGCTATGAAACACTTACCATTTGTCAATTTTGATGCAGTCAGCTTCTTAATTTGAATCTTTCTGGAAATTTAGCACCTGAGCTAGGCCAACTTTCTCAACTGGCAATATTGTGAGTTGCAATATCTAGTAACCATATTTCTGGAGAATTTACTTTTGAGTATCTGAACATGTCTTGCTAATCCGCTACTGGTGATTCTAAGTCCCCTTTCTGTTGTGATTACAAGGGATTTCATGTGGAATGAATTGACTGGCAGCATACCAAGAGAGATAGGAAATCTTTCATCTTTGAAACTCCTGTAAGTTGGTTTCATGTTATTTCATTTTTTCAGTGGGTTGTTGTCCTTCTTCTGTCATGGTTATAGAAATGGATGTCTTAAAAATGAATCTACACTGGTATATGCTTGGAATTAGTTTAACCTCCTGTAATGTATTATTATTTATGCAGGCTGTTGAATGGAAACAAATTATCAGGATCGTTACCTGATGAGCTTGGCTATTTATCGAAATTAATTAGACTCCAAGTGGATCAGAACAATATTTCAGGACGAATACCAAAATCATTTGCTAACATGAGCAGTATTAGACATTTGTAAGTGTATCTTCAAGCTAAATCCTTCTTTGAGTTGCGAAGAGATTAGCTTTTGTCCGCACATATCGTTGACTGGCATGTGATACTTGCAGCCACTTGAACAACAACTCAATCAGTGGTCAAATTCCACCCGAGCTTTCCAAACTATCAACTCTTGTTCACTTGTGAGTTTTACTACAATGGTTTCTTTTTTGTTCTAATGTCTACTTATTTTTATGATCCATGTGAAAATTTTCCCTTGATTGAGAACATGTGAAACAATCTCTGCAGGCTTTTGGATAATAATAACTTATCTGGGTATCTTCCACCAGAATTATCAAAGTTCCCAGAGATGCGGATAATGTACGTGCTTCTATCACGTTGTCTAGAATGTTACTTGAATCATTATCACATTCAATCATTTCTGTTATTGTGTGATTTTTTCTTTTATGTACATGCATTCTATTAGATTTGCTTATTAGTAGTGGTATTGATTGTAGTAAGAATTCAGTAAAGCTGCAGGGTGCTTAAATGAGATGAGGCACGATGCATGTTCGTGTGCTTGTGTGTTTGTCTGTGTCTGTTCATATGTTACTTAAAGTAAATTTTGTTGACAGTTCGTTTGCTGTCCTCCTTGCAGTCAACTTGACAACAACAACTTTAACGGATCTGGAATTCCAGCTACTTATGGCAGCCTTTCCAGATTAGTAAAATTGTAAGTCTAAATAAAACATGTCAGGCTTCAAAGCTATTTTGCATTCAGAGGAGGAATCTTCACACTGTTTGGACTGTATGGAGTCTTTGACATGAATTCTGATTGCGTAGATTTGCTCCTGGATAGCTGGTTTAAAAAATTTATTTATTTTCATATTCATCAACTTGTGTTTCACTTATAGGACATGCTCAAGGGCTTTTCTTTTGTGTTTATATAAACACGAATCAAATGACAAACTTGTTCTGCATAAAAATACACAAAAAGAAGTGTCGATGATGACCTTTTCTCTTTGTTTTTAATCCTCTTTGACAAGGTAGAAGTCTCAGAAATTGTAGCTTGCAAGGTTCTATACCTGATCTTAGCAGCATACCAAACCTATACTATTTGTAAGTTCTTTCTGCATTTGTTAGTATTCTCATTCCATCAATGCCACTGAACTTGAATTTCATATCTATTTTTCCATTACATGCACTTATGGTACCTGCATATCTAATTTGGCTTGCAGGGATCTGAGCAAGAACAACCTTAGAGGATCTCTACCACCCAAACTTTCTGATACTATGAGAACTATGTAAGTAAAACCACGATGAAAAGGAGAAAAAGAACTGGCAAATTATAGGCTGTATAGGTTTGCAGTTGTGATATTCAGTGTTCGTAAAACCATGTTACAAGTGGAATTTAATCTACTTTACAACCACTGGATGAATTAACAAGTTTGTGATGAAGGTCTTTCTGTGTTTGAAATTTATTCTTGTCAACTGCAGCGATTTGTCAGAGAACCATCTTAGTGGATCTATACCAGGAAGTTTCTCAGATCTTTCTTTTCTTCAAAGACTGTGAGCTTCTATCCACTTATTCCTTAGCTCTTGAAAAGATCTTAAAAGCATCTTAATGATGTTCTACATGTTGCTCTGAATGTCTCAAATTAGATGCTCTTATTTGCAGGCTATGCACGCTAAATATGATGTTCTAAATGATTGTATACTGCAGGTCACTTGAAAATAATCAGTTGAATGGGTCTGTGCCAGCTAACATTTGGCAGAACATGACCTCCACTAAAGGTGCTTGTTTTACAATGTAAGAATTCAAAAATAAATGCAATTAAAACCATTAATTTTCAGCATTAAAATTAGTATACAAGACTCTCTGCAAACCGTAGAGTATCAGAATAATACTAACTAATTGTTCTGTGCACCCCGCAAATGCAGTGATCTCAGGAACAATTCACTCTCAAGCATTTCGGGGGCGTTGAATCCGCCGGACAATGTCACCTTAAGGTAATATTTTTATAAAGTAGTGCGCACCCACCTTTTTATGATCTGCTTCGTAAACACTTGCACCTGATCTCTGGTAGACAATTAGATGTGCGAAGTAGAAATATGTTGTAGCCTTATCGTCCATTGGAAGAAATAGTAAGAGAATTGGAGGAATTTGTCAAATACATGGATTTAATTAAATTTGTCTATTAGATGGATATGCATCTTCAATCTCCACCTTGCTATTTGATGATCCAGCTTGTGTTTAAGATCTGTGAAATCAAGGATGAAGCATCCCTCTCCATGCACACAGGTTTTGGATAGAAAGCTTCATATAGAAAATCAAGGGTCCAGTATAGGCCTGCAGATTGATTTACCAATGTTGCTAGCTATGAGGATTAGGAGATACATCAGAGAATATAAATTACTCAAAATACCAACATGATGGCATTGAGAAATACTCCTTTTTTTTTGTTCTTTTAATTTTATATCTCACAGTCAGATTCTGATCATTTTAGCAGTTTTTGTTTAGGCTTCGAGGCAATCCTATTTGTGAAAATGCAAACATAGCCAACATAATCCAGTTCTGTGGATTTGAAGCTGGAGGAGATAGGACTACTGAGAGGTCAATGAATTCTACGATGACATGTCCTGTTCAAGCATGCCCAGTAGATAATTTCTTTGAATATGTCCCAGCTTCACCTCTACCATGCTTTTGTGCCTCCCCTCTTAGGATTGGATACAGACTTAAGAGCCCTAGTTTCTCTTATTTTGATCCATATGCTTTTCCATTCGAGTTACATGTGACTAGTGCTCTTAAACTGAATCCATATCAATTGTCAATCGATTCCTATTTCTGGGAAGAAGGCCCTCGTTTAAGAATGCATCTGAAGATATTTCCTCCAGCTAATAATGTGCACTCAAACACATTTAATGTATCCGAGGTTGGACGAATAAGAGGTGCATTTACATCGTGGCACTTTCCTGGTGATGACTTATTCGGACCATATGAACTTCTCAACTTCACTCTAGTGGGACCTTATGCAGCGAGTATGTGTTCCAAATTCCTACTTCCTTTTAGACTGAAGTTAACTTTGTTAATTCTTCAGAAGATGATGCCGATCAGATTATGTGCACTGTATGTCTGCCAAACATCGGTATTTGCATTGTTTGTGCTCCAAGAATTGGTATTTGAGATCACAGAAACAAGTTAGAGAGCTTGATTTATTGCTTTCCTCAAATAACTACAAGTACCAGAAACATAATTGGCTTCTTTTCATATTACTTTCTTTGCAAAATAAGCATGTCTTTTTTTACAAGTGAATTAGAATGTCTTCAGCCTGAAACTTTTTAGTTATATTTGAAGTTGCATGTCACAGCATCTCAGAATCTTTCACATCTTTTGCGAAGTAGAGTTGTTTTCCCGTTGATAATTCCATTTTGTTCAAATTACTTTGATGACTTTTATATTGTTGCTTGAAACTTGTGCATGAAAGCTCAATGATTTAAGGGCCAACCTATCCAAATTTGACACTTTTGCAATTCAAAATTGTAAAGTTTCTGAAGTGAAGTTCCACTGCAGCTATATGCCCAACTATGGTTCCCATCCATTGGTAGATGCATAGTCTTCTCTCATATACAATATCCATATATGTGAACTCTTTGATCTGGACTGCAGGCAAGGCTATGCCTTGGCAATATGGTCTGTGTGTCTTTTCGCTTTGGAATTTATGTGCTGGATTAATAGCATTAGTTTGCTTCATATCAATATATTTGTTTCTAATGGGTGGCTATATAATAATACGCTTTTCTTTTGCCAACAGTACATTTCGACACAAAAGGGAAGAATATTAGCATAGGAATTTGGGTAGCCGTTATATTAGGTGCTATTGCCTGTACCGTTGCAGTATCTGCAGTTGTCACACTTCTTATTGCTAGAAGATATGCTAGAAAGCATAGAAATTTGTCGAGAAGACATTCATGTAAGTTTCTTAATGTGACTGCTAGAATTGTTTTCAATTAATAATAGTATATGTGGCTATCCCTGGAAAAGGTATCATGGGATTATTTTTGTGGTTTACAGCATCGAAGGCATCGATAAAAATCGATGGTGTGAAAGGCTTCACATTTAAAGAAATGGCCCTGGCTACTGATAACTTTAACTGCTCAACTCAAGTTGGTAGAGGAGGCTATGGAAAGGTTTATAGAGGTGTTCTTTCTGGCAACTCAATTGTGGCCATAAAGCGTACTGAAGAAGGATCATTACAAGGCCAAAAAGAATTTCTGACTGAGATTAAATTGTTGTCAAGGTTGCATCACAGAAATCTAGTTTCACTGGTTGGATATTGTGAAGAAAAAGAGGAGCAGGTAAATATTACGGTGCTGAAATTAAATCTTATTTTAGATCATCCTGGTTTGCAACTTTGCAAGTGTTTTCTGATAAATCCTTAAAAGAAGAAAGTAGCAGAGATTCTTGGAAGGGACCTATTGGCTCTGGCCATTTCATTCTTCCCGAGTAATACTTTCAAGATGACATTTTTATTTTTAGCATATTTCAATGAGAAATTTAAAAATAGGCAAGATCTCCTTTTCTGTCCCTTGTTTATTTTGCACAGACCAACAGCATTACCATCTGCGAAGAGTCCACATTGGTCAGACAAAACATCAGGATAGAGATGCTATAAGTTAGATGGGTTATGGTCCTAGTCTAGCAATTGGATGTGCTTCCTTTTCTTAGCCATGCCTTGCTGTAGCATATGAACTGAGTTTTGACCCCACGATCTTCTAGAATTCGATTATGCTAATCCTTGTCCAAGAATGTGAAGTGATCTGATTTTCTTTTAGCATCAAAATTGGGAAACTTGACTTGATTATGTGTAAAAATCCACCTGGTTGTTCTTGGTTCTTGCACAGATGCTGGTGTACGAGTTCATGCCAAATGGTACCTTGCGGGACTGGCTTTCCGGTATGGAAAATTTCTGATTTGATGGCTCTTTAATCTATTCAATGTCTCCATATTATTCTGTACAGAATGTGTACAATAGTCTTACAAACTTTTAGATCATACATATGATCTACCTGTAATCGCTGATTTTGAGTCATAGGTTTGTAGTTGAGCTAATTGTGTTGTCTGCCTGTTTTGAAGGACTAACGATGCACTGTCATATTTCACCAATGGAGTGTAAACTTAAAAAATCCTGTGTAGCACATGAAATAGTTTCCAGTATCATTCTTTTCCAGCTCCATGTTTTAGGATGTTATCAATACACTGTCTGTTACTCTTTGGTTTAAGACATGATATCTTGAACGCTCAAAGTTGATGGTCACTGTGTTAATGCAGATAAGGCCAAGGGAACATTGAACTTTGGTACAAGGTTAAGCATCGCGCTGGGTTCAGCTAAGGGTATCCTTTACCTCCATACTGAAGCACAGCCTCCGGTATTCCACCGGGATATCAAGGCCACTAACATACTATTAGACTCTAAGCTCACTGCTAAAGTTGCTGACTTTGGACTCTCACGTCTCGCTCCTGTCTTGGATGATGAAGGGAATCTGCCTAATCATGTATCAACAGTAGTGAGGGGAACTCCAGTAAGTTTGACTCCATTATATGCCCACTTTCTCTTTTTAACTTATTGAACACGGGAAGAGGATGCAAGGTGTTATGGATGAGAAAAATGTGAATTCTGCGAGGTCTCTAATCCTGATGTTTCACTTGCAAAATTTTATCTTATTCTCTAATCTATATGCCAAGAGAAGTACTTTTAAAGAAGGTGAAGAAATTAACAAAGGAATAACTAGAAGATATCAAAAACCTTTCTGGTATGCCCTGAAGATATCTTTACTGAAAATTCATGTTAGCATGATTAATTGTGGATTGACAACTTCGAGTAAGGAATGTAATTTCCGGTCCCAATATTTAACCACCTGGTTGGCAAAGTTTTTGCCATGTCTAGATGGCCTCAGAAATCTTAAGCTTCGTAACTTGTTTAAGTCCTGTGGATTGGATAAAACTGAGTTGCGCAGATGTTGGAATCCCCTCCAAATCCTTGGATGTAACTTGTCTACCATCACTAGATGCTATGGAGCATCATTGACCTCGTTTGAATAACTCTCTTGATTGTCACCGTATGTGCAGGGATACCTCGATCCAGAATACTTTTTGACCCATAAGTTGACAGACAAGAGTGATGTGTATAGCCTTGGGATTGTGTTTCTGGAGCTCCTGACTGGTATGCACCCCATATCACATGGCAAAAACATTGTTCGCGAGGTACTTCAATGAGCTCTTAATTCAGAGGCCTTGAGTTCTCTTCTTATATACATATCAGTCACAACCATGTCCAGCTTTACTTGAACTTTTCAACTATAGCTTATTTTGATAGAATAACTTCTCATTTATGATGCAACAGCAAGAAAGGCTAAGAACCTGGGAATTGAGAAACATCGAAGCTAATACCGATATTATGTACTCCGGTTTCAGGTTAACATGGCTCATCAGTCTGGCATTATGTTCTCTATCATAGACAACAGAATGGGTGCTTATCCATCTGAATGTGTGGAGAGATTTGTGGCGTTGGCACTCAGCTGTTGCCATGACAAGCAAGAAAAGCGGCCGTCAATGCAGGATGTGGTCAGGGAACTGGAAACCATACTCAAAATGATGCCAGAAGCTGATGCCATCTATGCAGAATCCACTTCCACATATTCTGGCAAATCCACTCCCACATATTCCGGCAAGTCAGCATCATCATCTTCATTTTACTCGAGCCAATATCTATACGAAAGTTCCTGTCTTCTGGGAAGTGATCTTAGCAGTGGTGTTGTTCCCACCATCAACCCTCGCTAACATCAAACAAATCGACAATCTGGAGTTTAGTTAGGTGTAAAGTGGGTTTGATGCCCTATCTTATGCAACACAGAGACATGCCTGTATAAAGTGGAGAAATACTAGCGGTTATTGCATGAGAGTTGACCCATTTCGCAGTCGATAGAGTTAATTGCGAAAAACTAGTTCATGCTTTTTGTTACTGAAAAATGAATCTTCCATCACGTCTACTTTCATTGAAAAATATTATTTATTTATTTTACCATTTAAATCAACTAAACTATTATAAAACCTGAGCTAGCCTAGTTAAATTGAAGATTAATTTCTGGATCATTTTTGACGTTAAAAATAAATTTTTTTATTTAAAAAAAATAAAATAGGGTCAAGATAAAATAAAAATAAATTTAGTTGATTCTGGCTGACCTAGAGCCTAGTTAAATTGAAGAAAAAATAAAAATGATTCAATAGGATTTAGTTGATTCAAGATAAAATAGGGTCTTCAAGTCATTAATTTTTTTGATAAATTTAAATTAACTTCTCAACTCGAGGCTCGCTAGAGTTGGATTTATAACTATGCTATTAAGCTAAAATATGTTAGAAAACAAGTGGAAAAATTCGAAGATAAAAAAATTGATATTCCAATAATGAAATGCAAAGTAACATCAATTTGGATGGGCTGGTTTTATGGTCAACTAAGTTTGCTTATTTTTATTCATTAAGGGTTAGGTTATGTCTACGGGTTGGATTACAAGAGATAAAAAAAAAATTAATTTTTTAGTAATTTTTTAGTTTTAATATGGATTATATATCTGACTAAAAAATAAATTTAATCTTAATATTTAAAATCTTGATGACTAAAAAGATGATAGTAATTGGTGGATAAATTCAAGTGAGAATTTAAGTTGGATTCAATGATCGAACCTCAAGGTGTGTCATGTAAAACTCTAAGAACTCATTGACCCTCATAATCGATTTTATGGCACGGTTCAAAACTTTGTAGCCAAATCAATTTTTGTAAAAAAAACACATTTGCCAAAATAATCCTGAAAAAACTAAATTTGCTTTTTGATTTCAGATTTAATTCGATGTTTTTTAAAAAAACAATGTTTAGACACCTTTTCGTAAGATAACAAATGAATCATTTAAGCAATTCCATTGAGGTAACCAAAAACTGTTGAACCAAGACATGAAAAATAAAAAAACTCTTGTCCCATTTCTTTTGGGCTATATTTTTAGTTGTATGCATAATCACATGTAGTTCGATTTACTAGTCATTGATTCATAAAAACCCAAGTCTTTATGCTAACGAAGTATTATCAAGTATAGTAGGGAAGAAAATTGCAAATGAGATTTATGATATTTTGACAAAGCTATGTGAGTCCAAGTCTTTTCATAATAAGATCATTTTAAAAATGAGACTTTATACCCTACGAATGGTAGAAACCATGTCGGTGACTGACCACATCAACATAATAAAAACTCTATTTTCATAACTCATTATATTAGGTTAGCAAATAGAGGAAAATAAATGTGCAGAGCTTATACTTCAAAGTATTCCTTATTCATATGATCAACTCATTATTAACATGATCAATAACATCTTAACAAACTATCTAGTTTTTAATGATGTTGCAACCACTTTCTTGGACGAAGTAAATAGGTGTAAGAACAAATGAGACAGAATTAACAGTTCACTCCAAGCAAAGACATTATTGATGTCAAGAGGAAGATCAATGGAGTGTGGCTCCAATAGGATTCGAAGGCCAAGAAGTTCCAAATTAAGAAGTAAGAAGACTATGAAATATTACTACTATGGCAAAAAAAAAAAAAAAAAGGCACTTTAAAAGGGATTGCTAGAATAAAAAGGGTATGTAGAACAACTCTAAGTCATCAAAACCTCATGGGTGTGTTGCAAACACTTCAAATGATGAAGAAGTTTTATATAGCAAAGAAGTGACAATCTTTAGAGATAAAATAAAACTCATTGAGGTTTGGTTAATGGATTCAAAATCAACAAGGCACATGACTCCTAATCAGGATTGGTTTTATACATATGAACTCATCTCTAGAGGCTCGATGTTCATGAACAATGATCATGCCTTAAAGATTGTTGGCATTGGCACCATTAAACAAAAATATATGATAGCTCAATTCATACTATTTTAGAAGTACGACTTGTGAAAGGCTTGAAGAAGAATATTTTATCCATGGGACAATTTGATAATCTTGGTTGTAAGATTCGTCTAGACAATGGTATTATAAAAATTATCAAAGGGGCTCTAGTGGTATTAAAAGCTAGAAAGATAATTGCAAACTTTTTTATGTTAATAGGAGAAATATATCATGAGGCGGATGCATCAATTGCATCATTCAGTTCTACAGAAGAAAAGACAGTAATGTGGCATCAAAAGCTAGGCCATGTGTTAGAGAAAAGCTTGAAAATTCTTTCCAATAAAAGTTATTCCCTGGTCTCACAAAGGTTTCTTTACCTTTTCATGAATATTGTATTACAAGTAAATAGCACAAGTTGAAGTTTGGCATATCAACAATTAAGAGTAAATGCATTTTATACTCGATTTATTCTGATGTTTGGTAAACATCGATTATATCCATGGGATGAGCAAGATACTTTGTATTATTCATTGATGACTTCTCTAAGAGATATTGGGTGTATCCAGTCAAAAGTAAGCAAATGTGCTCTCAGTCTTTAAAACATTTAAAGCATAGGTAGAACTAGAAGTTGAAAAGAAGATCAAGTTTCTGAGGATAAATAATGAAGAAGAATATATCAGTGATGAATTTGATAACTTTTATTAACAAAAAAGTATCAAAAGGTAGTTCACAACAGCATATACTCCAAAATAAAATAGAGTGGCAGAGTAAATGAATAGAACTTTGTTTGAACGAACAAGAACAATGTTAAAGGTTGCGGGCTCAAGAAAGCTATACTGGACAAAAACAGTCAAAATGATATGTTATGTGATCAATCGATCTCCATCAATTGTGATTGATTAGAAGACACCAATGGAGATATGGACTGGGAAACTAGCTAATTATTCTCACTTATATATATTCAGAAGTCTTGTGTACATGATGCATAATACATAATAAGTTAGAAAATTGGATTAGGTTGCGGGCTCAAGAAAGCTATACTGGACAAAAACAGTCAAAATGATGTGTTATGTGATCAATCGATCTCCATCAATTGTGATTGATTAGAAGACACCAATGGAGATATGGACTTGAAAACTAGCTAATTATTCTCACTTATATATATTCAGAAGTCTTGTGTACATGATGCATAATACATAATAAGTTAGAAAATTGGATTAGGTTGCAGGCTCAAGAAAGCTATACTGGACAAAAACAGTCAAAATGATATGTTATGTGATCAATCGATCTCCATCAATTGTGATTGATTAGAAGACACCAATGGAGATATGGACTGGAAAACTAGCTAATTATTCTCACTTATATATATTCAGAAGTCTTGTGTACATGATGCATAATACATAATAAGTTAGAAAATTGGATTCAAAATCTAAAAATATGTATTCTTGGGATATATTATGGGAGTAAAACAATATTACCTAGAGGATCCCACTGCGTACAAGATAATCATCAGCAGAAATGTTATATTTGTAGAAGATAAAATGCAAATGGAATAAAATGAAAGCATTTTAAAGAAGACTGCAACAATAGTTCAGGTAAAACATACTCAAGACCATACTTCTTCCAAAACTACACCAGAGTATGAAGAAGAGGAACAAATAAAGTCTGAAACTCTTGAAGTTCAATGATCAAGAGGAGACCACTGGCTTAGCACTCAGAATATGTTACTGAGAGCAACATTGCATATTATCTTAAAACATATTATGGAGAGTCATCAACTTTCTATGAAGTTATAAAAAGTATAGATATATCTATGTGGATGATAGCAATTCAAGAGGAGATAGAAACTCTACACAAGAATAAAATTTGGGATCATGTTCCTCTACCGCAAGAAAGTAAGGTCATTGGCAATATATGGGTTTACAAGATAAAATGTGATGGAAATGATCTTGTTCCTCTACCGCAAGAAAGTAAGGTCATTGGCAATATATGGGTTTACAAGATAAAATGTGATGGAAATGATCAAGTGGAGTGTTATCATGTAAGATTTGTGGTGAAAGGATATGCTTGGAAAAAAAGGATATATTTTAATGAAATATTTTTCATGGTTGTACAACTAACAAGAATCAAAGTAGTCTTGGTGATGTGTGTTATATTTGATCTTCATTTAGAGCAGTTAGATGTGAAAATTGTATTTTTTTCATGAAGAGCTTGAAGAATAAATTTATATGTTTCAACCAAAAGGTTTTGCTGAATTAGGCTGGGAGGACTTTGTTTGCATATTGAACAAATCTCTATACAATCTCAAATAGTCGCTTAGGTGTTCGTATCTATTATAATTAGCCTTGGGTACAATAACTTAGTTCAGACCATCGTACATATTATAAAAGGCTTGAAGAAGATGAAGATTTTATTATTTTATTGTTGTATATGGATGACATGTTGGTAATAGACTCTAACAAAGATCAAGTCCATGAATTAAAGGCACGGTTGGATAGAGAGTTTTATATGAAGGACCTGAAACTGAGACCAGCAAACAAGATTCTAGGGATGCAAATTCACCAAGACAAAAAGAAGAGGAAGATTTAGATTTCATAAAAAGATTATTTGAAGAAAATCTTGTGACATTTCAACATGCAAGATTGTAAACTAATTTCAACCTCAATTCCTAATAACTTCAAAGTATCCTTGAGTATTCTCTTAGTAGTGAAGTAGAGAGTATGGATGTGTCTCGAGTATCATATACATCGGCAGTGGAAAGTTTAATATTTGTCATGATATGTACAAGACCAAACATTGCACAAACAGTAGGAGTAGTTAGTTAATAAATGTCAAATTCTTATGGAAGGCATTAGAATTCTATTAAGAGGATCTTGAGATACATCAAGGGTATCTCAGATGTTGTATTATATTATGGAGGATCAAAATTTACTATCAGAGATTATGTTGATTCAAATTTTGCAAACGACCTTAAAAAAAGAAAATTCACTTCAGGCTATATATTCATAATTGCAAAAGGAGTTGTGAGATAGGTCTCTAAACTATAAGTTATTGTAGCTTTATCCACAACAGAAACTGAGTATATGGCAACAATCCAAGCTTGTAAGGAAGCATGTGGCTAAAAAAGACTCATGAAGGATCTCGAGCACAAACAAGAGAAGATTATCGTGTATTGTGACAATCAGAGTGTCTTGTATATTACAGGGAATCTAGTGTTTCATTCAAGAATAAAACATATAAATGTTCAATATTGTTTTGTTCATGTAGTAGTGGAAGATAGAAGTGTGTGTTTTCAAAAGATTCACAACCAGAAAAACCTAGTAGATGCTCTAAGCAAGCCAGTCAATAGTGATAAGTACATATGATGTAGATCCTCCTATGGCCTAGCAGATTCATAGGCAACATGAAGATGAAAAGTATAGAAAGGATAGAAGAATCACAAATGATCAAATACAAAGACATGATTAAAAATCAAAGTCTTCAAGTGGGAGAATGTAGAGGGCAGCGTTCATTAAATGCTTGGCACTAAAATTTGCCTAATAATTGACAACTTTCGATGCACCATTAATTAATTGTTGGTGTACTATTTGTTTATTGTTTTTTTTTTTTTTTTGAAGAGAGGATGGGATGCCCAGCTTATAAATAGGTTGCATATCATGTCTTTGGTGCATCATACAAGAGAGAAACATAAGGGTAAAGAGAAGAGGAGTGAAGGAGAGGAATCTCATAAAACTATAAGGTATTTGTGACTTTATGTGAGGTGTTTATTCCTATTAGTACATAGATTCTCAATTGTTCTCCTACTAACAAAGAGTAGTTGTAATTTTCACATTACTTAATACAATTCTTCTATACTTGCCTATGGATGTAACCAAATTTGGGTGAACTGTGTAAATTTTTGTGTGCTTTATTTCTTAGTTTACCTTCTTTTGAATTGTGTATTGTTTGTTGTATGTTAGGATCCTAACACTTTGACCTTTTTTTTGGTACCCTTCTTTTGTTTTCCTTCTTTTCACATGCATATTAATATAATGTTTTGAATGTCAAATATTGTATTCTTTTTGTCATGTTTGCTTGTTTGTTTTGGTTATTTCTATGTGGGTTTTTCATGTTTTGTTTTGTTTTTGTGTTATTTGGGAATTTGAATGATAAACTGTTACTTTTGTAAGTAGTTTTGTTTTCATGTTTGTTGGTGTCAAGATAGGATTTTTAATGTTAAATTTGAATGGAGAGTTGGAATTACTCAAGTGATATGGAAAATAGATTTGCAATGTTTAGATTACCTAGGTTTTTTATTTTCACTTTTTTGTTGGTTTATGTTGTTTGAAACTCTTGAATTTAAATTCTTGTCCTAAACCCCACTCTTATTTTTCTCTCCTCACCTTCACGTTCTTTTTTTTTTTGGATTCGAGGAAACCCCACCTCTTGGAAAGCGCACTTTGTGGGCCCAGGTGAGTGAGTAAAACCTCAGTTGTCCCAGGCTCTTACAAGAGGTGCACACCCTGACTCGAACTCGAGACCTGCTGTGCAGATCTCAAGCTCTCTGCCATCACGCTACACCCCTTGGAGACGCCTTCATGTTCCTGATTGGCACATTCACCTCAAGGTGCCTTTGGTTTCTGCTATCTTGCTTGAGGTGTGATTTCTAAGTGCCTCTGGTTGGTGCTTCTTGGTTATGCTAGGTTTTACCTATTATTTATGTTGTTGTCTCTTACTCCTCTGTCTACTTTTTTAGGATATTCTGGTGTTGGTCTATGAATGCGATCATGCAATGCCACTACTTAATCATGTCCCCCCTGAGAGTGATTTGTGTTATTTAAGGTTCATCTTGGCAATATGTCTTTCAGCTGATTTTTCAATTCAGTGTATACTCTCAAGGTGCTGGGTTGCTGGTTTCTCATAGTCTGTATCTCCAGGCACTAGGTTGTCATCTTTTGTACTCATCTTGTTATGTCCTAGCCATTTGGAATCATCAGTGTCTAGTTTGTTCTAACGCTTATTAGATTCACATTCTGATACTTGCTCTTCGTGTTATTTTCTTGTGCTACATCAGTCTCTGCTACAATTTACAAGAGTCTGTGCCTCTTTAGTGCAAGAGATTTCTTCATCTGCTGTTTGTGTCTATTTATATGCATTTATTTACTTAGTTCTTTTCTACAAAATCTAATTTTGATTTAGTTCTTGCCATTGCTTCTGGATCGCCAACAGCAGATATATTTCTTGAAAAACTGAACCCCAAGTCAAGGCTTGTTGCGCAGGTGAGTCGGCAATCATCAAAATCTTTATTGTGTTTTTTTAGTCAAAGAAGTGACTAGCAGGGTCATGGGAACAATCCTAAACGGGAAAGAGAAAGATGTAGCATCTAACTTTGAGTTTGTGAGGTGTTTCTTGTTAATTTTATTTTCAGAATAGCTTATGTTGATCGAGGATGAACTTAGCACCTGAAGTAACAAGCCTCTGAATTTCGTCAAAACGACAACCTTAAGAAACTCTTTATTATGTTGTGTTGTTGTCATGCTACATATTCATTTTCATGATTCGTGTAGCTTAGATGGGTGGCTGGTGCTTACCTTTGATGAGAAGTGATGAATTAGGAATTAATTACCCCTTTGCAGGCTTACGCAATGAGTGATTCTTATTTTGATTATCCAGGAAATCTTTTCCAGTTGGTTTTACAAGACAGAGCACTTCCAGATAGTTCATACGAGCACCGGGCTACCCTTCAGCACGATGTTTTTTTCCGACGACGAGGAGAGGAACATTGAATCAGTAAAAACAAGCTTTCAATAGCTGCTTCTTGTTTTGTTTCTCTTAGCAGTTCATGTAACCCCTTCAGGGAAATCTCATTTATTTGAATGGCAGGTTTCGAACATGGGAGTAACAAGCATCCTAGTCGAAGATGGGATTCGTCTCGGAGCACTAAGGGAGGGGCTCAAGGAATTTTCTGAAAAAAATGTAATGCATCTGAGAAAAACAACCAAAGGTGGTTCAAATTATCACAAAATCCAAATTCATTTGTGACAGACAGGTCAAGATTGAACCTTTTTTTATGAATACTCAAATGGAACCTAAGATAATGGCATTGAAATTGTTACAGAGGCAAGGACTGCATCTGGCAATGTGAAGTGCAGTCCACTGCCAGACAACCGAAACTCATCTCTTATATAAAATCAACCGTAGAAGCCCATTTTATCCATACCATAAAATCAACCGTAGCCCTGTAAAACTTCTAGCTTGTTTTGGGAAGCCCTAATGTAGCGCATAATTATCTATTTGAGTCCTAATCTTTTTGATGTTATAAAATCTACCTCAGATATAATGAATATTAGACAACATCACCTTCGACGGGCTCACTAGCAGTGATAGTTTAATTTTTTATCACGTATTTGTTTAGTGTTTTCATCAAAAGCTTCAAAGTAAACTCTAATATTTCACAATGAAAGATGTTAGCATCAAATGACAATTTGTGTACATGAACAAAAACTGGAAGTCCAGGGACAACAATGATCAAACTGAAACTATAAAGGTGAATATGACCAAAAACTCAAACACAAGGACTAAGTGAATGTATTTCACCCAACTGCAATGTGTAAAGACAAGGAGTAGGAGGTGATGTTATAAACACATGTATGAATGTCTGTAACGCGAACTTTACTTATGTTTTGGATTTGGGTTTGCTGGTTGTGATAAGAAAACGACGTGCTCTCTCATTTGATTTATTCTAAAATTATAAATCCCTCTTCTTTAGGAATCTAAGCTTGTCCTCTTCTGCCTTTGTCTCTGTTTCAAGAATTCAATACCACTCGCTTGATTCCATTTCTTTGATATAAGTCCGCTTTCCATCTTTTGGGGTGAGTTTCTTTTCTTATATATGATTGTGAATCGAGGGGTCCTTATTTGATTCATGAGTTTTTGGGGGGTTTTTTTTAAAAAGTTGAAAACTTTGCAACTCACAATCAAAATCCTAATTGGGAATATTGTATATAATTCGAAATTTTTCATCTTTTTGGCGTTTGACAGCACAGGAACCAAATGGGTTCTAGTGATTTTGAAAAGTTATTTGCTTTACTTTGATACTGTCATCTTCTTGTCCCTTGGATTTATTGTTGACTTGAGAGATCAAATTGTTGACTAGAGAGGATCAAGAGAGCACATTTAGATTTATATAATTTCAATTGTTTTACCAAGTTTGAATTCTTTGCTATTGATGCTTTTTTAGGGATTTTCTGTTGAAAGGGTTTAGAAGGCCACCTCAATTGCTTTTTCTTTTCTTTTCTTTTCTTTTCTTTTCTTTTCTTTTTAATCTGAATTTCTAGTGTAATTTGTAGCAGTAAATATCTGTGATTCACATTATGGCGTTGGCTTATACAATTTTCTTTAACTTTCGGCAGCAACAAGCACAGTTCCTGGCACAGCTCGGACAGTATTGTTGTGTATTGTTAAGCCAATCTGGGAACTTAATTGATTGTATTCAGAAATTTCTGGAATGAAACTCTTAAGAGTGTAATTGCCAAGTTGGTATAGGAGTTAGGTGTACAGGGTAAGGAGGTGAGTTTTCTTAGGGTTGCATGCAAAGTACCATGAGGTTCATATTAAAACAAGCTCCCCTGTTTTTTCTGCTCTCTGTAGTTCTCTTTGCATGCATTTTGGCAGAATCTGATAGTGATAATTCTGAAAGGTTAAGGTCGGCTCCTCATAAAAATGTGAGAAGTAGTGTTATAGATGGAAGTGGTACAGAAAATGCAGTTGATTTTGAGGGTACAAGTGATGGGTTGGAGGAGAGAAAGGGTGGTTATAACAGAGTCTCGATATCTACAGTTGCATTATTTACGTTGGCCATGGCTGCTGCCTCTGGTTTAGGTGCTGTCCCGTTCTTTTTTGTGGAGCTAGATCCTCATTGGGAAGGATTGTGCGGTGGGACGGCTGCTGGTGTTATGCTGGCTGCTAGCTTTGACCTCATACGGGAAGGGCAAGGCCATGGTGCTGGCAGTTGGGTTGTGATTGGGATTTTATCTGGTGGAATTTTCATTTTGCTGTGCAAGAAGGTAATGAATCTGCTCTTTCAGATTTAAATATGAAGTTTTCTTCTTCCATCTAAAACTGATTTTCTGTTTCTGGGCTTTTAGCTCTTTCTTTAGTATGGGTTGGGATACATCATACTTCCGTTCCCTTTTCCAATGTTTCATAGAAGGCATACATCTTTGGTTCTTATTCCTGTTTGTCTAGTGATGAGAACATACATTCAGTAGGTGTTGATAAGGTTCCTATTCCTTTCTCATATATGACACTTTATTGGGACTTTGACACAGAGTCCAGCTAGGGAACCCTCAGAGAAGTTTATACGTACATTTTTTGAAAATTAGCAAACAATTTTGTTCGTGTATGTTTATTGCTTCTATGCTGTGGCTTCAGTTTAAATGTTTGTTTGGATTGTCATATTTGCATATATAATTAACATGTGTACGTGTTCGCATGTTCTTTGTTGTTGATATCTTGTTATGATGCACATGATTTCTTGTTTCAGTTTCTTGAACAATACGGGGAAGTAAGCATGTTAGACATTACAGGTGCTGATGCAACTAAAGTTGTTCTTGTTATCGGAATCATGACTCTCCATTCATTTGGGGAGGGTTCTGGTGTTGGTGTCTCTTTTGCTGGCTCAAAAGGCTTTTCTCAAGTGCTTTTGGTAACTTTGGCCATAGCTGTGCACAACATACCAGAGGGGCTAGCTGTGAGCATGATGCTTGCATCGAAGGGTTTTTCCCCGCAAAATGCAATGTTGTGGAGTGTAATCACATCCTTGCCTCAGGTAGTGCATCAGACTTGATAAAGTACACATGTATAACTCACCTCAAGAGAGCTAATCTATGCTGAGATCACTTTATGAACCTTATGAATCATTACTATGAAAACAAGAAAAAAGCAAATCATAGAAGCAACATTTTTAAAAGTAACATGCATTTATCATTAGGATAAGCCTCAGAGAACTTCCTCGTCTCTTTTAGATTTGTATGCTTCCTAACAATGCTTCTGCTAGATTGGTAAGGGCTTGGAGGACCCACCATTATCAAAATCAGTTTTGTATTTGAGGTTTGTTGTTGGCCATAATGTTACCTTTGTTGGACGAATCTTGATTGTATTAACTGCTTGTGGTTCAGAAGTGTACGAATTGGTTTGTTCACATCCAACCTCATTGATTGATTTGTTCTACTTTGGTCCTTCCTTCACTTTTGGAAAATGAGGATCAAGATATGGGTTGGACAAGAACACCAACCCAACCTAAGGACAGTGTCAAGAAAGAGATATGGCAAATCTTAGAAGGTTCCTGGTTGAGGGTGAGGAATTCACACTAACAAGTAATTGGAACCTTTTATCCAACAACTTTGCGTGTGCGAGGGGAGCAAGACTCTACATTTTTACAAGGTCATTTATTTTCCTTCCAGAGTACCCCTTTGTGATGCAAAATTGATCTTTTGCATATAGGGAAAGAGAATTGAGAGCCCTTTTTGAGGTTTATTTATTTAAATCTTGATCGTGTAAGACTTGAGATCTTGATACCCAGCAAGCTTATATTCAGATCATGAAAATGGGAAAATATACAACAAGAATTTGGTCCATCTGGAAAAAATTCTCTTTGAAGTAACAAAAGATATGCAAATAATGATTGGTTATGGGGTTAACAGTATTTTAATATGAACGTTGTCAGCATTCTTGATTATTGGTCGTTTACTTTATGACAGCCCATCGTAGCTGTTCCTGCATTCATGTGTGCTGATGCATTTAGCAAGTTCCTTCCTTTCTGCACGGGCTTTGCTGCTGGATGTATGATCTGGATGGTTGTTGCGGAAGTGCTTCCTGACGCTTTCAAGGTAATTTGTTGTATCTCTGAATATATGAATACTTGGCTCAATACATTTTGGATTAGATTAGGTCTTTGCATTGAGCATTCAAAATCCTTGACTTAAGCCTCTATGTATATACATTGACTAACCCATCACAAACCTGCACCCCTGCTATTCTTACCAAAGACGTGGTACATGCATGGGAGTCGATACATGATAAATGCACGTGCACGTCTAGAAAGAGGCAAGAACTGTGTTGGAAGATAGCAAGAATATTTATGTTTTACTAGTTCGTTCTCTTTGGTTTTTTCCTGGTCCTTCACATATATTACCATTGTTCATTGATTAATTAGATAGCTTCCAATAATCTTTTGTTTGAAACATGTCTACCATTTCTAGTTTCTGTCATTTCTGTATATTGCAGTTCAGAAGATGCTTCAGGCTTCTTTGTTTCATTGCTTTTTGGTCTTGGGCCATTGCTTGGTGGCTTCATTCTTGTTGTATTTGCTCTTGCATTCCATCTTCAGCATGCCCTCCTCATGGGTGCTGCATCTGGCATTGCCTTTGTCCTTACTGCGTGGCGACCTCTGCAGCTACTTGTGTCTTCAAAGATGGGGTTTTTCCCCCTCATATCTTTGCTTGCACTGGGAGCAGCATTTGTCCATGTTTCAAGCTCCAGCATTTTGAAAATTGCAGGTCGCAAAAAGGCATCAGTGAACAATTTACCAACAGTAACGGGCTTTCCGGTGAGTGTTCACACACTTCAGTCTTTCTTGTCCTGTGGAGCGGTTGCCTTTCATGCATTGGCTGAGGGGCTTGCATTAGGAGTGGCTGCACCAGAAGCTTATGGACTTGGTCGGCACATGGTCCTTCCTGTCTCGCTACATGGACTCCCTCGCGGTGCAGCTGTTGCTAGCTGCATCTTCGGTGCTACTGATAGCTGGCATAGTGCCCTAGCAGCGGCAACTTTAATTGGGTTTGTGGGTCCAATATCTGCTATAGGAGCAATACTTGCAAGAATTGACTACAGTGGTCTGGATCATGTGATGGTCTTCGCTTGTGGTGGATTGCTCCCTAGCTTTGGAAGCATAATTAGAAGAGGAGCAAGGTTGGATACGCGGAGAGGGGGTTTCGGGTTGGCAGTTGGAGTGGGGTTTGCTAGTTTATGTTTAATGTGCACTAAGCTGGTTTGCTTGCACACTCCTTATTGCAATTCTGCTCCTGAAGCTGTCAGATGAGATGATCTCCTGTTATATTCAGTGGCAGAGGTGGCATGCATATGCTGCAGCTAGCATTTTGACACAAATGATAGACACAAGCATGCATAGATAACTTGTAGAGTAGAGTATGTGGATAAGAGGAGATATAAAGGAAAGATATGGTGGAGGATGTGTCCTCTCACGTTGTACAATAATTTTTTTCATCAATTTTAAATTTTTCTATTCAAATTTTCCTCGGAGAAGAAAGAAATGTTTGTGGAGTTGGCTGATTACAGTGGTCTGATTCACTGTTTGAGAGACTATTTATTACAGAGACAAGAGCTCCTATGAGAAAGAATCTATGGTTGGATGCGTGCATGTATCAGGCGTGTTCTGTACTTCTGCTTGTAGATGGGCACATTTATAACTTGATGATGAAGTTTCACTGCATCTAGAATGAATATATAGATGCTGTAATTCTTTTGCCTTGACCCATCACTTCACCCTTGTGTTGCAGAGAGTGAGAAATCAATGTTTTCAATGCAGATCGAAAAACAGTGTTGTGAAAGAGACACAAAAGGGAAAGAAAGTCTCTTTTCCATCATGGACGCACAGAGGGCATTTAGTTTCTTTTCTCTCACCAACACCACCATCAAAGGTCCATGACTTCTTGCTTGCCCCACCAACTTAGCAATTGCCAAAGAATCTCTTTGAATGATAACGATCAATGCTCAGGGAAGATTAGCAGAAAACGAATACTATCTAGGTCAGTTCATGTTCTTAGTTCCCCTCTCCGTCAAACATGTTCTCCTTGCTTTGTTCAAGGCTTGAAGCAACTTCCTTTCCCTGATGGTGGACACACAGATCATACACGCAAATATGAAAAAGATGAGCCTCTTGTTTAAACAGAATAAAAAATAAAAGAATTCGACAACATATATGATTCAATCACTCTCAACCTCTATAATTGAAGTGATACTTCGATATTTAGACCTAAAACTCCTGCAAAACAACATATTTCAAGGGGAATACAAGCAGCAGGTTCACATTCAGTTTGGCCAGCATCAGATCATAAAATCCCCCATATGCACCTAACATCTAAGATTTCCACTAACCCTAGATAGACTCTATTGGAAAACTTATTCACGTGAACAACGTGGATCAAAGACAACAAAAGTAAGCATTCCTAAGCAAAAGTAACCGTGAAAATTGAAAAAGTTGATCACTTGAAAGTCGACTGTTTGCTCTGCAACTCCTCACCTCCATCAAGCAGTTTCTCCTTCTCCGGAGCAGCCGATCTAACACCATCAGCAACAGGTTTCGATTCTTCAACACTCTGAGACCCCGTCATCCTTGCCAATATGACAAAGGTCATCCCACCAAGAACATTATTCAAGCACCTAAGAACCACAACCGATGACTTAAACGCAAACGGAGGAAGTCCGTTGGCCAACAAAAACTCCACCCCATTCAGTGACTGGTACCTGAGATTGCTACTAACCCCCATATGAATCGCCCACGTCAAGGCATTCAAAACAGTCGGAGGTGGTTTATTCGGCGTCTCAAAGCTCGGATCCATCTTTTTCCTCATCTTAATCAACCCATTTGAAAGCTCAGTCCCTACCAAACCAGCAGCAAAACCAACAGCAGCAAAAATAATTCCTTTATAAACAAGTGTACCAAGTCTACTCATCAAACTATAAGCACCTGGCTCAAACATATGACTGGTTGGACAATTTGCGAAGATCGCAGGCAATGTCTGACTAGTAGCCGCCGCGGTCGGCGCAAGCAAATACATCAAAGTAAAATTGAGTATAGCACCAACAACCAAAGTCGAAAAAACAAAATCCAACTCATTAAGACCAAAATTCGGCCGCGAAGCCATATCCCCAAGAATACAAGAAGACACTCCAACAACCTCCTCCATCAACACCTTAAAAGGGAACTGCGGATCCGCCGCCACCCGTGATCTCCACCCATTTAAAAAAAGACCCAGAACCCCAAACCCCGCCGACGACGACGATGAATTGTCAGAGCTCGAATCACCACCACCACTCCAGTTTCCACCATCTCCACCGTTTCCACCGAAGGTTCCTCCGGTTCCACCGCCTCCGGCATTGGAGGGGGTGGGTGGTTTGGAAGGGAGGAGGCGGAGAGAGGGGTTAAGAGGGGTGGCAAAGGGGAAAGAGAGAGAAGGAGAATTAGGGTTTGGGAATCTGGGGGTGGTGTAATTAGTAATGTATTGTCTTGAAAATGCAGAGATTCGGAGCTGGGCTGCTGCCGTTTCCATTTTTTTCTGATTTTCAATCAGAGCTAAGCTTAAAAAAAAAAAAAAAGGAAAGGTCGACAGATTAAAGGAGGATGAAAATGATAATTTACAGATCTAGAGTGACTGATCTTGAATATTTTAATAAAAAAATAAATTAAAAATTGTACCTGACACAGGGAAGGAGATTAGCTGATAAAATCAGCGGGGGTTTAATTTATTTATAAGAAAAAATAAGGAGAGAGAGATGGCGCGGAGAAAAGGGGCTGCCGCTGCTGCTGCCTGTTGGAAGGGAGGGAGGGAGGGAAGGAGAGCAGGTGGAATGAGGTAGTTAGGATTTTATTTATTTATTTATTAAAAAAAAAAAATCGTGTAGATGTTACCATATAGCTTTATTCATAATAAAATGTCTTGATTATAGTGAAATTATCATTTTATCTTTTATATTTATAAGATTTTATTTGAGTAAAACGATCTTTATATATGATTAATTTATCATTTTTTTATTTATTTGAAGTTAATAATATTTTTTAAAACTTTATAATAATATAATTATTACATTACTTTTAAAAAATTAACAACAAAAACCTTTGATTCAGGGTCTTCTAGTAATTTTAATTTTTTAATGAATGGTTAAATTACTTTATTTCTCTAATTATTATTAAAATTTATTAGTCTCGGCTTTAAAAATTTGATTGTCATTTCATAATGATTTTTTATTGTTGTTATTTAGTCCTAGAAATATTTTGGTTTTTTTTTCAAATTAATTAATAGTGTGATCACTCCATTATCCTTGCCATTTAATTTTTTTATCATTGATTTTAGGGGTTTGGTTGTAATTTCATAACAGTTTTTTTGTTATTATTGTTTAGTACGGGGGCTTTTTTATTTTTGTACAAATAAAAAAAAGGATGTTGGCGTGTGCCTCGCACGTGTCAACTGCTCTACCGTCTTCGGGCGACGCGTGCGACTAACTTTGGTGGTTTGAATTGTGATTCCGCCGCATCATTAAATTTCTTTTGGCATTCTCTTTCTTTTTGGGTAGCACGTGTATGGTGGTTGGTTCTAGTTTAACGCTAATGTTCTTATCTTTTTTTCTTTCTTTCTTTTCATTCTATTTCTTCCTTAGATTCCATGCTAGCCTTGCAAAAAATTATATCAACTCTTCAATTTCTTTTTTCTTTTGATTTAGTTATTCTTCTCTTAATTATAATTGTTTTATTTACATTGATTATATTTAATTGGATTTTATTTTTTATTTCATCTCTGGTGGTTTGATTTTGTTAATTTTTTATCAAATTTGATCCTCATTCTTTTAATTGCTATTTTTTTATTTTGAATCATTTTTTGAATTGATTTTTTTTTCAATTTCATCCTTGAGCATTTATTTTCTTTTAATTTTTATGTCAAATCTGGTCCTAATTCTTTCAATTGCTATTTTTTTAATCATTTTTTTAATTGATATTTTTTTAATTTCATACCTAAACATTTAATTTAATTTAATTTTTATGTTAAATTTAGTCTCAATTCTTTTAATTTCTATTTGTTTTGTTTTGCATTGTTTTTTATTGATTTTTTTTTCAATTTTATCCTTCAATATTTGTTTGATTAAAAATCTTGCTTCTTGGTTTTTTCAGGTTTACCTTTAATGGGGTCATCTCAGTCTCATGACCTGAGTCATAAATCTGAAAAATTAGCTCAAGTCAACTTTGGTCTTTTTTTAAAGCATTTTTTTCAAATATTTTTTGCCGGTATTTTTTCTAGTATCCTATTAATGGGGTCATCTCAATTTAATGTTCTAGATCATGTATTTGATTTGTTGACCTAGGTTGGCTGTTGAGTACACTCGAGACTTTTTTATATCTTTTCATCATATCGGAAGGTGTTCAATTCTTACATTTTGTTGATGTCTTTGACCTTATGTAATATTTGTTATGGTTTGAGTTTATTCAGTTAGTTTCATTTGTATTGATTGTTTATGTAATGATTTTTTTAGGGTGGATTTATGTTTTATTTATTTAAATAAATATAAACACAATCGGGTAAATATCTCATTTTTGCAGTTTGTTTCTTGGTTATTGTTAGCGACTTTTTTTATTTACATAAATAGTTATCGATTTTATTTAGTTACATGATTGCATAGGCTTTTCAATTTACACTTTGAATTTTTCATGTAAAAAAAAACACTTTGAAGCAATCTGTATACTTGGTTTTTTTTTGAAAAAAAATTATAACCCTCAACGAAGCACGGGTTAAATAGCTAGTATCATATTATTTAACTAGATAGGACAACAGTGGACAAATCCAATTTTTTTCTAATTTAAAAAAAAATATATCAACACGATACAAGTATTTAAAAAAACAAAAGAAAAATAAGACTCGTTGATTTGATTTGATTTAATAAACATGATTAATTTAAAAAATACAAATAAAAAGCTAAATTGATATAAAAAAATGACAACTTAAAAAGTTTTTTAAAAAACAAAACTTTACTCGAGCCCATTCGGATTAGCAAGTCAAATCTGTGACCTAGTTATGATATCGAGATTACCCTGTCAAAAGCAAATGGAATAAAACTATAAAGTTTAGTTATCAAACAACTTAATATTTAAGGGGAAAATTGAAAAAAAAAATGAGAAAGAAAAAAGATACAAGTCAACCAAGGTTAAACTGTTAACCTTGTAACCATGAGCATATGATTGGAATGACCTAATAAAAATAAAAATAAATAAAAAAAGGCAATAAAAAAAAGCTCCAAAACATGATAGTAATAAAAACAATAGGGACTAAATTTGATATAAAATAATTTGAAATCAAATATTGAGGGATGAAATTGAAAATAATTTTTTGTTAGGAAAATAATTAAAAGAATGAAGATCAAATTTGATATAAAAATTAAATGAAACTAAATGAAGAATGAAATTGAAAAAAATTCAATCAAAAAAAATTAAAAAAAATAAATAGCAATAAAAAAATAATGATCAAATTGGATAAAAGTAAATAAATAAAAGGATATCTTTATATTTTGGCAAAAAAAAAAAAAAGGAGGAGAAGAAAAAATTACATTTAAGGTTAACAACTACGTTGTCATGTACACATGTCACACCATCAAGAAGATTACAGTAAGGTGCTTGGGAGCATTGCTCACTCGCTAGCATGTGCGTCATATATGGCAGCCACTTTTCTTTTTAAATTAATATCTTAATCTAGGAAAAGACCAAACTGCCCCTATGTGAACTTGTTAATTACTAAAAAATCAATTTAAAAATATAAAAATGCCCTTTGGTTGTAAGTTTGGAAATTTTTATTTTCAAGGGTATAATAATTTTTACATTGTGCTTCCAAAATATAAAAAGACTGAATTGTTCCCGATCAACTTTCTAACAAAATTTGCTTTTTAGGATAATATAATTTTTGCTTTTAAAAAATCAAAAGACCAAATCATCCCCAATTAATTTAAAAATGATTAATCATCCACAGTAACAAGTTCATTGATTTTTCATTGAAAGGGAAAAATAATAATTATATTATTATAGTGAATAATGATGTATCTAGTGACACTATGAATTCACCTTGGCTTTCAGTTTTTTTAAAAAAATGTACGAAGATAATGGCTTAGATTTTGAAAACTAAAATCTAGAACCCTAAATGCCAAGATGCAATCTCTCTTTTGCCTCAATTATATATTTAAAAGTTTTTAATTAATCAACACAGACTATAATTTATATAATTTCAACCGAATACTCCCTCTTAAAACCAAACATACACTAAATAGGTAGAAATGAGGAGATATGTCTCTCTTGTCTTAACTATATTCATCAAATTAAAAAACCATTTAAAAATAGATTAAAAGAAGACCCTTCACTCCAAATGCTTTCTTTCTTTCTTTATTTGGACTCCAAATTAGAGATTTTATTTCACAATTTTAATACTTGATATAAACAAAAACAAGAAGAAAAGGTTGGAAATAAGTTAAAAGTCTGACTCAAATAATCCAACAGATCATGCTGCAGGCACAACAATAGCTCCCCCATCATCCCTGATACTGGTGCGGTGTGCATTTTGCCGGCGACCGCCAAACAGACACTTACATGACAAAATCCTACTACCAAGACAGGCGAGCAAGGATTTGAAGCAAAGCCATCTTATTTAAAGACAGGGGAGGTGGCACATGGAAGAGCAAGTACTGGTAGAGCGAGTTGTATCAGCAATTAATCTTTGCAATGGTCGTCAAGCTCACCATCTCTTTAAATGACATCATGCATATCTACCCTGAGCTTTATATATATATATTGTCAAATGGTTGGACTATGGCATTAGCTTTGCTAGTTTTGTTCCACATCATTCCAAATATAGTGGAGCCTCTGGCAAAAGAATGGAATACTCTAGACAAAGAAAAGACAAGGAAGGGGGGCCATAAATACTCAAAAGTCAATAATTTATCACACTAGTAAAAAATGACACCTACAAAACTCAGATCCATCTAACACTTACAACATTGATATATATTCCACACTCCTCAAGGTTACAACCACAAGAATAAATGCAATGAATATATTAAGTTTTACACAAAAAAGATGACCTTAGCAAACCTAACTCATGAAACAACTATATAATTCTTGTTTTTTTTTTTTTTCCTTTTTTCATTTAATGTTATCCATTTTGGTCCCTTTTGTCTAGGGGAAAAGAAGAAGAAGAAGAAACAAAAAATAAGAGAAACCCCCCAACCAGAACGAGCACCAGCAAGACTGTTAGCCTAATATCTTTGTAAAACTGTGCTGAATTGAGATGTGTTGGATGGCATACTCTGGGCAGGAGTTTCTGATATAAACCAGTTCAGACAGGTGTAGGAGTGCACATGAGCTCTCATCAGCGTCCTGTTTTCGCACGTTTCATTCCACTTGTATTGAAAGGAGAGACACTGCCACTTGGCCCTGGACTCTCTTCTCTGAAATTTGAATTTAGCATCGCTAGCTCGCGCAACTGCTGCCTCTTAATAAAATCTTGTGACTCGTCCTGCAGAGAAAAATAATTATTTTACAGAACCAAGGGTAAAGGAAATGCTCTTCAGGTTTAAGTCCCCCACTAAAAGGGGCAGGGGGGATGAAATGCATAAGAAGAACACGAAAAAGGGAGACAGCCTATCACTACTACTTGTGTCACAGGAGCTAAAAGATGTCATGAGCCAGAACACCGATGGTGGACACTCATGTTTCACTTATTTCCAACCTGATATCTTCAAAGGCATCAAGGGAAACAACTTCTAGAAAGGATAAATTCTTATGGTTACTGAAAAAACAGAATATATTTGCAATAAGAATACAGTTTCTAAAGCAGAAGAGGGTGATATCTTCAACTAAAAGCTTCATATCTCAACCTTCAAGAAAGCTCCTCTTCACTTTTTAACGGCAAATGCAAGAACCTAGTTCCTCCAGATTTGAGAGCAATAATATTAATTCGGTCCACAAACCTTGAATATGAACTGAAAACCTACATTGGCATGAAACACAGAACTCTCAACTTGTTTGCCATCACATTTGTTCCCAGACAGACTAAAGCCTTGAAAGGACTACCATTTACCAAAGAGGATGAACAGGCTCCAATTATTAGATTTGCAGCTAAACACTAAATTGTAGCACAAAGCATACAAAAGATCGCCAGCACACCATAGTGATAAAAAAATTAGAATTTCATGAAACTTTTAAACAAAAGTGTGAAGAAAGGAGGCAGATACCACGGGTTTGAGCAGTTCTTCTATAATTTCTTGTGCCTGTCTGAGTCTTATGTCAACAATGTTGGCAGGTAAGTCGGCCTCGATTAAGATGTGAAGTGGATCATTCAAGTGCTCATAGCCAGGTCTACCCTTTAGCTTCTCTTCCTTCAGGATGGAACCGGATGAAAATAATTAGGAGCAAACTCAAAAGGCATTAAAAAGGATAAGATTCTACTGGTAAGATCAATCAGTTTTGGCTGTATCATCATTCATTACAAGGAAAAAAAAAAAAAGATTTCAGTAGCACTAAAGTGAGAAGGAGTGTGTAGGTTAGCACTACCTTGTCTGGATCCTTGATTGATCCTTTCCCTCTAATGTACACCCGGCAACCTGTGGTAGCTTCTACCCGTTTCAGTGAATTGCCTCTAGGGCCCAGAAGTCGCCCAACAAAATTGAACTAAAATAAAGAAGAAGCCAGCAAATGTTACCACTTAACAATTCTATTTCATTAAAGGAAATTGTGAAGATATGCTCAACCAGTAAAATTTAACAGGACAGCACCAGAACTTGGTGCAACTTGCAATACATACATTTGGATAAGTATCTACTGGAATTTCCAAACGCAAAATTCTCTTCACGGTAAATGAACTAGGGCTTGCAGGTGCACCTTGCCAGTCCATAGTCATTCCAGGAGGTCCACTTAATCTCTGCATGAAGAATTTAACAATATCAGCGCGCCACAGAAGTGGAAGCACAAAGGATTGTTATCAAAATTGTTAACAGAAATAATAAATTGAACTAGACAAAATATCCTCTTCAATCTAAAGCTTCTCCAAGTCATCAAATTAGTAGTGAACCTATAACACTAGCTATCATACCACTGATAAAAAAAAAATTAAAGTGGGAAAGAAAAGACAGCAGCTCTGTTATTAACCACAGCATGTTAAACTAATGACACTTGTTATCAACCTATTACAGACCTTAGGTTATATAACCAAATAGTAAGATGACCCCTTGCCAAAATTATGATAGACTTATTTGCTATCCTCACTTTTTATAATTATACTACAAACTTATGAAAGTTTGGATTTAGAGAATGAATCCTCATTTGGATCAAGAATATTAAGATGAAAGCTAATTTGTGAAAACAGATGTGAAAAGGAGTGTTAAGCATGCAAGTGATCACAATAAAACAGTTATTCAACAGAATATTTGACATTTTAAGCATGTTGGATTTTCCTTCCTCGAACAACCACAATTTTCATAGGCAGCACGATCTTTTGATTACAATAGCATAGCAGCTGGGAGATGCTTTCTGTCTTAATTTGAACTTATTTCCAGGCGACTGCTTTCACAGTGGAATTTGACTTTGATAGTATGAAAGCTAAGATCAGTTTTCAGTTATCTCAAATTGAACAGTAATATACCGTAACCACTTTCACATATTTCTACCAACATTAAAAGTGAAATAGTTGGGACACACAATTCTGACATTCAGGTCATCAACTTGTTGAGGAAAATTTTAAATGTGGATTTCACAGGTGCTAGTAAACTTGGTGCAACATGAAAAGTTATTGGCCCAGGTCTAATCATTAAGAAGAATCATGCCTATCATGCTGTCTCTGAGCTTCTCAGCATTTGAAGTATGCATAAACCTGGAACATACAATGTCAAAGTCCATGTAAGATGAGCTCTTATGGGCTTTTTGGCATGACATGGTGCAAACTATCAGCTGGGTCCCTTTTCATATGTGAAAAGCTTGAGTCCAATTTCAACCTCATGCCATGGAAATAAATGGTTTGCACTCCAATTTTAAATGCATGGCAAAATACTCAAGATGCAGTTGGTACAACACCTGAAGAAATGGTTCAGATTGAGGAACTTAAAACTAGATAAGGTACACAAAAGTAATTTAGGTTCTCCCGATAAGATTATTGAACTAAGAGTTTTGCTAAAGATGACACAAGAACACTTGTTCCATACAGTTTAGGGAAAAAGTTTCTTTAGCTTATGGGAAAAACATAATAATAATAATAAATTAAGGCATTGAAACAGCCAGTAAGTCCATGTCTCTCTACTACTGATTTCTCAAGAAAAAAAGTCATCAAATTAGTCACTAATGCACTAAAATATCCTCTTCTTGGTAGCATATCAAATGTTCAAAACAATAGCAACAAAAAGCTATAGAAAAATACGCATGGAAAAGGGAAATCTCAAAATCCAGCAAGAATGCTTCTTTACATTCTTCGGAAGTGTTTGTTTTTGTGATTGGAATTGCTTTTTAAACTGCTTTTTACCTAAAAAGGCATTAAATTAATGCTTTTTTAGGTGCTTTTCAATGGTTTTGATGAGATGATATCAAAAATGAAAAAATAATTGAAAAAACATCATTTTGATGCATTTTCAATTGAAAAGCACTTTTGAAAAGCATTATGCACCGCATTACCAAACACATGAAATTTATGAAGAAGAAAAAAGCAGAAAATGAAGTTAAATCATTAATCCTACACAAAAAAACTACTTCTTGGTGACATTCTAGCATCTTGCAATGCTATTAAAATCCAGAAAACATTTTTCACGAGAAGTTTTAGTAACATCCATTGAAAAATGAAAATTCAAACCTTTTCACTAGTCACCTCATCTACCCGAAATACAGGCAGGAATGACACCCGAATACCAAGTTAAAGTGGGATCCAAATAGATAACTAAAATGTTAAAGGAAAATAAGGGTAGAAAAATGGGATCCAAATTTGATAACAAAAGAAGCAATTACCTCCTGAGGAAGACCATTCCAGCCACCTAAACCCGTCCCACCAACATTGGAGATAAGGTTCGAAGAAGCCATTGGGCTGGGACTTCTATGCCGTAGTCTGTCAAAGTCTCCAAATCCTTGGTTGGACATCATTCCTGATACCCGGAAAATTTCTACACATAAAAAGAGTATTTATTTAAGAGAGAGATCCAGGGTGATCTTAAAACGAAACATCACTAAATGAAGAATTGAGGCCGTAAGAAAAAGGAAAGAAGGTAACCAAAAAAATAGCTGGAACACAAAGCAAAAGTGAAGAAGAAGAAGAAGAAGAAGAAGAAGAAGAGCAAAATGAATGCATCACATAAGTTGTATCTCTGATACAATGATAATACCATGAAAACTTTTGGTCGAAAAGTTAAAAAAAATTAAACTTCAAATCAGAAAGGGGGCCAACAGAAGACAGCTATTCACACATTTCATGTGCCTGTAACAATTTCCTCTACAGAATCACTGCAAACCAGTTACAAATTCCTGCGCAAGAACTTAAAAGCTCTCAAATTTGCCAAACACAGATCGTGCACACAATTTAATGTCTGACACAAACTAGTATAAACATTTTATGCTGACAGAAACTGCAGACATGAAATATTGAACAACAACGGTCTTTATTGTTTTTCTTCCTTCTCATAACCGTACATGTTTAGTGATTCAGAGAAACAACCTATAATTAGTTAAGACTAACTCTTTTATATAAGTATATGCCTATTTTCATGCACTCAAGATTAATCCAGCCCCTTCGCTAGCTATAAGGCTTTTAGATGGTGTCCAAGTTCATGCTGCAATGCTGCCTGAACCAGACTGGAGATGTTAAATTGCTATTACCAAATGAACTGAAAACAACTACTTCCTAGCCATCCAGCCAACAAGATTACTAACACAATCTCACAATCAGAGTGAGATGATAAAAAAATGCACATTCGATACACTAACCAAAGTAGATAACAGTGAAAATCAGATGGTGAGAACAGTCAAACACATCTAAACACACAAAGAAGCATATTGAAAAACCAGAGTGATGAAATCAAAGAACATGTTAGCTTAAAAGGAGAAAATAAACCAACAAAAAATCCAGAAAAAAACTAGATCCAAAAATGAAAGACTAAGAAGTGAACCTTGATTTAACAGGCGGCTACATATTGGAAGAATTTGCATGAAAGGTCCAAGCTTTTGATGTTCTGCTAATAACTCTGACAAGTACTGACTGCAAAAGGAGAGTAACAATCAAAACAGATCAAAACAACACAAGTCTCTACACAGACAATACAAAATTGAACAAAAATAAGTAAAAAGACTGAGTCTTTTCCCTTCTTTTGTGAGAAAGAAATGATGGGGTTTACAGAGAGAAGTAGCTAAGCTTGCTTACCTGTCAACATCTGGGGTGCTTCTAATCTGAGGAGAAGCAGCTCTTGCAGGTGAAAAGCTGGGATTATACAAGCCTGACATGGATTTTTTGGTTTGCTTTTGTGAGATTTTTTTGTTTTTTTGTTTTTTGTTTCTTTTTTGAACAAACAAAAGAATATTAAGACTGGAAAAAGAAAAGGCAAGGAAAGAAAGGTAAGGGTTTTGTTGCAGAAGAAAAGGGAGAAACACAATACCATCAATAAAGGAGGAGTGAGTTTTGTAATAATAATCTCCCCCAACAAAAACAAAAACAATTATTTATTAATACTCCTAATAATATTTATCAAAAAATAATATTAATAAAAAAATAAAAGGGTTTGCAACTCACTAGTCCTCTCTCTCTCTCTCTCTGGACAACAGAACTATCTTGTGAAATCTTGCAGGATGTAAAGACAAAAGTGCTCTTAATTTTTATTTACCATGTTATTTTCTCTTTCCTTGCATATTTCTTGCTAGTGGCTAGTTGCTATTATAGCTATATTATTTTTAAAGTATTTTTTATTTAAAAATATATTAAAATAATAATATTTTTTATTTTTTAAAATTTATTTATGCCATTAAAAACATTTTAAAAAAATTAATTTAAACTAGAAAGTTCAAAAATTTATAAAAATACCAAATATAACTTAACAAGAACAAAATAATTGTCAGGTTGTCTGAGGCTTTTAATTTTAACTTCCTCTCTTCCCATTCAAATTCAATTATCAAGTTATATAAATAAAAGAAAATATTAAAAATTATTTAATTTATTAAAAAAATGATTTTTTTTTGTGAAAAATAAGGTAGTGGTTGTGCACAGAAAGAGGTGAGAAATTTTCACCGTGGACAGGAAAGGGATATACAGAGAGAGTAAAAGACTCAGGTGTGTCTTACTTGGCTGTTTATATGGTAACTTTTTTTAGCTCCTTGGGTGTACTGTAGAGAGAGAGGAAGGATCTTGTGGTGGACATGTGTAAACCATGCAGGAAATCAATCAATGTCTGCATTTCGTATTAAAAGGGTCCCACAACAAGTAGAGCGGCCAATGCCACTTGATAATGATATTGCCAACCCAGTCTGAGCTGGACTGGACTCGCTCTTCACTTTATTATATAAACTGCGTCGTTTGATAAGTCTTGGTTGCGTTCTTCCATATATTCTAGTGAAATGTAGTTGAGAGCGATTTTTTTATTCTAATTTCTTAATGTTAGAATTATTAAGAAAATAAAAATATAGACATTAATTTTATTTGATGCTTTTAAAAGTCACTACAGGCGCAGTACAATGTCAGTGTTTGGGAGTGTGTTGATTTTTTTTTATATAATTTTAAAAGTGTATTTTATTTAAAAAATATTAAATTAATGGATTTTTTTATATTTTTTTATAGTTTTGATGTAATGATATAAAAAATAAAAATTATATATGAAAAAAATTATTATAATACATTTTTAAGAGAAAAATCATTTTTAAAAAGCATTATATACTACAATATCAAACACATAAGTTCCTGTTTATTTCTGCAGCCATGTCATGCTCTTTTCAAAAAATTTGAGATTTTTTTTGCTTTAAATTAATTTTTTTATGTTTTTTGATCATTTTGATATGCAAATGTTAAAAATCATAATAAAAATATTATTTTGATATATTTTCAAGCAAAAAATACTTTAAAAAATAATTATTGACACAATGTCAAGCACTATATGTGTTTGTGATTGAGGTGTGGTTAGGTTTTCTCAGTGGAATCCATACAAAAAAATAACAAAAAACATGTATTTTTAGCTTTTAGATCATGGTTGTTTACGCGGCCACGCCGCACTTTTAAAAAAAATAAATTTTTTAAAAAAAAATTTATTTTTTTTAATTGCTTTGATGTGTTGATGTTAAAATTAAATATTTTAAAAAACAATTGTTATCACGATACCAAATACTATCTTGATAAAGTGTGATTTTATATTTTAAAAAAATTATACCTAAAAAACACTTAATTTTATCTCACTGCACCTTATTCTCAAACACAAATTATCTCAAAATATGAAGTATTGTCATCTAATATACAGCTTCATGTGATAATTTTTACATGTTATTAAGAAAATATTTGATAAAATAATAAGTTATTTCATAAGAACACTGATATAAGAATAAATTATAAGAAAATCATGATCCATAAACAAAATATATAACGATGATACAAAATAGGTTTTGCTCCTTTTTTTTGTCCTACATACACACTTCTTTTTTTCACTTCCAAGATTAATTCGAAATTTTGCACTCCATAAAGCATAGGTTATACTTAGGTTTTGGACCGCGCTTCATTACAGGTCACATAAAAATCAAATAATTGCATTATATATATATATATATATATATATATAGTTATTTTTACCTTTATATGATAAAATATTTGAAATGATGATTAAAAACTCAATCAATGTATCAAAATAAATTAATCAACCACCATAAAAATTAATAAATGAAAAAAAAAAGGGTTGGTATTGCTTGTTCGACAAAGCGAGCAAACAATAAATTGTTTGCCTCACTTAAATGATGATTTAATTATAAATAAATATATTTTTCATTTTAGTCTTGTTTAACCATAACTTAAACGTAAAAGCAAAGAACTGCCAAAGGATTAAATCGGAGAAAAACAAATAGGGACTAAAATGAAAAGAGGATGACAAAATGTATCAACCCGGGTTAATACACAAACTTTATAACTTGGATCATTGACATGACCATGATGAGTTGATCCAAGTGTATAATTTGTTTTTTTTTTCTTTCCCTTATTTTCTTCTCGGTTGAATCTTTATTGGGTCTTAATTAATCACAAATCAGATAACTCTATAAGTAAATACAAGAGTTATAAAAGAATTTAAGTTAAAAAATATGTCATGTCATATTGATTTCAATCAACTTTAATTAACAATGAAATTTAGAACCTAAGACTAAACATAATCCCAAATAGGCATAATTGTTTGAAGGGAGGTGAAAACAAATATGATGAAATTGCATTTTTTTTAATTTTAGGTTAAATAAAAAAAATCAATGTTAACAAAGGGTTAAATTTTATTTTTTAAAAATTTTAAAGGGGAAATGCATTAAAAAAAACCTCGAATGTGGTATAATAACCCGTCAAATCACTGATTCGCGTTAAGAAGTCAACCAGGTCTAATATTTTTTTTAAATTAATGTTTCACATCAATAAATAATAAAAAGAATTGCAAAAAAATAGTTGCACAATAAATAATCCACGGTGCTTTGCTTTCCTTTTTCTTTTGTTTTCGAATTTTTATTGTGATTTTTTTAAAATCTATTTTTGTCGAGATTGTTAAGAATTTAGCTTCGTAATTTGCTTCTTTTTATTTTTATTTTACATGAGATTAACGTGGTTTACAAGTTTGTCAAGGTAACTCGGGTTGCTCTAGTTTACGAGTTTGGTGGGTTGTCTTTTTTTTTCATTGAACTTAACTTTATTTTATAGTCTATTTTCTTTCTCATATAGTTAAAAAATAGTTTTTGAGAAAAATCATGTTATTAAACTTTATAAAGTAACATAAATTAAAGGGTGTAAGGAAAACATTGTTCACCCACACACGTTGCACTATAAATGACAATAGTAATCTATGGTATTTTGCTTTCTTTCTTTTTTCTTTATGTTTTTGAATTTTTGTCATGATTTGTTTTCAAATTTTTTTTTTTATCAATTTCATCTTTTAATATTGGAATGGTTGAGAATCCAGCTTCATAATTTGTTTTTTTTATTTTTCCTTTCTATAAGGTTAGCATGGTTTGCGAGTTTGTCAGGGTAACCCGGGTTGCCCTGGTTTGCGAGTTTGTCAGGGTAACCCGGGTTGCCCTGGTTTGCGAGTTTGGCGAGGTGTTTTTTTAATTGAACTTGACTTTTTTATCGTCTATTTTTTTTTCTCATATAGTTAAAAAAATAGTTTAAAAAAATGTTATGTTATTAAACTTTATAAAGTCTATGGACCTATTCACAAGTTTGACTGATTGACTTAGTTCGTGGACCTGACAAGTTTAAATTTTTTAAACTAGTTTTTTTTCATCCTTAGATACTGGATTAATTAGGAATTTCATTTTCATAATTGGTTTTGTTTTGCCTTTTATGTGGCTATCGTAATAAAAAAAAATCTCGGTATTGGATCGGTATTTGATTTCACAATCATCTATTTTTGTTATTATATAGTTAAATAAAAAATAGATTAAAAAAAAATTATTATCCTAGTGAAGTCCATAAGTCAGTTCACAGGTTTAGCATACTAAATCGACTTACCCGATTCACAGGTTTGATAAGTTGACCAACAAGTATGATATGCTTTTTTTTTTTATCTTTTAATTGTTTTTAATTTATTTCCTTTAGATTTCTTCATTTAATATTGAATTAGTTGGGAAATGGTCTGCATTATTGATTTTTGTTTGCTTTCTAGGAATAATGTCTCAAATAAGTGTTTATTTTTAGGTTAATGCTCAATTTTATGAGCATCTATTTTTATCATATAATTAAATATAAAATATAAAAAATTATTAAATCCAATAAAGTCCATGACCTAGGTCGCGAGGGAGGTCGATCCAATTTGTTATTGTCTCAAAATTTTTTTAAAAAATTATCATCATGAAGTTTTTTTAAAAGCTAAATCATGTTTTTATCGATCATCAAGTTTACATTTAGACTTATGAAATCAATCGAGTTAGCTCTCACACGATTTAATTAAAATTTTGAGTTAAACAGAGAGTTAAATCAGGAGGTTTCAAAATTAACCCTCTTGATTAGGTTTAATAATACTATTAAAAAATTATTCATACTTTTAATATATTTTTATATTTTTTAAAAAATTAATATTAACATGTGAATATACTAGTACCAATAATGAAGGCACTAGAAAACCCGACCGGGGTAACAAGAAAACGAATTGGAGCGATTGGTTTTGTTCTCAGGAGGTAGTACTATAATAGAGGCACCCAACCAACCGGGCTGGACAAGATTAAAAAAAAAAAAGAGAAGAGAAGAGCGGAGCAGAGAAGAGTGGATCGAGAAAAAATGGGATGGAGATGGGTAGAAGCAGTATTGCCATTAGGAATCATAGCAGGAATGCTTTGCATAGCTGGTAACGTTCAGTATGTCATCCACACGAAAGCTCATGGCCGTCCTAAGCACATCGGCAACGATATGTGGGACGTCGCGATGGAGAGAAGGGACAAAAACCTCATCTCCTCCTCCTCCTCCTCCTAGTCTGGTAATCCCCCCCTTTTTCTCTCTCTCCTTTAAATTATTTTGCTCGTTAATCAAGGTTTTCAGTTGAATTGGAGAATTAGGGTTTTTTCAATCTCAATTGAATTGATTAGGGTTTCCATTAGCTTCCCATTTCTTATCAGAAATAATGCCTCCTCCTACTCACTCCATCACCTAAATATTCGAAAAGGGTTACGTTTTTTAGACGATGCTTGCTTAGAAAAACGTAAAAGAGGTGAAATTATGAATGCTACAAATCAGTAACAAATATTTGTTTATCCTACACTTCAGCTCAGCTGAGTGCAAGCTGAATTGATTTGGAAAATTTGACAGCGAAATACTAAAGGTAGCCATCGATCTATCTTGTGGTGTTTCTGGGTTTGTCAATTTTATTTGATTGATATTTAGTTTCCATTTATGTTATTAGAAACATGGTTTTCAAATCATGGTAAGAGTTGGATATGAGTTGATGTTTAAGATCATAAAGTTAAATATTTGAGGGGTTGGAGATTTCTATTTGTTGATTTTATGCTTCAGCTTATGTCATTGAGAAATCAAATTATGTGTTGTCTACCATATCGTGTAGCTTTAAGGAGAATGTTGTGGTCGCGAAAAGCTTCTGTATATCTCCCCTCCAGTTATTCTCTCTTTGTGATCATGATTGTTCATTTACTCAGAATTTATTGTTGTCAACTTCTTATGATATCCAATGCAGGAAGCCTTTCCTACAGACTCCAGAAGAGAAATAAAGTGCGCATCTGACATCCCAGTTATCTAAGGAAGTCCTATGGGCAGTATCAGCTTGATCTTCCTTTTGTTTTGCATATGAATTTCTGTCAAGCAGTTGATCTCATAAGACAAATTTTCAGACTCCTTATCCTCTGTTTTTAACTATGGGAATGAAATTGGCTTTTTACAGATTTGTTGCTATGATAATCCATGTTACATTGTTTTTCTTATGTTTGCTACTTGACTGCAATAGTTGAGGATCTACTCAATGTTCATTGTTCATGAATGGCTTGTGTCTGTGAGATGCATTCTTAGAGTTGAGAAGTTTTCATAGGAATTCCAGGTCCAATGTTTCAAGTGCATCATCAAATTATAGAGGTCAAGGACAATTAAGAATTAGCAGATTGCAGCTTCCTTATTTAGTGAAAAAAAAGAAGCTTCTGCTGGTTTGTTACAGCTTTGCTGGGCTTGGCGATCCTAGTAACACGTGCTCATAATAAAGACCATCAGTTTGGAGTTGGTTTCTACCCTAGTCCTTTTTTCCCCCCAGTGTTGCTAGGTCAAGCAAGCAAGCAAGCGTATCAAGCAAAATTGGTGAAGATACCGAAATAGATTGTGGCACAAATCGTACCTAAAAGCTGGTTAGAAAAGTAGATTGCTTTATAAACTTTGTTGAAAGGTCAATAATTTTTAGAATCGGTGACCTTCTTTTCTTGTCTTTATTTCTACGTGTCATTTATTTTTGGAATTTGTTTGGTTAATTTCTCTTGGAACCAAACGATTGAAATAATATTTTAAAAAATGCTTAACTCCAACATGATTTTCAAATAATATTTAGTTTTTTATACTAACTAGTAATTATATCTCATGCTCTGCATGTGATTCTTGATGTTTTCTCTTATTGAAATGAGTGAAGTAGTAATATATAACAATTTATTTATGATATTATTAAGTACGAATAAGTAATTTCTGAATTTTAAAGTAATAATCATCCATAGATTGCCATGATTTCAAACATTAGTGATTCATATATCATTTTCTTTAATTTCTTCAACAGCCATTTTAATTCTTGTTTTTTTTTAAATAATAAAATTTAATTTTTCAACAATATTTCATGATAAGATGACAGGGACAATGAAATCCAATATGTTTCTGAAAATAATTAATTATATGGGAGTTTTACAATGTTATTATCACTATATTATATGCATAACAATCAATTTATTTTTGTATTCATACCAAACATTTTTATACAATACATATATATATATATATATATATGATGGTGTTATAGGATACAACTAAAACAATCAAGGCGTAATTATAAGTCAATGATCTTTTAATTTACATATAATGGATTATGTATCTTAAAAAAGAAAAAAAATATTTTCTTAATATTTTTTTTTAAAAAAAATACATGCATAAAGAAAAATAATCATGCGTGTTTTTATATAAAAAATTCTTAGAAAAGGCAAGGATGAATTAACTCATTGAATTTTTTCCCACCGGCACTAACTCATTCGGAATCAAATCTATAAGACGACATGGGAAGACCATGAGCATAATCAAATCCAAATAAAACTCTGAATTTACGAATAAATAAAGGACTCTCTATCTACATATCTTGATAATGATAAAAGCACAAACCCTACTACTTCCATCTATATCTCTCTGTTTATACATAAATATATGTCCACACAGCCATCTCTCAGAGAACTGATCACCACGACAAGACAAGTGCTAGGCTCCTTGGAAATGGAGAGACAGCAAACAAACACCCTCGAAGTTGGATTTTAACTACACATTGAGTGTGTTCGATTGCAGATTTAGTTCTCTAGCAGTCACAGGTCAAATGAACCGTGAGATTCAATGAATTACTGATCCATATAAGCAACAGCAGCAATCCTATCCAAGGTAGGGATAACAACTCTAGGAACTTCAGTTCCTTACACCAAACATAATCACATTGGAGCGCAATCATACCATTACCAACCAGAAGATTTAATATTCCACGTAAATCCTTAAATCCCAGGTATAATCTTAAACGAGAACCATATACACCCTTCAGAGGAAATAAAACAACCCTCTCTTCTCTATTCTTACAAGTTACAACCCTCATCCATAACCTTTTCCTTTCACCACATGCATAGAAAGCCAGTACACAGAGATAAAATGAATGTGCTGACAACGAAGAGAAAGTAAGAGAGTTAATGAGTTAAGCCACATAGACAAGGCTGTAGAGAAGGGGAAAACAGTAGCATTGTTGAACAAGTGTCGCTAGAAAAGTTACTGGCCTGGTGAACAATATCCGGTCTATAAGTCTGAGAGACAATTAGGATAAATGATTTGAAATGACAGAAATTCACTCTAAAACTATTTCAAAAACATATTTATTTTATGCTTTTCTCTTCGTCCCTTCAACCATATACATTTATGTCCCTTCTATATTTGTCTTTTTTGTCCTACAACACTAACATGTTCTTTGGTAGGAGAAAAGAAGCATGTTTGCCATGATGGAGACCTGGTACCTCTGAAGGAAGGCACATAGCATATTAGTGAGCATAATATTGATTGAAAACTATGCTAACTCTGTACTAAAAATTAAAAATACTCTGAAATACATATAAACTAAACTATACAGTATAGTACTTATATTGTAATATTCAAACAGAAACGAAAAAAAAAAATATATTTCTGAAAACAGATGATACATTAATATATTTCAGGATTAGCTTACACAACAAGAAGAAGAAACAAAGAGTGAAAAAAGAAAACGGCTAGCAGGATCAGAGGAAACCACTGCTCCATATGATGACCAATGGAAAAGGCTTTTAATGGTAACAAGGAAGAAAGAACTGCACAAATGGAAATATTGATGGGTACTGTAGTGCATGTTAGTTGTTACAAGGGATGGACTCACTGACTCGCGAGCTAGCAACACCACCACCATGGACATGGTGTGTAAAGCTTGCTAGCCAAGCTGTAGACATATATTTCTCGTAAATATTTGTGTGCGTGCGTGTGGTTTTCAACCCTTATGGAAACCAGGAATCGAAGACAAGTGTATTCGAGGAGGAAAACATAATCAAGCAAACAAAGAAAAGAAAACGATGCAGACAGACACATGCATATATACGAGTTTTCATGTGTGCTTGTGATTGGATCTTCTTTACTGTCTTTTGTCAACAGAATGGCCTTTCCATAGGTCCTTTAGGTTAGGTCTACTACTGTTTGTTTGGGCTCAAATGACCAGCCCTCGAAAGATTTCTTCCTTTCTGCTATTATTTTTTTTTTCTGATGATTTTGAAGACAGAAAAAAAGGCACAAAACACCTTATGTTAACAAATAATCTGGTACAAGTAAAGCTGGTGAGCATTATTGTTTTATCACTGCTCTCATTGATTTTCCCTACTTAAATATTGCTGGTGAGCACCATTATTGTTTTCTTAATGCTCTCCTTGTTCTTTTCTGCTATTTTAACAACCAAATCATTTTTTTGTTGCATGGAATAAATCCACTTAAAAAATAGTGATGACATCGACAAAACTTGCTTTTGGAACTTGGGGCACATAACATAGAATTCTTTAGCATCTGGTGGGTATTTGACTAAAGACAAGCACAGCACTTCCACTATCAAAACAAAGATCCGATCAATTTGGACGGCCAGTGGCTAAACAGCTGCTGATGGTCATGGGAAGAAAGGATTCCTTTGCCATTTGCTGTCTTCTGAAAGAGGATTACTAAATTAATTAATATCTGAAAAAATCCAAAGCCATAACAGTGTAGAAAAGGGCTGACTGTAAATCTGAAAGTGCTTTGGTTTTGAGTTGACTGAGTGTCTCTGGTATGGTCATGTGTATGTATGCAGAGGTCAAATTTTTACAGTATTAAATATAGCATGCACACACACATCCCATGTAGTTATAAATGTAAGAGACTAAGAGTCTCTCATCTGTCTCTTTCATGGGTAGATAGTAGATATCTACACCAGAAGCAGTCAGTGTAGGGCTCCAAGCCTCCAACTATAATTTTTCTGATTTCCAGTAATATATGAATATGACAACTTGGCCTGCTGATGGCTTCAAGTCATGAATAAGACTGTGCCATTGCATTGCCTCTTTCAGTCTATATTTTTCTCTGCTTTGTTGTTGGCCGGACACACAGATGCAATGGGGAAGGGATAGGAAGTCTAAGAGTAAGAATGTAGAGAGGGGAATTCTATAATAGCAACCCCATTAAGAAGTCAGACACTTAATTTCTTAAAAGGAACAGGAAAATGTTTCTTGGTAAAGCAACACCGAGCATTTAATTATCAAAGAAACATTCCTAAACATAAGCAAAAGAGCAAAACCCAATTTCATGCTGATAATGAGAGAAAATTATCTTTCACGGCTGTCACAAGAACACGCAAATGCAATCAGTGCAGAGTATGTTTTCCTGGTCGCTGTGAGGTTAGAAATTAACAAGCTGAAATAAAGCTCAACGAATAGACTCAAGCCTGATATTAGATAAAAAGGAAAGGGACTCAACTGGAATGGTTGAAGCCGTAGCTTGTTAAAACCAAACCAAGCTTATCCTCAGGTTATCATGCTCCTAAAACTGAGATTACTGATAATCTAAAGGCAGTGTTACCAGAGAAAAACACAGAAAACAATCTGTAATGGAAGGCACCACAGAAATTTTTATTCCTTGTCAATGGGAAAACTAAACTCATCACATATGAAATTACTTTTTGCTAAAATGCACACCACAATGAATCATAAAACTATGGAGGGTTTGTGAGTGATAACAGATTTACACAAACATTCTATATTACTCACACTACAATGAAAAGCCTACCAGAACCAAACAAGACGAGGAAGAAGACACCACCAAAAAAAGATGTGAATGGAAGAATATTTGAATACGGGAATGGAGCTTGAATTAAGAATGAGTGTGGAAAAGAGGGAGGACTTGTACAGGTGGGAGGAGTTATGGCACATATTCATTCTCAAGGGTCGGTTGTGTTCGGGTAACCATCGCTGCTGGTGCTTTCGTTTCCCCAACCGATGTCATCTGTAGGGATTCCCCCACCTCTGCAGCCCTCTCCATCTGTTGCATTTTCTTCCTCTGTTTCAACTTCTGCGCCCACAATACGAAGAATGACAAAAACACCAACAGCAATAATCCACCCAGGACAGACCCAACAATTATCCCAACTTTTTTAGAGTTCTTCTTTCCCCGTCCACTTGGTACAGGACCCACGTTCGGAGGAGATGGAGTAGGAGATACTGGTGTTGGAGAAGGGGCGGGCGACTCAGCAACTATTGAAAAATGCCCTTGTTGGGTCGTTAAGCATACATTTCCAGAAGACACGTTGCTAAAAGTTGGACGACCCTGTAAATCAAACCCCACACACTTTGCAATAGACCCAACTGGAGGTGATTGCACATCCGGGAATGTGATATTTAGGGGATCGCCAGAAACCCTGATGTCCAACTCACGCAAATTCGTAGCAGATAAGTTTGAAGCACTGTAAGCAATAAGTCCCAAAACTGGAGCAAGGTAAGCATAACCAGGCAGCGGGTAGTATGTCAAAGACCAATTGCCCAGATTTTGGTAGACCAAAACAAGCCTCTCCACATACTGCACCACCACCACTCCTTCGGGAATCCCAAACTCTTTGTACATCTTAACACCTTTTCTTCTCAAGCTCCCACTCCTGAGCCTCATGGCAGCAATCTTGATCCCAGTCAAGTTCGAAGGAACAGTCCCATCATATGCAATGCCAGTCCTAGGACGAACAAATGCTCTATAAGCATAGTCTTGGAGAAGAGCATCAAGGGGACGCGCACTATTTATTGACTGAGCAATAATCCCCGGCAACCAGACGATCAATGTAAGAAGAGAAAGCATCGCGAGACTTCGAAGAAGCCCCATCGATGCTTTGGAATGTTGGAATTCAGCAGAATGCCACTCAAAAAACCTTTCAAAACCCAAAAGTAAAACCACCCAAAAAGCCAGCCCCCACAATCTCTATCCTTAGCAATAACCCCAAATCCAAACAAGAAACTAAAAAACTCAAACTTGAAGAGCTATTGCAGCCAAGTTTTTCCGAGGAAACTTCAACAGCAATAAACCCTCAGAATTGCAAATCGATGGTTGGTGGGGGGACAGGTCTGTCTATATCTCTAAAAAAATGTGAACAACGGATACTGTATAAAAGAACCCCAGATTCGCCAAGTCGAGAAAATAAAGCAGCTTTGAAAGGTTCAACGGTGAAAACCCTTTATATATTTTCTCTCTCTTTTGCAATTGCTTGTGCAAGACGCTCTCTTATGGTTATAGACTCAAATCAAGCACAAGACTTCGCGAATCTCTGCAGCATTTTCTCAATTAGACTCAGGATTAAAGGACCAATCTTCACAATTACAGCAACTAATTAAAGGCGCTCAAATTAATCAAATCCTGTCCGCTGATGAAATGACTGCAAATTAATACACATTCCAAATAAAAACCATATAATCCAAAACTAACGTAGATTCAGCCACAAAGATAGAGACTTTTTTATTACCTGAATTCAGAATTCCAAATGGGAGTTTCAGTTGACAAAAATTAGAGGCTTGTAATTGGCTTTTCTTCCTCAAAACCATGCAGTTGAAGATTCACATTATCCAAGCAAGAATCTTGAGATAATAAATCATGATTAAGAGTAGGCAGCAACTGTAAAAGGAGGGACCTTTTTAACAAAAACCCATCTGCATTATGGTTGAATCAAGACAGTAACAAAATAATCAATTTTGCTTTTGGAAATGACCCCTACACTCCTCTCTTTTAGCTCATATATGGAAAAAGGAGGGTGGGAGAGAGAGAGTGAAAAAAGTTTATAAGAAGGAAATCTAAAGGGCAAGCAGGAGATACGCTCTGTAGATGATGATGAAGATGACCCAGTGTAGAGAGAGAGTGAGA
>Ga0307515_10001149_pt1 | contig 60657 bp, 50 predicted proteins | sample 17_EM_MG_FD_194513 | JGI IMG/M metagenome (GOLD analysis project Ga0307515, IMG submission 194513) | Populus trichocarpa ectomycorrhiza microbial communities from riparian zone in the Pacific Northwest, United States - 17_EM | ecosystem: Host-associated > Plants > Roots > Unclassified | place... | reverse complement strand
GTCGACGGTCCGCGACCTGAAAACGCAGGCCGGCCGGTGTCTTTTAGGGGCGCGGGGCTGTGTCGATATGCGGCTCCGCCGCGTGGGCGCGACCAGCCACGACGCACTCGCACTGTGAACTCAAGTCGACGGTCCGCGACCTGAAAACGCAGGCCGGCCGGTGTCTTTTAGGGGCGCGGGGCTGTGTCGATATGCGGCTCCGCCGCGTGGGCGCGACCAGCCCCCACCGGCCCGCACTCTGAACTCAACCCTCCTGTCCGAGACCTGGACCAACGTGCACAGGGCAACCCGGTTCGCGTAGATTGCCAGCCGGACCTACCCGAGGGGAACGCGCACGTGGCAGGGGCAAGGCAGGCCGTGACCGAGGCCCGCAGGATCGTCGTCAAGGTGGGTTCCTCCTCACTGACCACCGCGGCCGGCGGCCTGGACGCCGACCGCGTCGACGCACTCGTCGACGTCCTCGCCAAGAGCCGCAGCGGGGGAGAGAAAGAGGTTGTCCTCGTCTCCTCCGGTGCCATCGCCGCCGGCCTCGCCCCGCTCGGACTCCGCCGCCGCCCCAAGGACCTCGCCCGGCAGCAGGCCGCCGCCAGTGTGGGCCAGGGACTCCTGGTCGCCCGCTACACCGCCTCCTTCGCCCGGTACAGCATCCGCGTCGGACAGGTCCTGCTCACCTCCGACGACATGAGCCGCCGCTCCCACCACCGCAACGCCTCCCGCACCCTCGACAAACTCCTCGCCATGGGCGCCCTCCCGATCGTCAACGAGAACGACACCGTCGCCACGGACGAGATCCGCTTCGGCGACAACGACCGGCTCGCCGCCCTCGTCGCCCACCTCGTCCACGCCGACCTGTTGGTCCTCCTCTCCGACATCGACGGCGTCTACGACGGCGACCCCAGCAAGCCGGGCACCTCGCGGATAGCGGAAGTCCGGGGACCGCAGGACCTCGCGCACGTCGAGATCGGCAGCGCGGGCAAGGCCGGCGTCGGCACCGGCGGCATGGTCACCAAGGTCGAGGCCGCGCGGATCGCCGCCGCCGCGGGCATCCCCGTCGTACTGACCAGCGCGGTGCACGCCACCGACGCGCTGAGCGGCGGCGACACGGGGACGTACTTCCACGCCACCGGGAAGCGGTCCGCCGACCGGCTGCTCTGGCTGCAGCACGCGTCCACGCCCCAGGGCTCGTTGACCCTCGACGACGGTGCCGTACGCGCGGTCGTACAGCGCCGTATGTCACTGCTGCCGGCCGGAATCGCCGCCGTCGAGGGCGAGTTCAGCGCGGGCGACCCCGTCGAACTCCGGGACAGTGAAGGGCACGCGGTCGCCCGGGGTCTCGTCAACTTCGACGCCAAGGAGATCCCCCAGCTGCTCGGCCGCTCCACCAGGGAACTGGCGCGGGAGCTGGGACCGTCGTACGAGAGGGAAGTCGTGCACAGGGACGACCTGGTGATCCTGCACCCGTAGGACACCTGGTGGTCCTGCAGCCGTAGAACGACCGAACGCCCGCCTCCTTCGGGGGCGCTCCCGGGCCCTCCGGGTCGAAAAGGGCGGGAACGCCCGTCCCCGGCGACAGCCGTGAGGTGGACCTTCCGTAAAAGCGCCACGCGGACGCCTTCGGCCTGCTCAACTTTGTCTCAGGGACAAATTCCGCGCGAGCACTGCAGCTCGCCCCTTGCGTAAGGAGGCCGTCGTGAGACGAGTGCGCCCTGGGGCGGCGGCGTCCCGCGGTGGTACCACCTCCCGCGCGCCCGGCGAGGAGCGCACGCTGACGAGCGTCGCGGACGGCGCCCGGTACGAGGGCGAGGAACCCAAGGACCTGCCCCGGCTGTGGCATGTCACCCTCAGCGTCTCCGGCGGCGAGGCCCCGCTGAAGGAGGTGCGGCGCGGTCTGGAACAGCTCGCCCACGACCACCCCTTTCTGCTGACCAGCCGCTACGCCAACGACCACGCGGAGATCCGCTACTGGGAAGAGGCCCGCGACCTGCACGACGCCGCCGCCGTCGCGCTGCGCCTGTGGGGCGAGCACCGCCAGACCGCCAAGCTGCCGCCGTGGGAGATCGTCGGCCTGGAGGTCATCGACCGCGAGACCTACCACCAGCGCATCTCCGAGGGCTACGGCCCGCTGCCCGCGACCCCGGTGGGCGTACACCCGTTCTAAGACCCGCAGGGTCTTTTTTGAGCCGTCCTCGGCGCCTTCCGCGCTTGTCTCGCGCTTTGGGATAGCCGGTGGACGCCCCCGCAGGGCGCACTACCCTTCCCTCATGACCACGCTCTCGCCGTACGACTCCCTGTCCCCGGTCACGCAGGCCGCGTACCGCGCCAAGTCCGCCGCCGCCGACCTCGCGCCGCTGCCGCGCGCCGAGAAGGACGACGCGCTGCTCGCCATCGCGGACGCGCTGGAGGTCCGTACGAGCGAGATCGTCGAGGCCAACGCCAGGGACATCGCCAAGGCCCGCGCCGCCGGCACCAGCGAGACGGTCATCGACCGGCTGACGCTCACGCCCGAGCGCGTACGGGCCATCGCCTCGGACGTACGGGACGTCGTTGCGCTGCCCGACCCGGTCGGCGAGGTCGTCCGCGGCTCGACCCTCCCGAACGGCATCGACCTGCGCCAGGTCCGCGTCCCCCTCGGCGTCGTCGGCATCATCTACGAGGCCCGCCCGAACGTCACCGTGGACGCGGCCGCCCTGTGCCTCAAGTCCGGCAATGCGGTCCTCCTGCGCGGCTCCGCCTCCGCCTACGAGTCCAACACCGCCCTCGTGCGCGTCATCCGCGACGCCGTCGGCGGCGCCGGACTGCCCGCCGACGCCGTGCAGTTGGTGCCCGGCGAGAACCGCGAGAGCGTGCGCGAACTGATGCGCGCCCGGGGACTCGTCGACGTGCTCATCCCGCGCGGCGGCGCCTCCCTGATCCAGACCGTCGTCAACGAGTCGACCGTCCCCGTGATCGAGACCGGCGTCGGCAACTGCCACGTCTACGTCGACGCCGACGCCGACCTCGACATGGCGATCGACATCCTGATCAACTCCAAGGCCCAGCGGCCCAGCGTCTGCAACGCCGCCGAGACCCTCCTCGTCCACCAGGACATCGCCCCCGAGTTCCTGCCGCGCGCCCTGGACGCCCTCGCCGAGGCCGGCGTCACCGTGCACGCCGACGAGCGCGTGCTCGCCTACGCCAAGGACTCCGAGGCCACGGTCGTCGAGGCCACCCCGGAGGACTGGGACACCGAGTACCTCTCCTACGACATCGCCGCCGCCGTCGTCGACTCGCTCGACAAGGCCGTCCAGCACATCCGGCTCTGGAGCTCCGGCCACACCGAGGCGATCGTCACCAGCTCCCAGCAGGCCGCCCGCCGCTTCACCCAGCTGGTCGACTCCACCACCGTCGCCGTCAACGCCTCCACGCGCTTCACGGACGGCAGCCAGTTCGGCTTCGGCGCGGAGATCGGCATCTCCACCCAGAAGCTGCACGCACGGGGCCCGATGGGCCTGCCGGAGCTGACGAGCACCAAGTACATCGTCACGGGCGACGGGCACATCCGCCGCTGAGGCCCCGCCGTTCGGCATATGCGGTGGGCATAACGCCTCGTCGGGGGAGAGACGTCTCACACAACGGATGAATTTCCCTACCGCCTGCCCAAATTGACCCCCCAGGTCTACTCTGGAGAGGTGCCGGAGGACGTGGGGGGCAGGCCGTTTCCTGACGGCTGGGAGCCCGACGACGACCACGACCGCGGAATGTCGGACGAAGAGTTCGCATCCGTGGTCTTTGACGAGGCCTTCATACGGGCGGCCGTAGTACACGAGCCGACCGCGGTCGAGCGCCTCCTTGCCGCCGCGCAGGCGAGAGCGGAGGCCTCCGAGGCCGAGTCCCGCCGCGCCCAGCACGGCAGACGCGCACGGGGCGACGACGACCCCTTCGAGGACGCCTACGGCCGTGAATTCGGCCATGATCCGGAACTCGACGACCTGGACGACACCGATCTCGTCGAGGGCCGCTACGGCGCCCCGGGCACCTACGGCAAACAGGTCCGCTGGCATCGCCCCGTCGCCTGGCTGCTCGCCCTCGTGATGGGCATCGGCATGGTCGCCCTGGCTTTCTCGGCGGTCTACCGCGGCGCGTCCTCGGGCGGCCGGGACCGCGTCCCGTCCCCGGCCTCCACCGGCGTGGAGCAGGCCACGGCGGCGGCACCCTCCGCTTCCGCCGACAACTCCCAGCCACCGCTGTCCGCGGTCCCGCGCACGCCCTGAGCGAGCCACGACCCGCCGGACAGGCCCTGGGTGAGAACCTGTCAGAACTTGTCGTGTAGCAGGGCGTTTACCTGAGGCTCCAGAGACCTACTCTGAAAGTATGGGCGGTCCAGGAGACCCACCCGAGGGGATGCCCGAGGGCGCTCCCGGTGGTGGTGAGGACGAGTACCGATCCGTCGTCTTCGACGAGTCGTTCGTCCGCGCTGCCCGGCTCCAGGAGTTCTCCGCGCAGGAGCGCATGGCCGACCACGCCCCCGCCGTCCGCCGCCGCCCGGCCCTGCGCCGCGGTCTCTCCCGCCAGGCCCTGATCCTGGTCATGCTGATCGCCGTCGCCTTCGGCACCGCGATCTACATGGGCGTACGGCACCCCTACACGACCCCCACGGCCCAGCAGCCCGCCGAGCCGCTGCGGATGACCGTCATCCCGCTGTCCCCCCAGGGCAAGGTGCCGGGGGCGGCCGACGCCGAGGACCTCTACGCGCACAGCCCCGCCGCGCAGTTCAGCGTCGGCGCCGAGGGCCTACCGCTGCCGGCCGCGCGGCGCACCTCGCACTTCTCGGACAGCCAGGTCATCGCCGCCCTCAGCACCGCCAAGGACTACATCGTGGAGTCCTCGCTCTACCCGGCCGTCCTCACCGGCGGACAGATCCGCCCCGCGCGCGTCCTCGTCGACCCGGACCAGCTCGACCAGTTCGACCAGAGCTTCGAGCACCCGACCGCCGACGGCCGCCACGAGCCCACCGGATGGCTGGTTCGCTTCGACCCCTCCCGCGTCCAGCTGGCCGACAGCAAGATCCGCGTCCAGGGCACCCTGCAAGCCACCGAGATCGACTCGTCCACCCTGGAAGTCACCGCCGACGGAACCTTCGTCTACGCCCTACGATCCACCGGCTCGGCGGCCTCGGTCGGCTCCGGCGGCCAGGCCCAGGTGTCCCTGTTCACCGTCCGCCGCGAACTGCACTTCCGCTTCGACCGCGACGACCTGCGCATGCACCAGGCCCAGCTCGTCGTCTCCTACGTCCAGGCCGGGCCGCTGTCCTGCGCCGAGGACTCCGTGACCCATCTGCGCCCCCTGCTCGCCGGCCAGACCGCCAAGGCGGGCGGCCCGGCCGGCACGGACCCGTACGCGACGGGCAGCGCGACGGCACTGTGCGGCTCACTGGCGACGAGCGCGCAGCCGAAGGTGTGAGTTTCCTGAATTTCCACGCCGGGGGCCGTGCACGGTAGTGGCCGTGCACGGCCGCCGTAGCGTGATGGATGAGCGAGGTCGGTCCTCAGTCGCGCGGCGGGGTGTCGTCCGTCGGCGGCTGCTCCGTGCCGTTGGCCGAGTCCGACGGCGGTCCGTCCTGCGGGGTCGAGCTCGCGAAGCCGCCGAAGCCGCGCCGCACCCGGCCGCCGAGGTCGCCCGCGCCGCCGGCGAAGTCGCTGACCAGCTTCATCAGCGGGTCCTTGGAGTTCTTGACGTTGCTCGCGTAGCTCGCCGCCGACTCGCGGAACGAGTCCGAGACCGAGGTGTCCTTGTCCTCGCTGCGCCGCGGGTAGTGCCCGTCCATGATCCGCTGGTACTCGCGGGACGCGGCCCACTTCTTCAGCTCGGCCGCCCGCACGGTGGTGAACGGGTGGGAGCGGGGCAGCACGTTCAGGATCTTCAGCACCGAGTCGCGCAGGTCACCGCCCGACTCGAACTCCTCGGCCTGCTTGAGGAAGGCGTCCACGTTCATCTCGTGCAGGTGGTTGCCGCCCGCGATCTTCATCAGGCCGCGCATCGAGGCCCGCAGGTCCTGGCCGACCAGCAGACCCGCGCGGTCGGCGGACAGCTCCGACTTGCGGAACCACTCGCGCAGCGCCGTCACGATCGCCAGGATCGCGAGGTTGCCCAGCGGGATCCAGGCGACCTTCAGGGCCAGGTTGGTCAGGAACAGCAGGATCGTGCGGTACACGGAGTGGCCGGACAGCGCGTGGCCCACCTCGTGGCCGACGACCGCCCGCATCTCCTCCTCGTCGAGCAGCTCGACCAGGCCGGTGGTGACGACGATGATCGGCTCGTCCAGGCCGATGCACATCGCGTTGGGCTGCGGGTCCTGGGTGACGTACATCGGCGGGACCTTCTCCAGGTCCAGGATGTAACAGGCGTCCCGCAGCATGTCGTTGAGGTGCGCGAACTGCTGGTCCGACACGCGCACCGAGTCGGACAGGAACAGCAGCCGCAGACTGCGCTCGGGCAGCAGCCCGCTGAGCGCCTTGAACACCGTGTCGAACCCGGTCAGCTTGCGCAGCGCCACCAGGGCGGAGCGGTCGGCCGGGTGCTCGTACGCACGCGAGGAGATCCCCGGGAAGCGCCTGCGCTGCCTGCTCGGCACGTTCTCGTGCGCGTTCTGCTCGTGGCCGTCTTCGGACATGTGGTCCCCCATGTGCGTGTGAGTGCCCTGAGTGCCCCCGAAGCAGAGCCCAGCCTAGGCGGAGATACCGTTGACGGGCAGTACAGCGAAGGAGTCAACGCATGGAGCCCCATTCCGCAGCCGCCTGGCTCGCAGAGGCCGCGAACGCCGCCCCCCGGCAAGGATCGGGGGACCTGCTCAAGGTCGTACTGATCGTCATGTTCCTCGGCTGCATCCTGACCGCGTGGTTCCTGCTGCGCGGGTACAAACAGAAGGACGACTGAGACGCCCGTCGAGTTCCCTGCCGACGCCCATGTCGCGTTCCCAATGGCGGAGTCGGCGTGATCGCCGCCGGGGCGCCCGCTTACCATGGGCCGACGTCTTTATCCCGCCCACCGGATAGGTTCTGCTGAAGATGAGCTTCCACGGCACTGCTGCCCAGTTGGTCACTCTTGCCGCCGAGGGGGAGGGCGGGGGCAACCACGAGAGCCTCCAGCCGATCATCACTGGTGGCGGCGCGTTCCTCCTCCTCATGCTCCTGCTGTGGATCACCACCCGCTTCAACCGGGACCGCTAGGGTCTGTCCCTTCTGTCCGCCGGACGGGTCTCGGGGCCTTCACACCGGGCCGGTAGGGTCTGCACGCATGGGAGAGCAGGACATGCCTACCGGTCCGGCGAACGACACGACGCGCGGCACGGAGATCCGAATGGCGAACGGCCCGCGCAACAACGGCCCGTCGAACCCCGGCAAGCGCCGTCTCGGCGTCATGGGCGGAACGTTCGACCCGATCCACCACGGGCACCTCGTGGCGGCCAGTGAGGTCGCCGCGCAGTTCCACCTGGACGAGGTGATCTTCGTCCCGACCGGTCAGCCGTGGCAGAAGACCGACCGCAAGGTCGCGCTGGCCGAGGACCGCTACCTGATGACGGTCATCGCGACCGCCGAGAACCCCCAGTTCTCGGTGAGCCGTATCGACATCGACCGCGGCGGCCCCACCTACACCACGGACACCCTGCGCGACCTGCGGGCGCTCAACCCGGACGCGGACCTCTTCTTCATCACCGGCGCCGACGCCCTCGGCGCGATCCTGACCTGGCGGGACGCGGAGGAGCTGTTCTCCCTCGCGCACTTCATCGGGGTCACCCGCCCCGGCCACACGCTGACCGACCCGGGCCTCCCGGAGGGCGGCGTCTCGCTGATCGAGGTTCCCGCGCTGGCCATCTCCTCAACAGACTGCCGTGCGAGAGTCGCGAAGGGAGACCCCGTCTGGTACCTGGTGCCCGACGGAGTCGTGCGCTATATCGACAAGCGCGAGCTGTACCGCGGCGAGTGAGCCGAGAGGGGCACCGGTGAACGACCGATACGACGCCGGGTACGGCGGCGACCAGTACGAACTCGTCGGCTACGACGAGTACAACCAGCCTGTCTACCGGCAGGTCCCGGCCCAGCAGACCCAACAGCCCCCGCAGCAGCAGCCGTACGACCCGTACGGGCAGCAGCAACAACAGGGCTACGCCTACGACCCGTACGCGACCGGCACCCAGCAGCCCTACGACACCGGCCAACAGGCGCCCCAGTCCGGCTACGACCCGTACGCCACCGGGACGACGACGGCCTACGACCCCTACGGGCAGACCGCGAGCAGCGGACAGCAGCCCCGGGTCGCCGAGCAGACCGCCTACATCCCGCAACAGGCCGGGCCGGCCGAGGACACGGAAGCCGAAGCCCCGAAGACCCCGGAGACCCCGGAGACGGGTGAACGGGACTACCGCACCGAGCAGTTCGCCTTCGTGGAGGAGCCGACCGACGACTCCGAGGACGTCATCGACTGGCTGAACTTCACCGAGAACCGCACCGAGCGCCGCGAGGAGGCCAAGCGCCGCGCCCGCGGCCGTATGGTCGCCCTCGTCGTGGTCCTCGCGCTGGTCGCGTCCGGCGGTGTCGGCTACCTCTGGTACGCCGGGAAGCTCCCCGGAGTGTCCTCGTCCGCCTCGAAGACGGGCACCACCACGGCCGCGGGTGCCCAGAACCGCGACGTGATCGTCGTCCACCTGCACAACACCTCGAAGGGCGGCACCTCCTCGGTGCTGCTCGTCGACAACACCACCCTGAAGCAGGGCACCACCGTGCTGCTGCCCAACTCCCTGGCCCTCACGGACGACGACGGCAACACGACGACGCTGGCCAAGTCGGTCGACGACGACGGCACCTCCGGGACCGTCGACCAGCTCAACACCGTCCTCGGCACCGACATCGAGGGCACCTGGCGCCTCGACACCCCCTACCTGCAGAACCTGGTCGACCTCGTCGGCAACATCGACCTCGACACCAACGCCGACGTGCCCGACCCGGCCGCGACGAAGAAGAACGCCGCGCCCCTCGTCCACAAGGGCAAGGACCAGACCCTCAGCGGCAAGATGGCTGTCGCCTACGCCACCTACCGCGCCTCCGGCGAGGCCCAGAACGCCCAGCTGGAGCGGTTCGGCCAGGTCATGCAGGGCGTGCTGCGCCAGCTGACCTCCGACCCGACGGCGGCGACCACCACCGTGCAGACCCTGGCCCAGATCCTGGATCCGCCGCTCACCGACAAGGACCTCGGCACCTTCCTCGCCAAGCTCGCCGACCTCGCCAAGAGCGGCGACTACAAGACCGCCCTGCTGCCCGTCCAGAACGACGGCACCCTGACCGCGCAGGCCTCCGCCAGCGTCGTCAAGGACATCCTGGGCGGCACCGCGAAGAGCCCCGACGAGGGTTCGGCGGTCCGGGTCGCCGTCCAGAACGCCACCGGCGTCAAGGACGACACCGAGAAGGCCCGCGTCGTCCTCCTCAACGGCGGCTTCACCTTCCTGGAGGCCGGCACGCCGTCCGGAACCTCGGCCACGTCCAAGATCACGTACTCCGACGCGGCCGACAAGGAGAACGCCACCGAGGTCGCCAAGACCCTGGGCCTGCCCACCAGCACCGTGACCAAGGGCACAGTCTCGGCGAACGCGGACGTCTCGGTGATCCTGGGCACCGACTACAAGCCGTCGTCGTCCTCGTGACGCCGTAGCCGTGCCGTCGTAGCGGTGTGGTCGTGACGGAGAGCATGCCCCGGAGGCCGGAGCCGGTGTCCCTACCGGCCTCCGGGGCATGATCCGTTATTCACGTGGGGGGCCGTCCGCGGTCCGTGAGACCCTTGAGGTCTGTTGACCGCCGACCGAAAGCCGCGTAGTGACCGCCACTGACCGCTCCATCGAGCTCATCTCCGCCGCCGCCCAGGCGGCCGCCGACAAGCTCGCGCACGACATCATCGCCTACGACGTCAGCGATGTGCTGTCGATCACGGACGCCTTCCTGCTGGCCTCCGCTCCCAACGACCGTCAGGTCAAGTCGATCGTCGACGAGATCGAGGAGCGGCTGAGCAAGGAGCTCGGCGCCAAGCCGGTGCGCCGCGAGGGCGACCGTGACGCCCGCTGGATCCTGCTCGACTACGTCGACATCGTCGTCCACGTCCAGCACAGCGAGGAGCGCGTCTTCTACGCCCTGGAGCGGCTGTGGAAGGACTGCCCCGAGCTGGACCTCCCCGTCGAGGCGAAGGCCACCCGCGGCAAGGCTGCCGAGCACGCCAAGCTGCAGGCCGAGGAGGACGCCTCCGAGTTCGGGGAGGTGCGGTGAGCGCCGGGGCCGACGGCCGCAAGGCGGGCCGGGGCCGCCGCGTCATCCTGTGGCGGCACGGGCAGACCGCGTGGAACGTGGAGCGCCGCTTCCAGGGCACCACGGACGTCGAGCTCACCGAGACCGGCATCGGACAGGCCCGCCGGGCCGCCCGGCTGCTGGCCTCCCTCAAGCCGGACGCGATCGTCGCCTCCGACCTGAAGCGGGCGGCGGACACGGCCGCCGAGCTGGCCGCCCTCACCGACCTCGACGTCACGCACGACGAGGGCCTGCGGGAGACCTACGCGGGCGTCTGGCAGGGGCTGACGCACCGGGAGATCATCGCCCGCCACGGCGAGGAGTACGCCGCGTGGAAGCGCGGGGAGCCGGTGCGCCGCGGCGGCGGCGAGCTGGAGAGCGAGGTCGCCGACCGGGCCGCTCCCGTCGTGCTGCGGCACGCCGAGAAGCTGCCCGAGGACGGCACCCTCGTGGTGGTCAGCCACGGCGGCACGATCCGCACCACCATCGGACGTCTCCTCGGTCTGGAGTCCCAGCACTGGGAGAGTCTCGGCGGCCTCTCCAACTGCTGCTGGTCCGTGCTCGGCGAGGGCGCCCGCGGCTGGCGCCTGCTGGAGCACAACGCCGGCACGCTCCCGGAACCGGTGCTCGGCGACGACGACTGAGCGGCCCTCCAGGGCCCCGACCCCGGATTTCACTTTCCGGCAGGTCGCAGGCTAAAGTTCTTCTTGTTCGCCCCGCCGAGCGGGAAGAACGCAAGGGGCTATAGCTCAGTTGGTAGAGCGCCTGCATGGCATGCAGGAGGTCAGGAGTTCAATTCTCCTTAGCTCCACAGATCGACACTCTTGAGTTGTCAAGGATCGATAGTCGTCCACGATAGTCGTCCACGATCGAATCGATGAAATCCCATCCCTTTCAGGGGTGGGATTTTTTCGTCGCTGTCAGCGCCTCCGCGCGGAGCCGAGTCTCCTCGTCGGCCGGGGTGTAGACCACGATCCGGCACTCCGGCATGCCGTTGACCGACAACGACACCGAGGTCATCCGCATCTCGCCCACCTCCTCGTGCCGGAACGTCTTCACCCGCCGCCCCGGCTCCGCCCCGGCTCCGCCACGTCCCCGCTCTTCCACAGTCGCGCGAAGAGCGGACTCGACGCGGACAGCCCGCGTATGAACTCCTCCCAGACGGGCTCGCCGGTATGCACCCCGTAGGCCGAGCGCAACGTCGCCACCATCACCGGCAGCTCCCTCTCCCGGTACAGCAGCGGACACTCCTCCTCCGGCACCGTGAACAGCTTCCACAACACGTTCGGCATCGGGCCAGACGGCAGTGGCTCCGGCCAGAACACCGTCCGGTAGGGGGAGTTGGTGGCGAGGATGTCGTACCGCGAGTTGTAGACCACCGCAGGGCGTGGCTCCAGGGCGTCGAGGATGCCCTGGATCTCCGGCCCCACGGACCGCGCGATCACTTCCGGCGGATGCGCGTACGGCACCTCGGCCAGGTGATACAGATGCTCGCGCTCCGGCGCGTCGAGCCGGAGCGTGCGCGCCACGGCGTCCAGGACCTGCGCCGACGCGTTGATCGGGCGCCCCTGTTCGAGCCACGTGTACCAGGTGACGCCCACTCCGGAGAGCTGCGCGACCTCCTCGCGGCGCAGCCCCGGCGTACGCCGTCGAAAGCCCGGCGGCATGCCGACGTCGTGCGGTGTCACCCGGGCGCGCCTGCTGCGCAGAAACGCGGCCAGCTCGGGCCGGCGGCGCTGTGTCGTCCCCATCCCCATCGTCACATCCCCCATGTTCGAAGCCCGACCCGGTCCCTGCCAGGTGCTGCCAGTACCAGCATCAGCGGGCTCTCGGCACCCGTACCGGAGCGCCCTCACGCTCGACCGCATGACGACATCACCCCGGACGGAACCGGATTCCGCCCCCGCTCCAACTCCTGCCACCAGTAAAGACCCTGGCACTGACAATCGCCGTGGGCCGATGCTCGCCGTGCTGCTCGCGGCCCTGTTCATGGCGCTGCTCGACGTGTTCATCGTGAACGTCGCCGCCCCCACCATCGGCACCGAACTCCACGCGTCCGGCGCCGACTTGCAGCTCGTGATCGCCGGATACACCATCACGTACTCGGTGCTGCTGATCACCGGCGCCCGGCTCGGCGACCGGCTCGGTCACGCCCGGGTCCACCTCGCCGGGCTCGCCCTGTTCACCGCCGCCTCGCTCGCCTGCGGGCTGGCCCAGGGCTCGACCGAGCTGATCGTGTTCCGCCTGATCCAGGGCTCCGGCTCGGCGCTGATGATCCCTCAGGTGCTCAGCCTGATCCAGCGGCACTTCGTCGGCGAGGCCCGGATGCGGGCGCTCGGCGTCTACTCGGCGGTCATCGCCGTCGGCGCCGCGGCCGGACAGATCCTGGGCGGTGTCCTCGTCAGCGCCGACCTGTTCGGTACGAGCTGGCGGCCGGTGTTCCTCGTCAACGTGCCCGTGGGCGTCGTACTCCTGTTCCTCGGCAGGCGCGTGCTGCCGAGGGACGCCGAGGCGGAGCCGGAGCGCGCACGGGCCTTCGACGTGCCGGGTCTTGTGCTGCTCGCCTCGGCCGTCTCGCTGCTGACGGTGCCACTGGTGCTGGGGCAGGAGGAGGGCTGGCCGCTGTGGTCGTGGCTGTCGCTGATCGCGTCGGCGGTGCTTTTCGCCGCGTTCTGCGTGTACGAGTCCCGGCTCGCCCGGCGCGGCGGAGCCCCGCTGATCGCACCGCGTGTGCTGCGTCACCCGGGCATGGGTCTCGCCGTCTTCCGGATCCTGGCAGTGATGGCCATCAACGCCGGTTTCCTGTTCGCGCTCACCCTGCACGTCCAGGGCGGCCTCGGCTTCAGCGCGCTGCGCGCCGGTCTCACCTTCGCGCCGACCGCGGTCGTCTTCGGGGCGGTCGGACTGACCTGGCGCAGGTGGCCGGCAGCCTGGCAGCGGGCGCTGACCCCGCTCGGTTTCGTGATCACGGTGCCGGCCGTCGTGGGAGTCGGCCTGGCGTTCGAAGGCGGCGACCGCGGCGGGGCCGTACTGTACGTGGCGTACGTCGGCGTGGGGGCCGGGCTCGCGCTCGCCTTCAGTCCGACGCTGACCCGGGCCCTGGCGACCGTGCGGCCCGAGGACGCGGCGGACGCCAGCGGGCTGCTGTCCACGGTCGCGCAGCTGGGTCAGCTGATCGGGGTCGCGGTTTTCGGCACACTGTTCTTGAACCGGCTTGAGTCACTTGGGGCCCCGGGGGCGTATACCTCTGCGAAGGCGCTTTTGGCGTGCGTGTTCGCGCTGGCGGGGACGGCCGCGGTGGGTGCCGTGTCCGGACTGGTACTGAGGCGTCGCTGACCGTATTGGTCCGGCCGTGGCAGAATCAAACGGCCGGAAGGGGGCGCGGCCCGACGGGAGGGAGTAGCGATGCCTGCGAGCATCATCGAGGAGGTCGACCACCTCTTCGATGCGGCGTTGATACGGGATACGATCACCCGCCTGAGCTGCCCTTCCTGCGGTTCCGCCCACGTGGCCCAAGTCCTTGGTGACAACGGCGGAGTTTCCTACGTGTGCACGGCCTGCGGCCACAGCTGGAGCTGATCGATGGGTGCACACAGGCGAAAGTGCGACTGGTGCGGCAGTGGGACGCCGATCGTCCGTGACATGGAACCGGTGAATCCCGACTACCAGTACTGGTGCGAGGAGTGCGCGCGGGCGCTGATCATAAAAGGCGATCCGATCGAGACGTACCGCGAACTCGAGGGTGAGCCGATCTACGGTCGACTCCTGGAAGAGCACTGCACTTTGAAACGGTTCTATTCGTTCGTCACCGCTTGACCGAGGCCGGGACCCCGCGAGGAGGTCCCGGCGATCACGGTCACCGTCACGCCGACGGAAACGATTTGGTGGTGCACCGGGTCCACCGGTAATGTTGGCGTCGCCGCCGGGGAGACCCGGTAGCACCCTGCGCGGGGCTATAGCTCAGTTGGTAGAGCGCCTGCATGGCATGCAGGAGGTCAGGAGTTCAATTCTCCTTAGCTCCACAGAAGTCGAAGGCGGGTCATCCGAGAGGATGACCCGCCTTCGGTGTGTTCAGGGGCAGTTGATGCCGTTCATGGAGCAGCGGGCCGCCCTCTTCTTAAGAAGGGGCGGCCCGCTGCTCGTGTGCTCAGCGGCCCAGAGCCCGTCGGCCGCGGCCCTGGGAGAGGACCGGCAGGTTGCGGGACGGGCCCTTGTCCCGTGCGGTCTCCTCCTCCAGGCGCAGGGCGAGCGCCGGGCAACGGCGCACCGCGCGGAGCGCCTTCGCCTCCGCGTACCGCGGCACCTGGGCCTGCGCGACGGTGGGGAAGCCGTCGGCGCCGAGTTCGAAGACCTCCGGGAGGATGTCCGCGCACAGACCGTGGCCCCGGCACAGCGTCCAGTCGACGTAGATCTTCTGACGGCTGGGACCGCTTTCCTCGGCCTCCGCGCCGCTCGTGATGCCCGCCGGGAGCTGGCCGGCCTCGAAGAGCGGCAGAACGCCCTCCACGGGCCTTCCGCAGCCGTTTCCGAGGACGTGGGCGGCGAGGTCGTCCGTGAACGCCTTGATGGTCGACTCCAGGAACATCGCGGAGCCGTCCGGGTGCGAGCACGCGCCGCGCCGCTTCACGGCCTTGGCGACCTGCTTGAGCGCCTCCAGGGCGGCCGGGCCGCCGCCGTTGAGGATGTCCTCCATGCCGCGCGCGGCGGCGGGCAGACCGAGGTAGCAGGGACCGCACTGTCCCGCGCTCTCGTCGGCCAGCCACTGGGCCACGCGCAGTGACTCGCCCAGCGGGCAGGTCTCCTGGGTGATCGGCATGATGGCGCCCGCGCCGAGCGCACCGCCCACCGCGTCCAGGGAGTTGCGGGAGACGATCGCCTCGTTGACCGTCGCCGCGTCAATCCACTTGCCGTGGTAACCGCCCGTCAGCACACCCTGGGGGACCGGCGGGGCACCGGCCAACTGCAGGACGTAGCGCAGCGGTACACCTGTCGGGACCTCGATCACCATGGGGCGGGCGACCGCCCCGGAGACCGTGAGCATGACGGTGCCGGGCTCGTCGTAGAGGCCGGTGTTGCCGTAGCGCTCGGGGCCGATGCGGGCGGCGATGGCGAGTTGGGCGAAGGTCTCGGCGTTGGAGAGCAGGGTGGGGGCGCCGCCGACGCCGTTCTGGGAGGCGCTGACCTTGCGGCCGGGCGGGATCGCCGGGCCGCCGTCGATCGAGCGGATCAGCGACGCGGCGGCGCCGGTGACCATGCGGATCGGGTTGCGCTGGACGAACGCCTTCAGTGCCGAGCGGCGGGTGTTGCTCAGGCCGCGCTCGGAGAGCGCGGCCTCCATGGAGCGCTGCGTCGACTCACGGGTGACCCCCACCACGAGCGTGCGGGCACCCAGGGCTTCGGCGACCAGGAGGGCGCCGTCCAGGATGAGGTGCGGGGCACGGTTGATGAGCACCGTGTCCTTGCGGCAGGCCGGCTCGTCCTCGCTGCCGTTGACGACGACGACCGGTCGTACGCCGCGCTTGATCGCCGCCTCGGCGACCGACCGCAGCTTCTTGTGGAAGGGGAAGCCCGCGCCGCCGCGGCCCTTCAGGTTGATGGCCTCGGAGAGCTTCGCGAGCTGCTCCCCGCCCATCGGTTCGAGTGGCCCGTGCACCTTCAGGTGCATGGGCAGGTCGAGTCTCTCGACAAGGTCGAAGCCAGACGTGAGCTGCGGAAGGCCGACCACGCGGACTTCTGGGACGTCGGGCAGGGCCTCGTTCACCTATAGCCTCCGGAAGGCGTGTTCCAAGGTTCGCCCGAGCCGCCCTGCGCGTCGAAGTCGTACGAAGCGTTGGGCGTTTGATCAGTGGCGGGACCGCTGTTGTACGTGTCATTGGGGTTGTACGTACCGGAGGCACCGTTCGACTCACCGGTGTCGTACACGTATCCCTCGCCGTACCCGCCCGTGTTCGCGTTGTTGTACGTCGGGATGTTGTTGTACCCGGTGTCCTGGAGCGGGTCGTACGCCGACGCGGGCGCCTCGCCGACCGGCGGGGGCGAGGGGACCGGCCAGCTGCCGGAGGTGCTGCCGCCGTTGTCCGCGCGGGGGGCCGCCTGCGTGTTCTGCATGTCCATCGGCATGTTCATGCGCGAGGTCTGGTCGGTGACGAACGGCATCTGACCGGTGGACGGGTCGGCGGTGCGGTAGGCGGCGGCGAAATCGTTCTTGGCCGCCTCCGGGGTCATCGACCTCGTCTCGTACATGGCGTTGGAGTCCACGCGCGGGATCGACCCGGTCTCGGTGAACGAGGGCTGCGTCGGCCGCCGGCTCTCGCGCTTCTCGAAGCCCGGCAGCGACGACTCGCCCACGCGACCGCGGCTCGCGTCGAGTTCGTCGAGACCCGGCCGCTCCTCGTTGCCCAGGAGCCTGGCGACCTTGTCGGCGAACTTGCGCTTGAACGGGCGGGGCGCCGAGCGCAGGGCCAGGGCGGCGGCGACCCCGACCAGGCACAGCTCGTACGAGATCATGAAGAACGGCTTCGCCGCGCGGCCCGCGAACAGGCCGTGGATCAGCGCCGCGCACCAGGCCGGGTAGGCCAGCATGTGCATCGCGCGCCAGCGGGCGGCGACCGGCGCGGGGGACGCGAACTGGTTGCGCAGGGCGCCGGTGATACCCACGAAGATCATCAGCAGGCCGCCGAGGGAGCCGAGGCCGATCAGCCCGGCGCTGCCCTTCACACCGAGGCTGAACGGGATCAGCGCGGCGATCAGGACGGTGTGGTCGAGCGCCAGCTTGACCGTGATGTGGATCACGAGGAACGCGATCGAGCCGACGGCGGTCACCCGGTGGATGCCCTGCGCCACGATCCGCTGGCGGATGTTGAGGATGACCCGGTCCTGGGCGACGAGCCCCCAGATCACCGAGCAGGAGAGGGAGACGAGCGAGAGAACGCCCGCACCGAAGTTGAGGAAGTCCTGTACCTGGCTGCCTCCGGCCAGCACGAACACGGGTATGAAGATCAGGACGACGAGGCTCACCACGCCATAGGCCGAGCGGCCCGGCTTGGGGAGCGAACTGGTACTACGACGAGGGTTCATGGGGGCAACTCCGAGCAGTATCGGGAAAGCGGTCCCGCTGCCGAACTCTAAGTGGCTCCATACCGGTGGGTACGAGGTTTGAGTTATTGCGTTGTTATCAAACGACTATGCGCTTGCTGTCATGTCCTGTAGTGGGTGGTACGCGAAGGTAATCCTCGAACTGGGGTCGGTCCACGCCGCTGTGGACAGGGTGCCAAGGGTGATACGGAAGCGCGTCGCGTTGTGCTCAAGGGCTGCGGTACCCTCATGCCATGCGTGCTGTACGCCTTCTGCTTAGCGAGCCGCGCTGATCAGTCCCGACCACCGGCGAACGGTGAGGTCGGAATCGGCGCGGCGTCCCCTCCTGTGCGAGGGGATTTTTCATTTGCTGGATGTCACATGGTGGATGTCACAGCCTGAAAGTCGCAGCCGCCGGCAGAGACGATCGATGGAGCTTTGAGGATCATGAGCGAGACGAACCCCGCTGCCGCCGCCGAGGTGGTCGCCCCGCACCGCTACACGGCCGCCATGGCCGCGGACATCGAGGCACGCTGGCAGGACTTCTGGGAAGCCCAGGGCACCTACGAGGCGCCGAACCCGACCGGTGACCTGGCCGGCGACCCCGAACTGGCGGCCCGCCCCAAGAAGTTCATCATGGACATGTTCCCGTACCCCTCCGGTACGGGCCTGCACGTCGGCCACCCCCTGGGCTACATCGCCACCGATGTCTTCGCCCGGTACCAGCGGATGACCGGCCACAACGTGCTGCACACCCTGGGCTTCGACGCCTTCGGCCTGCCCGCCGAGCAGTACGCCGTGCAGACCGGCACGCACCCGCGCGTGTCCACCGAGGCCAACATCGCGAACATGACGTCCCAGCTGCGCGCGCTGGGCCTGGGCCACGACAAGCGCCGGTCGTTCGCCACGATCGACCCCGAGTACTACAAGTGGACCCAGTGGATCTTCGTCCAGATCTTCAACTCCTGGTACGACGACGAGGCCGACAGGGCCCGCCCGATCGCCGAGCTGATCGCCCAGTTCGAGACCGGTGAGCGAGCCGTACCGGGGCACACGCGCGCGTGGCCCGAGCTGAGCGCCACCGAACGTGCCGACGTCCTGGGCGAGTTCCGCCTGGCGTACGCCTCCGACGCGCCGGTCAACTGGTGCCCCGGCCTGGGCACCGTCCTGGCCAACGAGGAGGTCACCGCCGACGGCCGCTCCGAGCGCGGCAACTTCCCCGTCTTCAAGGCCAAGCTGCGCCAGTGGAACATGCGCATCACGGCCTACGCCGACCGGCTGCTGGGTGACCTGGACGGGCTGGACTGGCCCGAGGCCATCAAACTGCAGCAGCGCAACTGGATCGGCCGTTCCGAGGGTGCCCGCGTCGACTTCCCCGTGGACGGCGAGAACATCACCGTCTTCACCACCCGCCCCGACACCCTGTTCGGCGCGACCTACATGGTGCTGGCGCCCGAGCACCCGCTGGTCGACAAGTTCACGCCGGCCGCCTGGCCCGAGGGCACGCACGACGTGTGGACCGGGGGGCACGCCACCCCGGCGGAGGCCGTCGCCGCGTACCGCGCGCAGGCCGGCACCAAGTCCGACATCGAGCGGCAGGCCGAGGCCAAGGACAAGACCGGTGTCTTCACCGGCGCGTTTGCGACCAACCCGGTCAACGGCGAGCGGCTGCCCGTCTTCATCGCCGACTACGTACTGATGGGTTACGGCACCGGCGCGATCATGGCCGTCCCTTGCGGCGACCAGCGCGACTTCGACTTCGCGCGCGCCTTCGAGCTGCCGATCCACTGCATCGTCGAGCCCACCGACGGCCGCGGCACCGACACGTCGACATGGGAGAACGCCTTCGGGTCGTACGACGCGAAGATCATCAACTCCTCGAACGGCGACATCTCCCTGGACGGCCTGCCCGTCGCCGAGGCCAAGGCCCGCATCACGGAGTGGCTGGCCCGCAAGGGCATCGGCGAGGGCACCGTCAACTTCCGCCTGCGCGACTGGCTGTTCAGCCGCCAGCGCTACTGGGGCGAGCCCTTCCCGATCGTCTACGACGAGGACGGCATCGCGCACTCGCTGCCCGAGTCGATGCTGCCCCTGGAGCTGCCGGAGGTCGAGGACTACTCGCCGCGCACCTTCGACCCGGACGACGCGAACACGTCCCCGGAGACGCCCCTGTCCCGCAACGAGGACTGGGTCGCCGTCACCCTGGACCTGGGCGACGGCCGCGGCCCCCAGAAGTACCGCCGCGAGACCAACACCATGCCGAACTGGGCCGGTTCCTGCTGGTACGAACTGCGCTACCTGGACCCGCACAACGACCAGAAGCTGGTCGACCCGGCCATCGAGCAGTACTGGATGGGCCCCCGCGCGGGCATGCCGCACGGCGGCGTCGACCTGTACGTCGGCGGCGCCGAACACGCCGTACTGCACCTGCTGTACGCGCGCTTCTGGTCCAAGGTGCTGTTCGACCTGGGGCACATCTCGTCCCCGGAGCCGTTCCACAAGCTGTTCAACCAGGGCATGATCCAGGCCTACGTCTACCAGGACAGCCGCGGCTTCCCGGTGCCGGCCGCCGAGGTGGAGGAGCGCGACGGCGCCTACTACTACCAGGGCGAGAAGGTCTCCCGGCTGCTGGGCAAGATGGGCAAGTCCCTGAAGAACGCGGTCACTCCGGACGAGATCTGCGACGAGTACGGCGCCGACACCCTGCGCCTGTACGAGATGGCCATGGGCCCGCTGGACGTGTCCAGGCCGTGGGACACGCGCGCGGTGGTGGGCCAGTACCGGCTGCTGCAGCGGCTGTGGCGCAACGTCGTCGACGAGACGACCGGCGAGGTCACGGTCGTCGACACCGAGCCCGGCGAGGACACCCTGCGTGCCCTGCACAAGGCGATCGACGGGGTGCGCCAGGACCTGGAGGGCCTGCGGTTCAATACGGCGATCGCCAAGGTCACCGAGCTGAACAACTACCTGACCAAGGCGGGCGGCGCCGTGCCGCGCCCGGTCGCCGAGTCGCTGGTGCTGCTGATCGCGCCGCTGGCTCCGCACATCGCCGAGGAGCTGTGGCGCAAGCTGGGCCGCACCGACACGGTCGTCCACCAGGACTTCCCGGTCGCCGACCCGGCGTACGTCGTGGACGAGAGCGTGACCTGCGTCGTGCAGATCAAGGGCAAGGTCAAGGCCCGCCTGGAGGTCCCGCCGACGATCTCCGACGCCGAGCTGGAGAAGGTCGCGCTGGCCGACGAGAAGGTCGTCGCGGCGCTGGAGGGCGCGGGCATCCGCAAGGTCATCGTGCGGGCGCCGAAGCTGGTGAACATCGTTCCGGCGTAGTCGTAGTCGGTAGTTGTTGTCGGCACGGTCTTTTGATGCGCCGGGGCGAGTGTCTCGGGGTAGTCCCCTACGGGCAGGTCCAGGGTTCCTGTGGAACTCCGGACCTGCCCGTTGCGTTTACCGTTGAAGAGCGGCGCGGCGTGTGCCGCCCGGAGCCGGTGGAGGAGCGTTGGAAGCCGTGATCGCAGTCTTCGCCCTTCTCTTCCTGCTGTTCGTGGTCGTAGGCGGCTATGCGGCGGTCAGGGCGGTTGGTGCGGCCAAGCGCGGTGTCGACCGCACGGTCGCGCAGGCCCGGCGCTCGGTCGAGGACCACACCCTGCGCGCCAAGTCCTTCGCCCAGCCCGGCCCGCAGGGACAGGTGGCCCAACTCCGGCTCGCGCTGCGCACATCGATGCGCGCGACCCAGGACGCGCTGCACGCGGGCGTGACCGAGGACGAGTCGCTCAAGGAGTCCCTGGGCCTCTTCGAGCGGCTCAGCGCACACGGCCGTGAACTCGACGGCGAACTGCGGCGCCTGGAGTCCGAGCCGGACCGCAGGACGCTCGCCGAGCGGCTGCCCGCCCTGCGCGAGCGCACCGAGCGCATCACGAAGTCGGCGGACTCGCTGCGCTGGGCGGCCCGCGACCGCGCCGGCCGCTTCGCGGAGGACGACCTGGACACGCTGAGCGCCCAGATAGACATGGAGGCCGGTGCCCTGCGGCACTGGACGAAGGCCGAGCACACGACACCTCCGTGGCCCGAGGCCCCGCCCGCCGATGCCACGACGGGCCGGCAGACCTGGCCGGAACCCCCGCGTTCCCGTCCCGCCGCCGAGGAGCCCGCCCCGTCCGCCATCACCCCGCCGGGACGGCGCCCCTCCTACCCCTGGCAGAAGAAACCCCGTCCGGAGAGCACGACTTGATCGGACGGCACGGTGTGAGGGCGCGGCACGGTGTGAACGTGCGGCATGGTGTGATCCCGCCGGTTCCGGCCCAGGTGAAAGGGGTCGGGCTGCCGCCCGGCCGCTACGGCAGGTAACCTCCAGCTCATGTCCCGCCATGTCGCGATCGTCACCGATTCAACGGCCTACCTGCCGCCGCTGACGATGGAGCGCCACGGCATCACAGCGGTGCCATTGACCGTAGTGCTCGGCGACCGGGCGCTCGAAGAGGGCACCGAGATCTCCACCCGCTCCCTGGCCCAGGCCCTGCAGAAGCGACGCCCCGTCACCACCTCGCGCCCCAGCCCCCAACTCTTCGCGGAGACCTACCGCAAGGTCGCCGAGTCCGGCGCCACCGGCATTGTCTCCCTCCACCTCTCCGCCGAACTCTCGGGCACCTACGACGCGGCGGTCGTCGCCGCGCGTGAGGCACCGGTGCCGGTGCGGGTCGTGGACACCGGGATGGTCGCGATGGCGCTCGGCTTCTGCGCCCTCGCCGCGGCCGAGACGGCGGAGGCCGGTGGCACGGTGGACGAGGCGGTCACGGCCGCGGAGAAACGGGCGGCCGGCACCTCCGCCTACTTCTACGTCGACACCCTCGACTATCTGCGCCGGGGCGGCCGAATCGGCGCGGCGCAGGCCCTGTTGGGCTCCGCGCTCGCTGTGAAACCGCTGCTCCAGCTGGAGGGCGGGCGCATCGAACTCCTGGAGAAGGTACGGACGGCGTCGAAGGCGATCGCCCGCCTTGAGGAGCTCGCGGCGAACCGGGCGGGGAGCGCACAGGTCGACATCGCCGTCCACCATCTCTCGGCGCCTGAGCGGGCGTCGGCGCTCGCGGATCGGTTGCGGGCGCGGGTGCCGGGGCTGGCCGATCTGCATGTGAGCGAGGTCGGGGCGGTGATCGGGGCGCATACCGGGCCTGGGTTGTTGGGGGCTGTGGTTTCGCCTCGGTGACGGGTTTGCCGGGGCGGTGCTGTGAGGGGCGGCGCTCTTGGGGGAGGCGTCGGGCGTTCGCGGGCCGGTGCTTGAAGGGTGCCTGAGCGGTGCCTGAGCGGTGTCTGAGCGGCGTTTTGGGCGGGCGACGCCCGTGTGGGTGACGGAGTTATCCACAACTGGGCGGTTGTCCCCGGGAATTGACCAAGATCATCGCGACGTCGCGGAATGTCCGATCCTCGGCGCATGGCACTTCGATCACGTTCACACACAGCGACTGCGACCAGCGGCCCGGGCCGCACCCCGTCCTCCGACGGCCGAACTCGGCATCGCCGCACGCCTGCACGGGGGCGGGCACATCGCCAGGCTTCGGCGGAGGAACTTCGGCGACGGGCGGAACTGCTCTTTGGCGAACGGGGTGAACGTGCCGTTGCGCAGGGGGAGTTCGGGAATGGGCCGCCTGGTGAAGTCGTAGAGGCTCTTGTTCCGTCCGTGCGCGAGGCGAGGGGGCGGGCTGCTCCGGCTGTGGTTACGGCGGCGGGGCTTCGTTTTCCCGCGCCTGTTGATGCTGGGCCTTGGGCTGTTCGGGAGCCGGAGTCTGGGTCTGGGTCTGGGTCTGGGCTTGGGCCTGGGTTGGGGGCGGGGCAGCGAGGGGTTCGGGTGGGGGTGCCGGTGGGTGTTGCCCTGGAGGCTGATGACTTCTCGTATGCCGGAGGGGGCGGAGCGGGTGGCGATGGTGGGGATTTCAGTGGCACCGGAGAGGTAGGCCTCGGGCGGGATCGTGCGGCCGGGGCTTGGCGGGAGCGGGTCGGGGCGGCTCTGCGGGAGCGGATGCCGGTATGGGTGCAGACGCGGTGCGGGCTGGAGCGGCGGAACGTGGTAGCGCTCGGTGTCCTGCTCGTCGTGGCCGCGGTCTTCGCCGTGCAGCACTTCTGGGTGGGCCGGACCCAGCCTGTGCGTGCCCCGGAGGTGGTGGGGGCGGCGGCTCCCTATGGAGATGCGGATAGGGGCGGCGGTGGGGGCGGAGCTGCGGGGAAAGGGGCCGAGCCGCGTGCCTCGTCGGTCGGAGCGCGAGGTGCTTCGGGTGCGGCCGCCGGTACCGAGATCGTCGTGGACGTCAGCGGCAAGGTCCGGGAGCCCGGGGTTCATCGGCTTCCGGCCGGTTCGCGGGTGACCGATGCGTTGCGGGCGGCGGGTGGGGTGCGACCGGGCACCAACACCGACGGGCTCAACCGGGCTCGGTTCCTCGTGGACGGGGAGCAGATCGTCGTCGGCGGTCCGGCCCCCGCGGCGGCGCCTGGCGCGGGCGGTGCGAACGGCACGGGGATCGCGGGCTCGGCGGGCTCCGCCGCGGGAGCGGCTCCGACGGCTCCGGTGTCCCTCAACACGGCCACCGCGGATCAGCTCAACACCCTGCCCGGTGTGGGTCCGGTGCTGGCCCAGCACATCATCGACTACCGCACCCGGCACGGCGGTTTCCGCTCGGTGGACGAGCTGCGCCAGGTCAACGGCATCGGCGACCGCCGCTTCGCCGATCTGCGGGACCTGGTGCAGCCATGACCACGGGATCCGATGCGGCCACGCCCTCCGCCCACGTCGATCCGCCCGAGCCCGCGCCCCCTCGTCACACGGCACAGGACGACGCCCCTTCGCCGGCCCGCCGAACCGTGCACGCCGACTCCGGGAGCCGGCGGGGTGCCGCACATCCCCAGCAGGAAGGACCGACGGACCTACGACTCGTACCGCCCGCGCTCGCGGCCTGGGCGACGGCGGCACTGGCGCTGGACGCGTCGCCGGGCTGGGTCACAGGAGTCGCCGTCGCCTCGCTGACCGGGGCGCTCGTGCTGCTGCTGGTGACGCGGCGGCGGGACGGCACGGCCGGCGGTCGTACTCCTTCTTGGCGGGACGCTCACCCGGACCTCTCACCAGAGGGAATGCACCCTGCACCCTCATGGCGGCAGGCCGCATGGCCCCGTGTCTCGATCGCCGCCCTGCTCCTCGCCATCGCCGCGGCCGCTGCCTCCGCCGGGTTGCACGGGGCGGATCTGCGGCGCGGGCCGGTGCCCGAACTGGCACGGGAGTACGCGACCGTGACCACGGAGGTGGAGGTCGGTTCCGATCCACGGTTGACCCGGCCCCGGATCAGCGGGGATCACGCGGCTCCGGTCTCCGTGCTGATCGAGGCCGAGGTGCGGCGGGTCGAGGAGATGGACGGGACGGTCGTGGAGACGCGGGCACCGGTGTTGTTGATCGTCGACCCGGGCTCGTCCGCCAAGGGAGGGCGCGCGACGGGGGGTTCTGGTGGCGGGCCGGAGCATTCACCCTGGCTCGGGCTGCTTCCCTCCACGCGGGTGAAGGTGACCGCGCGGTTGGCGCCCTCGCTGACGAGCGGGGACCGGGTCGCGGCCGTGCTGCGGGTACGGAACCAGCCGGTGCCGGAGGTGGTGGAGGGGCCGTCCGGAGTACAGCGGTTCGCGGGGCGGTTGCGGGCCGGGCTGCGTGAGGCCACCGACGGGTTGCCGGGCGACGCGCGGGCGTTGTTGCCGGGGCTGGTCGTCGGGGACACCGCGCGGATCACACCCGAGTTGGACGAGGCATTCAAGGAGACGGACCTCGCGCACACCCTCGCCGTCTCCGGAAGCAACCTCACCATCCTGCTCGCCCTCCTCATCGGCCCACCCGGTCTCGCCCAGCACATCGAACGCCGGGGTCTGGCACCGCGTCTGGGCATCTCCCTCCGGGCGACCGCACTGCTCGGCGGGGGGCTCACGCTCGGGTTCGTCGTCGTGTGCCGGCCCGACCCGAGCGTGCTGCGGGCCGCGGCCTGCGGTGCCGTCGCGCTGCTCGCGCTGGCGACCGGGCGCCGCAGATCACTGATCCCGGCCCTGGCGACGGCCGTACTGCTACTGGTGCTCTACGACCCCTGGCTGGCCCGCAGTTACGGCTTTCTGCTCTCCGTGCTGGCCACCGGTGCCCTGCTCACGCTCGCGCCGCGCTGGAGCGAAACGCTGCGGCGACACCGGGTTCCGCCGCGGCTGGCCGAGGCGTTGGCCGCCGCAGCTGCCGCGCAGGCGTTGTGCGCGCCGGTCGTGGCCGTGCTGTCGGCGCGGGTGAGCCTGGTGGCGGTGCCGTGCAACCTGCTCGCGGAGATCGCCGTCGCACCGGCCACGGTGCTGGGCTTCGCCGCGCTGGCGACGGCGCCGGTGGCGATGCCGGTGGCCAAGGTCCTTGCCTGGGGCGCGAGTTGGCCCACCGGGTGGATCGCGGACGTTGCCCGGACCGGCGCGGCGCTGCCCGGTGGGGGAGTGGACTGGCCGGGCAGCTGGACCGGGGCGCTGCTGCTCGCGCTCGCTGTCGCGGTGCTCGTGCTGGTCGGGCGGAGGCTGCTGAAGTACCCCTGGTTGTGCGGTGTCTGCGGGTTGTTGCTGCTGCTGATCGTGGTGGCGCCGGCGCCGCTCACCCGGGTGATCACGGGGTGGCCGCCGCCGGGTTGGCGGTTCGCGATGTGTGATGTCGGGCAGGGCGACGCGACGGTGCTCGCGGCGGGCAAGGGCACCGGCGTGGTCGTGGACGCCGGGCCCGATCCGAAACTGGTCGACCAGTGTCTGCGCACACTCGGCATCACCAGGATTCCGCTCGTCGTCCTGACCCACTTCCACGCCGACCATGTGGCGGGACTGCCCGGGGTGCTGCGGGGCCGCGCGGTGGGCGCCATCGAGACGACGTCCTTCGAAGAGCCCGCGGACCAGGCCGAGTTCGTACGGAGGGCGGCGGCGGAACAGCACATCCCGGTCACCCGGGCCGTGGCCGGTGAACAGCGCAGCACCGGTCCGCTCTCCTGGCAGGTGCTGTGGCCCCCACCGCGCCCGGCGCCGGACCCGGACGGGCCGAACGATGCCAGCGTCGCCCTGCTGGTACGGACGGCCGGGCTACGACTGCTGCTGCTCGGGGACCTCGAACCCCCGGCCCAGCAGGAGCTGTTGAGGTCACCGGCGGCCGCGCTGCTGGGAGGCGTGGACGTACTCAAAGTCGCCCATCATGGCTCGGCCTACCAGGACCCGGACCTGATGCGCAGGGTGGCTCCGCGGCTGGCGCTGATCTCCTGCGGTGAACACAACGTCTATGGGCACCCCGCCCCCAGCACGGTCGCGGCGCTGCGGGCCATGGGCGCGGTGGTCCTGCGGACGGACGTGGACGGGGCGTTGGCGGTCGAAGGCGCGGGGGACGGGCTCCGGGTGACACGGGACTGAGGGCGGGGCGGGGCGGAGCGGGGGTGGGGGTGGGGAGGGGAGGGGGGAAAGGGAGGCCGGGCAGGAGAGGGGGCGATCAGTCGACGGTGACGCGCAACCGCCGCCACGGCCATTGAGCCCCAGGTCGCGCGAGACTGAGGCCATGAATCCCGCACAGGTTGATGCCTATCTCCGCCGACTGGGAGTCGAGCGCCCGGCGTCGCCCACAGCCGATGCCCTGCGCGAGTTGCATCTGCGGCATCTGCAGACCGTGCCCTTCGAGAATCTGTCGATCCATCTGGGGGAGGAGATCGTGCTGGAGGAGAACCGGCTGCTGGAGAAGGTGGTGGGCGCGGGCAGGGGCGGGTTCTGCTACGAACTGAACGGGCTGTTCGGCGCGTTGCTCGCCGCGCTGGGCTTCGAGGTCGCGTTGCTCGCGGCGCGGGTGTACGGGGACGAGGGGCGGCTGGGGATTCCGTACGACCATCTCGCGCTGCGGGTGGGGACGGTGGACGGGGGCGTGTGGTTGGCCGACGTGGGGTTCGGGACGCACAGCCACTATCCGCTGGCCTACGAGGAGCGGGGTGAACAGCGGGATCCCGGCGGCACGTTCAGGGTTGTCGCGTCGGGACCGGACGCGGCCGGCGTGCAGGGCGGGGCGTTCGGAGCGGGTTCGGCGGAGCAGGTGGACCTGGACGTGTTCCGGAACGGCGAGCCCGAGTACCGCCTGGAGACGCGGCCCCGGGTGCTCGGTGACTTCGTGGCCGGAGCGTGGTGGCACAGCACCTCGCCCGCGTCGCACTTCACCCGGTCACTGGTCTGCTCACGGCTCACCGACGACGGGGGTCGGGCCACGCTCAGCGGTCGCGGTCTGACGGTGACGGGGGCGGACGGGACGCGGGACACACGCGAACTGACCACGGACGAGGAGGTGTTGGCGGTGTACCGGGAGCGGTTCGGGATCGAACTGGGGGCGGTGCCGACGATGCGTAAGTCCGCCTAGCCCTGGGGGGTGCGCGCGAGCCCGCGGTCATACCGGAAAATGTCCCCGTGAGCGATGTGAGACATGTGCTGGTACTGCCCGACCGAGACGCGGCTCAGGAAGCGGCCGAGGCGATCGGGGAGCGGTTCGCGCTGGATGAGGAACCGCGGTTGGTGCGGGACGCGCTGGCCGGTGAGGACGATGCCGAGGACGCGCAGTGGCTGCTCGTTCTGCGGGACGGGGACGGGCGGCTCGACCCTGCGGAGCTGGACGCGTTCGCGGGGGAGTGGGACGGCTGGCGCGAGGAGCCGTAGCAGCCCCGAATCCGGTACCGGCCCCTATTCCGGTACCGGCCCGATCCCGGGCCCGCGCCGGCCTCACCCAGAACCCATCCGCACCCCGCGCACCCCGCCCGGAGCCGCGCGCACCTCACCCGGCGCCGACATGCACCCCACCCAGAACCCACTCGCCCCCCGCTACCCGGGACGCGTTGTCAGTGGCGCGTGCGATGCTTTACGGGATGGCCAGGAAGACTGCGAATGACGACCCTCTCGCCCCGGTGACGCTTGCCGTGGGCCAGGAGGACCTCCTGCTCGACCGTGCCGTGCGGGAGGTGGTGGCCGCTGCCAGGGCCTCCGACGCCGACACGGACGTACGTGACCTGACTTCCGATCAGTTGCAGCCCGGCACGCTCGCCGAGTTGACCAGCCCGTCGCTCTTCGCGGAGCGCAAGGTCGTGGTCGTACGCAATGCGCAGGATCTGTCCGCGGACACGATCAAGGATGTGAAGGGATATCTCGACGCGCCCGCCGAGGAGATCACCCTGGTGTTGCTGCACGCGGGTGGGGTCAAGGGCAAGGGGCTGCTCGATGCCGCACGCAAGGCGGGGGCGCGGGAGGTGGCCTGCCCGAAGATGACGAAGCCGGCGGACCGGCTGGCCTTCGTGCGGGGTGAGTTCCGGGCGACCGGGAGATCGGCCACGCCGGAGGCCTGCCAGGCGCTCGTCGACTCCATCGGCAGTGATCTGCGGGAGCTGGCGTCCGCAGTCTCCCAGTTGGTCGCCGACGTCGAGGGGACCATCGACGAGGCGGTCGTCGGGCGGTACTACACCGGGCGGGCCGAGGCGTCGAGCTTCACGGTCGCGGACCGGGCCGTCGAGGGGCGGGCGGCGGAGGCGCTGGAGGCGCTGCGGTGGTCGTTGTCCACCGGGGTGGCGCCGGTGCTGATCACCAGCGCGTTGGCGCAGGGGGTGCGGGCGATCGGGAAGCTGTCGTCCGCGCGCGGGGGACGGCCGGCGGATCTGGCGCGTGAGCTGGGGATGCCGCCGTGGAAGATCGACCGGGTACGGCAGCAGATGCGGGGGTGGACACCGGACGCGGTCTCCGTCGCGCTGCGGGCGGTGGCCGAGGCGGACGCGGGAGTGAAGGGCGGTGGGGACGATCCGGAGTACGCGTTGGAGAAGGCGGTCGTCGCGATCGCCCGGGCGGCCCGGTCACGGGGACAGACCTGACCGACGCTGCCCCAGTTCTGCCCCCGGCCAACGCTGCCCCTGACCGACGCTGCTCCAGTTCCGCCCCGGTCGACGCTGCCCCCGGCTCTTCGTCCCCGGGGATCAGCTCCCTCCCCGGGATGCAACAGGGCCGGGATGCAACAGGGCCGGGAAACAGCAATGCCCCCGAAGTGGGTCCGGGGGCACTGTACGTGGCGTGGCGACCACGATGTCTGTCCGTGAATCGAGGTAGAGGGCTCGACGTTGTCCTCACGGTGGATTGCTACCGGTCCGGTCCGCGCGAGCGCGGGCCGAGGCAAGTGCGGAAGGATCAGCCCTGGAGCGCGGTGACCTTGGAAGCAAGCGCCGACTTCTTGTTGGCGGCCTGGTTCTTGTGGATGACGCCCTTCGCGACGGCCTTGTCGAGCTGACGCGCGGCAGCGCGCTGGTACTCGGTGGCCTTCTCGACGTCACCCGCGGCAGCGGCTTCGCGGGCCTTGCGGATCGCGGTCTTCAGGGAGGACTTGACGGCCTTGTTGCGCAGCCGAGCCTTCTCGTTGGTCTTGATCCGCTTGATCTGGGACTTGATGTTCGCCACGAATGAGCCTTTGCAGGTTCTGGCACGGGGCCGCACGGGTCCCGCGCCGATGATTTTTCTTGGGGTGCGCCTCGCACCGAGCGGAGATACCGGTCAGGGATGAGGCACAGCCACCCAGGCTACCAGCCGCCCACCGGCCCACCCAAACCGGTCCCCGAGAGGCATCCGGCCGGTCCCCGAGGGCCTCCGGCGAACCTCTCGCACCGTCCCGAGCCGGACCGCATCCTTCGTCTGTCGGCCCAGGCCAGGCCCCTGACCCGGCTCCCGAGCAGTCCCAGGCCTACCCGAACCGCTCCCCGAGTCCCCGAGCGGCCCCAGACATGCCCGACCACTCTTCCCGCTCCCCGAGAAGCCCCTGAGCCCCCGAACCCGCACCCGAACCCGAACCCGAACCGACCCGCGAAAACCCTCGTGGTTACCCACCCGCACCGGCCCAAACCGGACCGCACCTCCCACGCGTGGGACGATGGAGCCTACGTATCGATCCGACCCGAGACCGCAGACACTGCGGACGCCTCAAGAATCAGGACCCTGCGTGCCCGCGATCCCCAGCCATGTGCCCGAGCCGAGCCGTACCGACCCGGCGTTGATCCGCAATTTCTGCATCATCGCGCACATCGACCACGGCAAGTCCACGCTCGCCGACCGGATGCTCCAGCTGACCGGAGTGGTCGACAGCCGGCAGATGCGTGCTCAGTACCTCGACCGCATGGACATCGAGCGCGAGCGTGGCATCACGATCAAGTCCCAGGCGGTGCGTCTGCCGTGGGCCCCCACCGAGGGGGCCGACAAGGGCAGTACGCACATCCTCAACATGATCGACACCCCGGGACACGTCGACTTCACGTACGAGGTCTCGCGGTCGCTCGCCGCCTGCGAGGGCACCGTGCTGCTCGTGGACGCCGCCCAGGGCATCGAGGCCCAGACCCTCGCCAACCTCTACCTGGCGATGGAGAACGACCTCACGATCATCCCCGTACTGAACAAGATCGACCTGCCGGCCGCGCAGCCCGAGAAGTTCGCGGAGGAGCTGGCCAACCTCGTCGGGTGCGACCCCGACGACGTGCTGCGGGTGTCCGCCAAGACCGGTATCGGTGTCGACGTACTGCTGAACAAGGTCGTCAAGGAGGTCCCGGCGCCGGTCGGGAACGCGGACGCGCCCGCCCGCGCCATGATCTTCGACTCCGTCTACGACTCCTACCGCGGTGTCGTGACGTACATCAGGGTCATCGACGGACAGCTCACCAAGCGCGAGAAGATCCGGATGATGTCCACGAACGCCACGCACGAGCTGCTGGAGATCGGGACGAACTCGCCGGAGATGCTCGGCGCGGACGGGCTCGGGGTCGGCGAGGTCGGCTATCTGATCACCGGTGTGAAGGACGTCCGCCAGTCCAAGGTCGGTGACACGATCACCACCCTGCACAAGGGCGCGACCGAGGCGCTCGGCGGTTACAAGGACCCCAAGCCGATGGTCTTCTCGGGCCTGTATCCGCTGGACGGGTCCGACTACCCGGAGCTGCGCGAGGCCCTCGACAAGCTCCAGCTCAACGACGCCGCGCTCGTCTACGAGCCGGAGACCTCCGCCGCCCTCGGCTTCGGCTTCCGCGTCGGCTTCCTCGGGCTGCTGCACCTGGACGTGATCCGGGAGCGGCTGGAGCGCGAGTTCGGGCTCGACCTCATCGCGACAGCGCCGAACGTGGTGTACCGGGTCGAGATGGAGGACGGCAGCGAGCACGTCGTCACCAACCCGAGCGAGTTCCCCGAGGGGAAGATCGACAGGGTCTACGAGCCCGTCGTGCGCGCGACGATCCTCGCGCCGTCGGAGTTCATCGGCGCGATCATGGAGCTGTGCCAGACCCGGCGCGGCACTCTGCTCGGCATGGACTACCTCTCCGAGGACCGTGTCGAGATCCGCTACACGCTGCCCCTCGCGGAGATCGTCTTCGACTTCTTCGACCAGCTGAAGTCCAAGACCCGCGGCTACGCCTCGCTCGACTACGAGCCCACCGGCGAGGTGGACTCCAGCCTGGTGAAGGTCGACATCCTGCTGCACGGCGACAAGGTGGACGCCTTCTCGGCGATCACGCACAAGGACGCGGCGTACGCGTACGGCGTGCGGTTGGTCGCCAAGCTGCGGGAGCTGATCCCGCGGCAGGCCTTCGAGGTGCCCATCCAGGCGGCCATCGGCTCCCGGGTCATCGCCCGCGAGACCATCCGCGCCATCCGCAAGGACGTCCTCGCCAAGTGCTACGGCGGTGACATCTCCCGTAAGCGGAAGCTGCTGGAGAAGCAGAAGGAGGGCAAGAAGCGGATGAAGATGGTGGGTTCCGTGGAGGTTCCTCAGGAGGCCTTCATCGCAGTGCTGTCCAGCGACGAGAACGCCGGCAGCGGCAAGGGCAAGAAGTAGGCGGCGCCGAGCGCGGGAAGTAGCGACCCCGTACACCGAAATTTCGGACGACAGTCAGACGATTCACCGGGCCCGTTGCGCTTTCGCGTGGCGGGCCCTATGTCTTGGGTCTGCGCGAAGTGGTCATGGCTCTGTTCGAAGTGACCGTCCACCGCCCCTTACGCACCGGCCGGTCGCGGCTTACTCTGATCACTGCTCGATAGTTACTCGTGAGTTAAACAACAGCCACATGAGCCACCAGCCGCAGTGAGCCAACCGCCTCAGCAATGAGTCGACCGCCGCAGCAACAAGCCAGTAGCCGCACTGTCGCGGGCCCGGAGGATGTCGTGAGCGACACACAGACCCTGATCGAGAACCGTCCGCCGTCCGTGGCGGGCCTCTTCCTGGAGCGCGTGGCGGCCACGCCGGACGCCGAGGCCTACCGCTACCCGGTGCCGGCGGCCTCCGGTGAAGGCCCCGACGACTGGAAGTCGCTGACCTGGTTGCAGGCCGCCGAGCGGGTCTACGCCATCGCGGCCGGGCTGATCGAACTGGGCGTGGAGCCCGAGCAGCGCGTCGCCCTCGCCTCCGCCACCCGCGTCGAGTGGATCCTCGCCGACCTGGGCATCCTGTGCGCCGGCGCCGCCACGACCACGGTGTATCCGCAGACCAACGCCGACGAGTCGACGTTCATCCTCGCCGACTCCGACAGCAGGATCCTGATCGCGGAGGACGCGGCGCAGCTCGCCAAGGCGCGGGAGAAGCGCGCCGACCTGCCCGAGCTGACGCACGTCGTGGTCATCGACCCGACCGGCGTGGAGCCCGGAGCCGACGAAGGCGACTGGGTGCTGACCCTGGCCGAGCTGGAGCAGCGCGGTGCCGCGTACCTGGAGAAGAACCCGGACCTGATCAAGGAGCGGGTCGGGGCCATCACCAAGGACCAGCTCGCGACGATCATCTACACCTCCGGCACCACCGGCCGCCCCAAGGGCGTCCGCCTCCCGCACGACAACTGGTCGTACCTCGCGAAGGCCATCGCCGCGACCGGACTGCTCGGCCCCGAGGACGTCCAGTACCTGTGGCTCCCGCTCGCGCACGTCTTCGGCAAGGTGCTCACGTCCGGGCACATCGAGATCGGGCATGTCACCGCCGTCGACGGCCGCGTCGACAAGATCATCGAGAACCTGCCGGTCGTGCAGCCGACGTACATGGCGGCCGTCCCGCGCATCTTCGAGAAGGTCTACAACGGCGTCGCCGCCAAGGCACGTGCAGGCGGCGCCTCCAAGTACAAGATCTTCCAGTGGGCCGCCGAGGTCGCCCGCGAGTACGCCAAGGTCACCCAGGACAACTTCCGCCGCACCGGCACGGCCACCGCGCCCTTCGCCCTCGCCGCGAAGCACAAGGTCGCCGACGCGCTGGTCTACGCGAAGATCCGCGAGGCCTTCGGCGGCAAGCTGCGCGCCTGCGTCTCCGGATCGGCCGCGCTCGCGCCCGACATCGGCTACTTCTTCGCCGGCGCCGGCATCCACATCCTTGAGGGCTACGGCCTGACCGAGTCCTCCGCGGCCTCCTTCGTGAACCCCGGCGAGGCCTACCGCACCGGCACGGTCGGCAAGCCGCTGCCCGGCACGGAGGTGCGCATCGCGGACGACGGCGAGATCCTGCTGCGCGGCCCCGGCATCATGGAGGGCTACCACGGGCTGCCCGAGAAGACCGCCGAAGTCCTGGAGTCGGACGGCTGGTTCCACACCGGCGACATCGGCGAACTGTCCCCCGACGGCTACCTGCGCATCACGGACCGCAAGAAGGACCTCATCAAGACCTCCGGCGGCAAGTACATCGCGCCCGCCGAGGTCGAGGGCCAGTTCAAGGCCGTCTGCCCCTACGTCTCCAACATCCTGGTGCACGGCGCCGACCGGAACTTCTGCACCGCCCTCATCTCCCTCGACGAACCGTCCATCCTGGAATGGGCCAAGGAGAACGGCCTGGAGGGCAAGTCCTACGCCGAGGTCGTCGCCGCCCCCGCGACGGTCGCCATGGTCGAGGCCTACGTCAAGGAACTCAACGAGGGCCTCCAGCGCTGGCAGACCATCAAGAAGTTCCGCCTCCTCCCGCGCGACCTCGACGTGGAACACGGCGAGATCACCCCGAGCCTCAAGCTCAAGCGCCCGGTGGTGGAACGGGAGTACAAGCACCTGATCGACGAGATGTACGCGGGTTCGCGGGAAGCGTGACCATGTGATGGGCCCCGCGCCCCGAAGGGGCCGCGGGGCCCATCAGGGGCGCGGGGAACTGCGCGACAAGCCCCCACCGACCCGCAGACAACAACGGACCCATCAGGCCTAACGCCGCCGCATATCCCGTACCAGCTGCCCCAACTCCCGCACCTGGTACCGAAGTTCCCGCACCTCATCCACCGAACTCGCAGCCACCCGCGCCTCAATCTCCTTGAGCCGCAACGCCAGTTCATCGAACTGCCCCTGCTCCCGCGCCAGCATCCGCTCCAACAACTGGTTCTTCCGGTGCAGTTCGAGAAAAACGGTGACCTTGGCCCGCAGCACCCAAGGATCGAACGGCTTGGTCAAGTAGTCGGCGGCACCCGTGGCATAGCCACGAAACGCATACCCCGCGTCCGAGTCCGTGCCGGTCAGGAAGATGATCGGCACGTCCTTGGTCTGGTCGAGCCGTTTGATGTTCGCGGCGGTCTCGAACCCGTCCATGCCCGGCATCCGGATGTCGAGGAGAACCACGGCGAACCGCTGCCGCAGCAGCGCCTTCATCGCCTCCTCGCCCGAACGAGCCCGTACCAGCGGCTCGTTGAGGGACCCCAGGACGGCCTCCAGCGCGACCAGGTTGTCCTCCATGTCGTCGACCAGGAGGATGCTGGCACGCTCGCCGGTCGTTGCCTCAGCGCTCATGATGACCGTGCCTCACTCGGTCGTCGGCGGTACCGCCGACTCACCTGAAGTACCTGAACCTGAAGTACTCGAACCAGAAGTACCTGAACCTGAAGTACCCGGATCCGCCACCGCGATGTCCTCGGACACGGCCTCGGGATCCAGCAACGCACAGACGACGGTCAGCAACTGATCGACATCCACCGGCTTCGGTACGTAGTCATTGGCGCCCCGCGCGATCGACTTCTCCCGGTCGCCCGGCATCGCCTTCGCGGTGAGCGCGACGATGGGCAGCCCGGTCCAGCGCGGCGCGCGGCGGATGGCGGCGATGGTCTCGTACCCGTCCATCTCCGGCATCATGATGTCCATCAGCACCAGTTCGACGTCGGGATTGCGCTCAAGCGTCTCTATGCCCTCGCGCCCGTTCTCCGCGTAGAGCACCGGCATCCCGACCCGCCCCAGCACATGGGTGAGCGCGAAGACGTTGCGGATGTCGTCGTCCACGATCAACACCCGCCGCCCCGGCAGCACTTGACCCGCCCGCCCGGCCTTCCACGCCTCCAGCTTGGTGGGTGTCGGCCAAGAGTCGTCCACCTCGTGCCCGGTGAACGACTCGACGGACAACTGCTCGGCGATCGCGGGCAGTTCGCGGTCCTCGGAGGTCCGCCCGGTCGCCGCGTGCCCGGGGCTGACGACGGGGACGTAGAGAGTGAAGGTGGACCCTTGTCCCGGCTCGCTCTCGGCGACGATACGACCGCCCAACAGGCCGGAGATCTCACGGCTGATCGACAACCCCAGCCCCGTACCTCCGTACTTGCGGTTGGTCGTGCCGTCGGCCTGCTGGAACGCCTCGAAGATCACCGGGAGTTTCTCCGGGGCGATCCCGATCCCGGTGTCGGAGACGGCGAACACGATGACCTCGTCGCTGGTGTCGGAGTAGCGGTGTTCGGGGTCCTTGACCCGGTTGACGCGGAGTTCGACGCGGCCCGTCGCGGTGAACTTGATGGCGTTGGACAGCAGGTTGCGCAGGATCTGCTGGAGCCGCTGCTCGTCGGACCAGAGTTCGCGCGGCACGTCCTCGCCGACCGACACCTCGAAGGAGAGTCCCCGGTCCAGGGTGAGCGGGCGGAACGTGGCGTGGACGTAGTCGAGGAGCTTGATGAGCGGGAGCCGCTTGGGGCGTACGTCCATGCGGCCGGCCTCGATCTTCGACAGGTCGAGGATGTCGTTGATGAGCTGGAGCAGGTCCGAGCCGGAGCGGTGGATCGTGCTCGCGAACTGCACTTCCTGGTCGGAGAGATGACCGTCCGGGTTGTCGGAGAGCAGCCGGGCCAGGATCAGCAGCGAGTTGAGCGGGGTGCGCAGCTCATGGCTCATGTTCGCCAGGAACTCCGACTTGTACTGGGAGCTGGTCGCCAACAGGGCCGCTTTTTCCTCCAGTTCGGCGTTGGACCGCTGCAACTCGGCCTGTTGCTTCTGGAGTTCGTCCGAGCGTTCCTGCAACTGCATCGCCAGCCGCTGGGACTCGCCGAGCAGGGACTCTGTACGGGAGTTGGCGATGATCGTGTTGATCGCGACGCCGATGGTGTTCACGAACTGGTCGAAGAAGGCCAGGTGGACGTCGGAGAAGCGGGAGAAGGAGGCCAGTTCGATCACGCCGAGGAGCTTGTCCTCGAAGATGATCGGGATGATGACCACGCTCGCCGGGGCAGCTTCACCGAGCCCGCTGTTGATCTTGATGTAGTGCGGCGGTGCCTCCTCCACCAGGATCCGCTTCTTCTCCCGCGCCGCCTGCCGCACCAGCCCGTGCACCGGCATCCCGCCCGTGTCCACGGTCGCCGCCTGCGCGGACCCGTACCCGGCGATGAAGGCAAGTCCCTTGGCGGGGATGGCCGTTCGCAGACTGTCCTCGTCGGGATCGGCCAGGAAGAACGCCCCGTACTGCGCGTTCACCAGCGGGGTCAGCTCGCGCAGGATCAGGTCGGCGACCTCCATCAGGTCCCGGTGCCCCTGCATCAGCGCGGCGAGGCGGGCCAGGTTGGACTCCAGCCAGTCCTTCGCGCGGGTCGTCTCGCGGAGGTTGGCCACCATCAGGTTGATGTTGTCCTTCAGCTCGGTGACCTCGCCCTGGGTCTCCACCGTGATCGAGCGGGACATGTCGCCCTGCGCCACCGCCGAGGCCACCTCGGCGATCGCGCGGACCTGCGTGGTGAGGTTCAGCGCGAGTTCGTTCACGTTGGTGGTCAGGCGCTTCCAGGTGCCGTAGACGCCCTCCACCCGTGCCTGGCCGCCGAGTTGGCCCTCGGAGCCGACCTCGCGGGCGACCCGCGTGACCTCGGAGGAGAAGGAGGAGAGGGTGTCGACCATCGTGTTGATGGTGGTCTTCAGCTCCAGGATCTCGCCGCGCGCGTCCACGTCGATCTTCTTCGACAGGTCGCCCTGCGCCACCGCGGTCGCGACCTGCGCGATGTTCCGGACCTGCGAAGTCAGGTTGTCGGCCATGTAGTTGACGTTGTCGGTCAGGTCGCGCCAGACACCGGAGACGCCCAACACCTGGGCGCGACCGCCTAGTCGACCATCCGTGCCGACCTCGCGGGCCACCCGGGTCACTTCGTCGGCGAAGGCGCGCAGCTGCTCCACCATCGTGTTGACGGTGTCCTTGAGTTCGAGGATCTCGCCGCGCGCGTCGACGGTGATCTTCTTCGACAGGTCGCCGTTGGCCACGGCGGTGGTGACCTGGGCGATGTTCCGTACCTGCGAAGTCAGGTTCAGGGCCATGAAGTTGACGTTGTCCGTGAGGTCCTTCCAGACCCCGCTGACGCCCCGCACCTGCGCCTGGCCACCGAGGTTGCCCTCGGTGCCGACCTCGCGGGCCACGCGCGTCACTTCGTCCGCGAAGGCCGACAGCTGGTCGACCATCGTGTTGATCGTGGACTTCAGCTCCAGGATCTCGCCCTTGGCCTCCACCGTGATCTTCTTGCCGAGGTCGCCCTGCGCGACGGCGGTCGACACGAGGGCGATGTTCCTGACCTGTGAAGTCAGGTTGTCCGCCATGAAGTTGACGTTGTCGGTGAGGTCCTTCCAGACCCCGGACACGCCCCGCACCTGGGCCCGCCCGCCCAAGTTGCCCTCGGTGCCGACTTCGCGCGCCACGCGCGTGACCTCGTCCGCGAAGGCCGACAGCTGGTCCACCATCGTGTTGATGGTCGACTTCAGTTCGAGGATCTCGCCCTGCGCGTCCACCGTGATCTTCTGACTCAGGTCGCCGTTCGCCACGGCCGTCGTCACCTGAGCGATATTGCGGACCTGTGAAGTCAGGTTCGAGGCCATGAAGTTGACGTTGTCGGTCAGGTCCTTCCAGACCCCGGACACGCCCCGTACCTGCGCCCGCCCGCCCAACTGGCCCTCGGTGCCCACCTCGCGGGCGACGCGCGTCACCTCGTCGGCGAACGCGGACAGCTGGTCGACCATCGTGTTCACGGTGAGCTTCAGTTCGAGCAGCTCACCGGTCGCCTCGACGGTGACCGTACGGGTCAGGTCACCCCGCGCCACCGCCGTCGTCACGAGGGCGATGTCCCGCACCTGCGCGGTCAGCCGGGACGCCATCGTGTTGACCGCCTCGGTCACATCACGCCAACTGCCCGACAGACCCTGCACCTTGGCGCGTCCGCCCAGTCTGCCCTCGGTGCCGACCTCGCGGGCGACCCGGGTCACCTCCCCGGTGAACAGGGAGAGTTGGTCCACCATCTTGTTCACCGCGCGGCCCAGCCGTCGTAGATCACCGCGCAACTGCCTGCTGCCGTCGTGCAGATCGACCCGCTGGGTCAGGTCGCCGCCCGCCACCGCGTCCAGCACCCGGGTCGCGTTGGCGGCCGGGGCGACCAGGGCGTCGAGGAGCTGGTTGACGTCGTTGACACGGGAGGTCCAACTGCCCTGGCCGGGGCTGGCCGAGAGGCGTTCGTCGAGGCGGCCGTGGCGGATCAGCTCCCGTTTGACGCGCTGCGTCTCGGAGTTGAAGTGGGTGTTGCGGTCCATGATCTGGTTGAAGGCGGCGGTCAGTTCGGCCACCATGCCGTGGCCCGTCTCCGGCGCCTTCGTGAAGTCGCCGTCGCGGGCGGCCGTCATCACGGCGAGCAGCGGACGGAGATCGGATGCTCGAATCCAGTCGTCTTTGTGACCGTCTTCGAGCACACGAGTAGCACTGTTCTCACTCATGGCGGCCCACTTCGGTAACTCGGCGCTTATGGCCGCGGTCAGTCTGTCACTCTGTCCGCATCGACCGAGGCGTAATCGTCCGAACTGCTCGGGGAGCTGTGCATGGGGGCCATACCGACGCAACGGGAGACCACTTCGCGTCCTCCCGACGCGCCCGCGCACCACCGCGCACACCACGGCGCGGACCCGCGTGCGACGGTGCGCGCCACACTGTCCGGAAGCCCCCTGGCGCCCGGTTCCGCCCGCGGCCTGGTGCGCTCCGCGCTCCGCGAGTGGGCCGAACTCGGCCTGCCCGGAACCGAGTTCCTCACCGACCGGCTCGCCGACGACGCGATGGTCGTCGTCAGCGAACTCGTCACCAACGCCGTCGTGCACGCGGGCACGGACGTCGAGCTGGTGTGCCGACTGGAGGACACGGACTCGATCGTCGTCGAGGTCGCCGACCACCACCCCTCCCGCGCCCCGCGCGACAACAGCGCCGAACCGGCGTACGAGACCCCGGAGTTCGGGCGCGGCCTGCGGCTCGTCTCCACGCTCGCCGAGGCCTGGGGCGTCACCTACCGCACCGGCACCAAGACCGTATGGGCCCGGCTGCCCGCCGAAGGCACCCCGGCCGCCGAGGAGCTGGAGAGCTACGCCGTGGAGCGCGGCCTCCGCGTCGCCGAGATCCTCGCCCCCGAACCCCAGCGCGCCGAACGCGACCGGGACTGGCTGGGCCGCGGCGCCCTCTCCTTCCTCGCCGAGGCCTCCGACCTGCTCGCCGGTCAGCTCGACGAAGACCTCGTCGCCGCGCTCGCCGGACAGCTGATCGTGCCGAGACTGGCCGACTGGTGCGCCGTATGGCTGGAGGACGAGTCGATGGGCCGCGGCGGCGGCTGGGGCGAGAGCGCCGGAACCAGCGGCGGGCCGCGGCTCGCCCGCGTCTGGCACGGCAGCGAGAACCGCATCGAGGAGCTGCGCCGCGCCCTGGAGAAGGACCCGCCCCGCCCACCGGACTCCCTGCGGCCCGTGACCTACCCCTGGCCAACCGACGCGCTGGGCCCGCACGGCACCCACGGCGCGGCACTGTCGTACCGCCTGATCGCGGGCGGCCGTCCGCTCGGCACACTCGTCATCGGACGGTCCGGGCTGCCGCACTTCCCCGACGAGGTCACCGGCCTGGTCGAGGACCTCAGCCGCCGCGTCGCGCTCGCGATCGGCGCGGCCCGCCAGTACGCCCGCCAGGCCACCATCAGCCGGGTCCTCCAGCGCGGCCTGCTGCCCGGCGCCGTCGCCGAGATCCCCGGCCTGCACAGCGCCCTCGTCTACGAACCCTGCGACAAAGGCGGCCCCAGCGGCGACTTCTACGACGTCTTCCCGGCCGGCGACGGCCGCTGGTGCTTCGCCCTCGGCGACGTCCAGGGCAAGGGCCCCGAGGCCGCCGTGGTCATCGGACTCGCGCGCCCCTGGCTACGGCTGCTCGCCCGCGAGGGCTACGGCGTCGCGGACGTCCTCGACCGCCTCAACCAGCTCCTCCTCGACGACGCCACCGAGGCCGCCGACGCGGCCGCCCACGCCCTCGTGGCGGCGGGCGGCATGCCGGGCCCGGTCGGCGACGGCCCCCGCTTCCTCTCCCTCCTCTACGGCGAGCTGGTCCCCTTCGACGGAGGCGTCCGCTGCACCCTCGCCTCCGCCGGACACCCGCTGCCGCTGCTCCTCGGCCCGGACGGCAGCGTCGGTACGGCAGCCCGCCCGCAGACCCTCCTCGGGGTCATAGAGGACGTGACGTACACCAGCGAGACCTTCGAACTGCGGCCCGGCGACAGCCTGTTGTGCGTCACGGACGGGGTGACCGAGCGGCGCTCCGGGGCGGTCCAGTTCGACGACGGCGACGGGCTGGCGACCGCGCTCGCCGGGTGCGCGGGCCTCAGCGCCGAGCTGATCGCGGAGCGCATCAAACGCCTGGTGCACGAGTTCGGCGGCCGTCCCCCGGAGGACGACATGGCGCTGCTGGTGCTCCAAGCGGAATAGGCGGAGCGGACAGGCGGAGTAGGTAGCCGCACCGGTGCTGGACAATGGAAGACATGCCTTCCGCACTCCCCGACGGCGATCCCGTCCCCGAAGACGGCTCCCTGCCCGCAGCGGCGCTCGCCGGGGCCGCCGACCGCCCCCTCGGGTTCTACCTGCACGTCCCGTACTGCGCGACCCGCTGCGGCTACTGCGACTTCAACACCTACACGGCGACCGAGCTGCGCGGCACGGGCGGAGTGCTGGCCTCCCGCGACAACTACGCGGACACCCTGATCGACGAGGTCCGCCTGGCCCGCAAGGTCCTCGGCGACGACCCGCGCCAGGTCCGCACGGTCTTCGTCGGCGGCGGTACGCCCACGCTGCTGGCGGCGGGCGATCTCGTACGGATGCTGGGCGCGATCCGCGACGAGTTCGGCCTGGCACCGGACGCGGAGATCACGACGGAGGCGAACCCGGAGTCGGTGGACCCCGCCTACCTCGCGGCCCTCCGCGACGGCGGCTTCAACCGCGTCTCCTTCGGCATGCAGAGCGCGAAACAGCACGTACTGAAAGTCCTGGACCGTACCCACACCCCCGGCCGCCCCGAAGCCTGCGTCGCGGAGGCCCGCGCGGCCGGCTTCGACCACGTCAACCTCGACCTGATCTACGGCACCCCCGGCGAGACCGACGACGACTGGCGCGCGTCCCTCGACTCCGCCCTCGGCGCGGGCCCGGACCACATCAGCGCGTACGCCCTGATCGTCGAGGAGGGCACCCAGCTCGCCCGCCGCATCCGCCGCGGCGAGGTCCCCATGACGGACGACGACGTCCACGCCGACCGCTACCTCATCGCCGACGAGGTGATGTCGGCGGCGGGCTTCGACTGGTACGAAGTCTCGAACTGGGCAACGTCGAATTCCGGCCGTTGTCTCCACAACGAGCTCTACTGGCGCGGCGCCGACTGGTGGGGCGCGGGCCCCGGAGCGCACTCGCACGTGGGCGGGGTCCGGTGGTGGAACGTGAAGCACCCGGGCGCGTACGCGGGGGCGCTGGCGGCCGGCCGCTCCCCGGGTGCGGGCCGGGAGATCCTCTCGGCGGAGGACCGCCGGGTGGAACGCATCCTCCTGGAACTACGACTCCGGGAGGGCGCCCCACTGGACCTGCTCCGACCGGAGGGGCTCGCGGCTTCGCGCCGGGCGCTGGGGGACGGGCTGCTGGAGGCGGGGCCGTACGAGGCGGGGAGCGCGGTGCTCACGTTGCGGGGGCGGTTGCTGGCGGATGCGGTGGTGCGGGACCTGGTGGACTGATCGGATCGCCCCGTCAGCCCCGTCAGCCCCGTCAGCCCCGTCAGCCCCGTCAGCCGCCCTCGGGTGCCGTGACGAAGTCGATCAACTCCTCCACCCGCCCCAGCAGTTCCGGCTCCAGATCCTTGTAAGACCCCACCCTGGCCAGAATCGCCTGCCACACCGCACCGGTGTTTTCCGGCCAACCCAGTGCCCGGCACACCCCCGTCTTCCAGTCCTGACCGTGCGGGACGCGGGGCCACGCGGCGATGCCTACGGAGGACGGTTTCACGGCCTCCCAGATGTCGATGTACGGGTGGCCGACGACCAGGGCGTGCTCGCTCGTGACCGACTGGGCGATGCGCCACTCCTTGGTGCCGGGGAGCAGGTGGTCGACCAGGATGCCGAGGCGGGCGTCCGGGCCCGGGGCGAACTCCTCCACGATGGCCGGCAGGTCGTCGACGCCCTCCAGGTACTCGACCACCACGCCCTCGATGCGCAGGTCGTCGCCCCACACCCGCTCGACGAGCTCGGCGTCGTGCCGGCCCTCCACGTAGATCCGCCCGGCGCGAGCCACACGCGCGCGTGCACCGGGGACGGCCACCGAACCGGACGCCGTACGAGTGGGCCGTAGCGCACTCGACGGCGGCCTGACCAGGGTCACCACGCGGCCCTCCAGGAGGAAGCCGCGGGGTTCCATCGGGAACACCCGGTGCTTGCCGAAGCGGTCCTCCAGGGTGACCGTGCCGGCCTCGCAGCGGATCACCGCTCCGCAGAAACCGGTGCCCGGCTCCTCGACCACCAGGCCCGCCTCCGCGGGGACCTCGGGGGCCGGCTTGGGCTTCTTCCACGGCGGGGTCAGGTCGGCGGAGTACTGGCGCATTCGGATGACGATAGGAGAACCGGGCCGACGGTCCTCACGACACGCCGAAACGCGTTGCCAACGCGTCCCGTTGGGCCCGCACGAAGGCCGCGTCCACCACCGCTCCGTGACCGGGTACGTACAGCGCGTCCTCTCCGCCCAGGGAGAGCAGTCGGTCGAGTGCCGCAGGCCAGTGGGGTGGTACGGCGTCGGGGCCCGCCTGCGGTTCGCCGGATTCCTCGACCAGGTCGCCGCAGAAGACGACCGGCGGGGAGCCGGGGACGAGGACCGCGAGGTCGTGGGCCGTGTGTCCGGGGCCGACGTTCGCGAGCAGGACCTGTCGGTCGTCGCCCAGGGGGAGCGTCCACTCGTCCGAGATCAGGTGCCGCGGGTACGTCAGAGCGGCTACGGCCTCGTCGGCCACGCGCGCGTAGAGGCCGTTCCGGACCGCGTCCGTGCGTAGTTCCTCCCGCTCGTCCGTCAGTACCCGCTCCACGCCCGTCGCGCCGAATACCTCCGCGTCCGCGAACTCCGCCGCCCCGAAGACATGGTCGAAATGGGCGTGGGTGAGCGCGAGATGGGTCACAGCGTGCCCGGCGAGGGCTCGCGCCTCCGTGCGCAACCGTGCGCCCTCCGCCAGGCTCGACCCCGCGTCGATCATCAGCGCCGAGCCCGCCCCCACGACCAGCCCGACCGTGCAGTCCCAGCCAGGCAGCCGGCACCGGCCCACCCCGGCCGCCAGCCGCTCCCACCCCGCCCCTTCCCAAGTCACCGTCATGCAGCGACGCTAGCGGTGACGGCACTCAGGGCGTGACATCGCACGACCGGCCTTGCCCGGGGTGTACCTCACGGCCGTACACTGGGCCGGGGAACGCTGGCACTCACGCGCACAGAGTGCCAGGAAAGGGCAGCCCGGTACCAAAACGGCGACCAGAACTGGAGGTGTGCGCGATGCTCAGCGAACGCAGGCTTCAGGTGCTGCGCGCCATCGTCCAGGACTATGTCGGCACCGAGGAGCCGGTCGGGTCCAAGGCGCTCACCGAGCGGCACAGCCTCGGCGTCTCCCCGGCGACCGTGCGCAACGACATGGCCGCCCTGGAGGACGAGGGGTACATCGCCCAGCCGCACACCAGCGCCGGGCGCATCCCCACCGACAAGGGCTATCGGCTCTTCGTCGACAAGCTCGCCGGCGTCAAGCCGATGACCGGCCCCGAGCGCAAGGCGATCCAGAACTTCCTCGACGGCGCCGTGGACCTCGACGACGTCGTGGGCCGTACGGTGCGGCTGCTCGCGCAGCTCACCCGGCAGGTCGCCGTCGTGCAGTACCCCTCGCTGACCCGCTCGACCGTCCGCCACGTGGAGCTGCTCTCGCTGGCCCCCGCGCGCGTGATGCTCGTGCTGATCACCGACACCGGGCGGGTCGAGCAGCGCATGGTCGACTGCCCGGCGCCCTTCGGGGAGAGCTCGCTCGCGGATCTACGCGCGCGGCTCAACAGCCGGATCGCGGGCCGCCGCTTCGCGGACGTACCGCAACTCGTGCAGGACCTGCCGGAGGCCTTCGAGGCCGAGGACCGCGGCACGGTCACGACGGTGCTCTCCACCCTCATGGAGACCCTCGTCGAGGAGACCGAGGAGCGATTGATGATCGGTGGCACCGCCAATCTCACCCGCTTCGGACATGACTTTCCCCTCACCATCCGCCCCATCCTGGAAGCCTTGGAGGAGCAGGTCGTCCTCCTCAAGTTGCTTGGTGAGGCGGGGGATTCGGGCATGACCGTACGGATCGGTCACGAGAACGCCTACGAGGGACTCAACTCCACTTCCGTGGTGTCGGTCGGCTACGGTTCGGGCGGCGAGGCAGTCGCCAAGCTCGGCGTGGTCGGACCGACCCGCATGGATTACCCGGGAACGATGGGAGCGGTACGCGCAGTGGCACGGTACGTCGGACAGATCCTGGCGGAGTCCTAAGTGGCCACGGACTACTACGCCGTTCTCGGCGTGCGTCGCGACGCGTCGCAGGATGAGATCAAGAAGGCCTTCCGTAGGCTCGCGCGCGAGCTGCACCCGGATGTGAATCCGGATCCGAAGACCCAGGAGCGGTTCAAGGAGATCAACGCCGCTTACGAGGTGCTCTCGGACCCGCAGAAGAAGCAGGTCTACGACCTCGGCGGCGACCCCCTCTCACAGGCGGGCGGCGCCGCCGGCGGCTTCGGCCAGGGCGGCTTCGGGAACTTCTCGGACATCATGGACGCGTTCTTCGGTACGGCGTCGCAGCGCGGACCGCGCTCGCGCACCCGCCGTGGCCAGGACGCCATGATCCGGCTGGAGATCGAGCTCGACGAGGCGGCCTTCGGCACCACGAAGGACATCCAGGTCGACACGGCCGTCGTCTGCAACACCTGCAACGGCGAGGGCGCCGCTCCCGGCACCTCCGCGCAGACCTGTGACATGTGTCGCGGTCGCGGTGAGGTCTCGCAGGTGACCCGGTCCTTCCTGGGCCAGGTCATGACGTCCCGCCCCTGCCCGCAGTGCCAGGGCTTCGGCACGGTCGTGCCGACGCCGTGCCCGGAGTGCGCCGGTGACGGCCGCGTCCGCTCGCGGCGCACCCTCACGGTCAAGATCCCGGCGGGCGTGGACAACGGCACGCGGATCCAGCTCGCGGGCGAGGGCGAGGTCGGCCCCGGCGGCGGCCCCGCCGGTGACCTGTACGTCGAGATCCACGAGCTGCCGCACGCGATGTTCCAGCGCCGCGGCGACGACCTGCACTGCACGGTCACCCTCCCGATGACGGCGGCGGCCCTCGGCACGAAGGTGCCGTTGGAGACGCTCGACGGCATGGAGGAGGTCGACATCCGCCCGGGCACCCAGTCCGGCCAGTCGATCCCGCTGCACACCCGAGGCATCACACATCTGCGCGGCGGCGGCCGGGGCGACCTCATCGTGCACGTCGAGGTCACCACCCCGACCAAGCTGGACGTCGAGCAGGAACGTCTGCTCCGCGAACTGGCGAAGCTGCGCGGCGAGGAGCGGCCCATGGGGACGTTCCAGCCGGGTCAGCAGGGGCTTTTCTCACGCCTCAAGGACGCTTTCAACGGTCGCTGAGAGGGTCCGGGGGCAGCCGCCCCCGGACCCTCTCTTTGATCCGGCTCCGGTCCGAACAGCCTCGTCCTCGATGGCCGGACCGGCTGAAACCAATGGCATGTGCCAGCGCCAAGGCCGGATTCGGACTTGTTCGGAGGACGTGACAACATGCCGTCATGTCCTCCGCACTGACCGATCTCTTCCCTCATCCGATCGTGCAGGCCCCGATGGCGGGCGGTGTCTCCGTCCCGCGTCTCGCGGCCGCCGTGTCCGAGGCCGGCGGGCTGGGATTCCTTGCCGCCGGGTACAAAACGGCCGACGGCATGTACCAGGAGATCAAGCAGCTGCGGAGCCTGACGACCCGCCCCTTCGGCGTGAACCTGTTCATGCCGCAGCCGGAGTACGCGGACAAGGCCGCCGTCGACGTCTACGCCCACCAGCTGGCCGGCGAGGCCACGTGGTACGAGACGGAACTCGGCGACCCGGACAGCGGCCGCGAGGACGGCTACGACGCCAAGCTGTCCGTCCTGCTCGACAACCCGGTGAAGGTCGCCTCCTTCCACTTCGGCATCCCCACCCCGGAGGTACTGGACTCGCTGCGCCGGGCCGGCACCTTCACCCTCGTCACCGTCACCACCGTCGAGGAGGCCCTCGCCGTGGAGCGGGCCGGTGCCGACGCGGTGATCGCGCAGGGCGTCGAGGCCGGCGGCCACCAGGGCACCCACCGCGACCTCCCGGAGCACGACGGGGCCGGCCTCGGCCTGCTCTCCCTCGTCGCCCAGATCCGCGAGACCGTGAACCTCCCGATCGTCGCCGCCGGCGGTCTGATGCGCGGCAGCCAGATCGCCGCGGCCCTCGCGGCGGGCGCGAGCGCGGCCCAGCTCGGCACGGCGTTCGTGGCCGCGCCGGAGTCCGGCGCCCACGCGCTGCACAAGCAGGCGCTCACCAACCCCCTGTTCACGCGTACCGAGTTGACCCGCGCGTTCTCGGGCCGCCCGGCCCGCGGCCTGGTCAACCGCTTCATGCGCGAGCACGGCCCGTACGCCCCCGCCGCGTACCCCGAGATCCACCACCTGACCTCGCCGCTGCGCAAGAAGGCCGCCGCGTCCGGCGACCCGCAGGGCATGGCGCTGTGGGCCGGACAGGGCCACCGCATGGCCCGCGAGCTGCCCGCCGGTCAACTGGTCGAGGTCCTGGTCGCCGAACTCGCCTCCGCCCGGACAGCGTTGTCGACCGGGGGCGACCTCCGATGACCGCGCCGGTGTTCGTGGTCGAGTCCCTGGAGGGTGTGGGCCCCGGCTCCGTCGCCGAGGTGGCCGGTCCCGAGGGACGGCACGCGGTCTCCGTACGGCGGCTCCAGCCCGGTGAGGACGTCGTCCTCACGGACGGGCAGGGCCGGGGCGCCTCCGGTGTGGTCCTCAGGGCCGAGGGCAAGGACCGCTTGATCGTCGAACTCCACGACTTCCCCGTCGAGTTGGAGCCCACGCCCCGTATCACCGTCGTCCAGGCCCTTCCCAAGGGCGACCGCGGCGAGCTGGCCGTCGAGACGATGACCGAGACCGGCGTCGACGCGATCGTCCCCTGGGCGGCCGCCCGTTGCATCACCCAGTGGAAGGGCGACCGGGGTCTCAAGGCCCTCGCGAAGTGGCGGGCCACCGCACGCGAGGCCGGCAAGCAGTCCCGCCGACTCCGCTTTCCGGAGGTCACGGACGCGGCAACGAGCAAACAGGTTGCGGCACTTCTGGCCAAAGCCGACTTCGCCGCCGTCCTCCACGAGGACCGCGACTACGGCAGCGAGCCGCTGGCCACCGCCGAACTCCCCACCGAGGGCGAGATCGTGCTGGTCGTGGGTCCCGAAGGAGGCGTCACCCCCGAGGAGTTGGCCCTCTTCGAGGACGCGGGGGCGAAGGCCTACCGCCTCGGGCGTAGCGTGCTGCGTACATCGACGGCCGGGACCGCGGCGAGCGCCCTGCTCCTGGGCCGTACCGGACGCTGGTCCTGAACCAGGGGGGATCGCCGTGGAACTCGCCCAAGTACGGCTGCTCGTCACCGACTTCGCCGCCTGCTACCGCTTCTACGCCGAGGTCCTCGGCCTGAAGCCCCAGTCGGGGGCGGCCGAGGGACCGTACGAGAAGTTCTCCCCCTCCCTCGGATCCGCCGGGATCGCGCTCCAGGACCGGGCGATGATGGCCCAAGTCCTGGGCGAGCTGGGGGACTTGGCGACCGGGCACCGCTCGCTCGTGGTGCTGCGGGTGGACGACCTGGACGGGTACTGCGGGCAGATCACCGCGCGGGGCGCGGAGTTGGTGCACGGCCCCGCGCCGATGACGGACCGGATGCGGGTCGCCCATCTCAAGGATCCCGAGGGCAATGTGGTGGAGCTTCAGGAGTGGCTGCTGCTCCGGGGCTGATGGATCGTGCGCCGGTGACCGCGCCCCCGGCGCACGGGTGGCCGTATGCGCTCTTCCGCGTGCGCGCCGACGGTGGCAGGCTGCCGTCCATGGGGGCGTTGAGACGGAACTGGCGTCGGCCGCGCGGTCGGCGGGTGGCCGCTGTGGCGGGGCTCGCGGTGGTGACCGTGGGCGGAGCCGTCGCGTGCCAGCCCGGTGATCTCAGCGCGGCGACCGTCGCGTACACCACCGACAAGACGGCGACCGCGGAGCTCAAGCGGGACCATGTGAGCGTGCGCTGGCTGACCTGCACGGGCAACTACGGCAGCAACAACAAGGCCTCCACGTCCGGGAGTTCGCCCTCGCCGACCGAGACCACCGTCGTCAGCGTCGACTGCCAGGGGCAGACGAACGACAACCGGGACATCACCGTCACCGGCAAGGTCACCCGGGCCGTCGACGGCGCGTGCGTGCGCGGCGACCTGGTCGGCAAGGTCGCCGGCAAGCAGGTGTTCCACGTGACCGGGCTCGGCGACTGCAACGCGGCGACACCGTCGTCCGTGTCCAATCCGAACCCGAGTCTCACCTACGGCCCGGGACCGACCGTCACCGTCACGGTCACCAAGACGATGTGGTGCAAGGGCGACCCGACCTGCTGGCCCGTCGAAGGCAAGTGACCGCCGGCCCACGGAGGGCGCTGTCGGGAGCAAGTGATCCAAACCGCTGTCGTCGCAGGCCGTAGCTGCATACGCTGATCAGGTGACTCAGCCCTCAGCGTCCGCAGCCCAGGCCTATCTCCGCTTCCCGCATCTGCACGGCGAGTTGGTCGCCTTCACCGCCGAGGACGACGTGTGGCTGGCGTCCCTCGACGGCGGCGGCCGGGCCTGGCGGGTCAGCGCGGAGAACGTGCCGGTGACCCACCCCCGCATCTCGCCCGACGGCACCACCGTCGCCTGGACCTCCACCCGCGACGGCGCCCCCGAGGTGCACATCGCCCCGGTCGACGGCGGCCCCGCCAAACGCCTGACGTACTGGGGCAGTTCACGCACCCAGGTGCGCGGCTGGACGGCGGACGGCCAGGTCCTCGCACTCAGCACCCACGGCCAGGCCAACCTCCGCCGCAGCTGGGCCCGTTCGGTCCCGCTCGACGGCGGACCGGCGACGATCCTCCCGTACGGCTGGGTCGGCGACGTCGCCCGCGGTGAGACGGCCACGGTCCTCCTCTCCGCCCCCATGGGCCGCGAGGCAGCCTGGTGGAAGCGCTACCGGGGCGGCACGGCGGGCAAGTTGTGGATCGACCGCGAGGGCGACGGCGAATTCACGCGCCTGCACGAGGAGTTGGACGGCAACATCGAGTACCCGGTGTGGGCGGGGGAGCGGATCGCGTTCCTCTCCGACCACGAAGGCACCGGCGCGCTCTACTCCTCCCTCGCGGACGGCTCCGACCTCCGCCGCCACACCCCCCTCGACGGCTTCTACGCCCGGCACGCGTCCGGTGACGGCACCCGGATCATCTACTCCTCCGCCGGTGAACTCTGGCTCCTGGACGACCTGGACGGCGCCGAACCGCGCCGCCTCGACCTCCGGCTCGGCGGCCAGCGCACCGACCAGCAGCCGTTCCCGGTGGCCGCCGCCCGCTGGTTCGGATCCGCGTCGCCCGACCACACCGCGCGCGGCAGCGCGGTCGCCGTACGCGGCGCCGTCCACTGGGTCACCCACCGCTCCGGCCCCGCCCGCGCCCTCGCCGCCACCCCCGGCGTCCGCGCCCGACTGCCCCGCACCTTCCGCGCCGACGGCGAGGAGTGGGTGGTGTGGGTGACGGACGCCGAGGGCGACGACGCCCTGGAGTTCGCCCCCGCCACCGGCCTCGCCCCCGGCGCCACCCCGCGCAGACTCGCCGCCGGACAGCTCGGCCGCGTCCTCGCCCTCACCGTGGCCCCCGACGGCAGCCGGGTCGCCGTAGGCTCGCACGACGGACGCGTCCTCCTCGTCGAGCGCGAGACCGGCGAGGTCCGCGAGGTGGACCGCAGCGAGAACGGCGACGCGACCGGCCTCGCCTTCTCCCCGGACTCGGCCTGGCTCGCCTGGTCGCACCCCGGCCCGCGCCCCCTGCGCCAGCTCAAGCTCGCCAACACAACCGACCTGTCGGTAACCGAGGCGACCCCGCTCCGCTTCCAGGACTACGCCCCCGCCTTCACCCTCGACGGCAAGCACCTGGCCTTCCTCTCCACCCGCTCCTTCGACCCGGTCTACGACGAGTACGTCTTCGACCTGGCCTTCGTGGTCGGCGACCGCCCGCACCTGATCACCCTCGCCGCGACGACCCCGTCCCCCTTCGGACCGCAGCGCCACGGCCGCCCCTTCGAGACCCCGGACAAGGACGAGACCCCCGACAGCGAGGGCCGCCCGGCCACCCGCGTCGACCTCGAAGGCCTGGCCGACCGCATCGTCGCGTTCCCGGTGGAGGCAGGCCGCTACTCCAACCTGCGCGCGGCCAAGGACGGCGTCCTGTGGCTGCACCACCCGGTCCAGGGAGTCCTCGGCGCCACCCGCGCGACCCCCGAAGACCCGGACCCCAAAACGGAGTTGGAGCGCTACGACCTCGCCCAACAGCGCATCGAGCACCTCGCCGGAGACGCCGACCACTTCGAGGTCAGCGGCGACGGCAAGCGCGTCCTGCTCTGGACGGACCACAAACTCCGCGTCGTCCCGAGCGACCGCCGCGCTTCCGGCTCGGACGACGACGACAGCGACTCGAACATCAACGTCGACCTGTCCCGCATCCGCCAGACCGTCGACCCGGCCGCCGAGTGGCGCCAGATGTTCGACGAGACCGGCCGCATCATGCGCGACAACTTCTGGCGCCCCGACATGAGCGGCGTCGACTGGACCGGCGTCCTGGACCGCTACCGCCCGCTCCTCGACCGCGTGGCCACCCACGACGACCTCGTCGACCTCCTCTGGGAGGTGCACGGCGAACTGGGCACCTCGCACGCCTACGTCACCCCGCGCGGCGGCCACGGCCACGGCGAACGCCAGGGCCTGCTCGGCGCCGACATCTCCCGTCACGAGGACGGCAGTTGGCGTATCGACCGCATCCTGCCCTCGGAGACCTCCGACCCGAACGCCCGCGCCCCGCTCGCCGCCCCCGGGGTAGCCGTCCGCGCGGGCGACGCGATCCTCGCGGTGGCCGGCCAACCCGTGGACCCGCTGACGGGCCCGGCCCCCCTCCTCGTCGGCACGGCGGGCAAACCGATCGAGCTGACGATCTCCCCGGCAGGCGGCGGAGACCCACGCCACACGGTGGTCGTCCCCCTGGCGGACGAGGAACCCCTCTACTACCACGCCTGGGTGGCCGACCGCCGCGCCTACGTCCACGAGAAGTCCGGCGGCCGCCTCGGCTACCTCCACGTCCCCGACATGCAGGCCCCCGGCTGGGCCCAGATCCACCGCGACCTGCGCGTGGAGGTGGCCCGCGAGGGCCTGGTCGTCGACGTCCGCGAGAACCGCGGCGGCCACACCTCCCAGCTGGTCGTGGAGAAACTGGCCCGCCGCATCGTCGGCTGGGACCTCCCCCGAGGCATGCGCCCGTACAGCTACCCCGAGGACGCCCCGCGCGGCCCCGTCGTAGCCGTCGCCAACGAGTTCTCCGGCTCCGACGGCGACATCGTCAACGCGGCGATCAAGGCACTGGGAATCGGCCCGGTGGTCGGCACGCGCACGTGGGGCGGCGTGATCGGCATCGACAGCAGGTACCGGTTGGTGGACGGGACCTTGATCACCCAGCCCAAGTACGCGTTCTGGCTTGAGGGTTACGGGTGGGGGGTCGAGAACCACGGGGTGGACCCGGACGTAGAGGTGGTCCAGCGCCCACAGGATTACGCGGCGGGCAGGGACACCCAGCTGGACGAGGCAATCAGGCTGGCGCTGGAGTCACTGGAGACCGTTCCGGCAAAAACCCCGCCAGTGTTGCCCACCTAAGGGGCGCGGGGCTGTGTCGATTTGCGGCTCCGCGGCGTGGGCGCGCCCAGCCCCCACGCACCCGCACCCAACGACGATACGATGCCTCGCGTAAATCACCCCCAGCCTCGGAGGAAACCCACATGTCAGGGGACCCGCAGGACGACTGCCTCTTCTGCAAGATCGTCGCAGGCCACATCCCCGCGACGATCATCCGAGAGACACCCACCACCGTCGCGTTCCGGGACATCAACCCCCAGGCCCCGACCCACGTCCTGGTGATCCCCCGCGTCCACTACCCCGATGCCGCCTCCCTCGCCGCCGCCGACCCCGCAGTCGCCGCCGACGTACTCCGCGAGGCCGGCGAGGTAGCAACGGACGAGAAACTCGACAGCTACCGCGTCATCTTCAACACCGGCAGCGGCGTGGGCCAGACCGTGTTCCACGCCCACGCCCACGTCATGGGCGGCCGCGGCATGCAGTGGCCCCCCGGTTAACTCACCGTGTCCGTACGCGAATTGGTGGTGCTCGGCACTGCCAGCCAGGTCCCCACCCGCCACCGCAACCACAACGGCTACCTCCTCCGCTGGGACGGCGAGGGCATCCTCTTCGACCCCGGCGAGGGCACCCAGCGCCAGATGCTGCGCGCCGGAGTCGCCGCGCACGACCTGAACCGGATCTGCGTCACCCACTTCCACGGCGACCACTCCCTCGGCCTCGCGGGCGTCATCCAGCGCATCAACCTGGACCGCGTCCCGCACCCGATCACCGCCCACTACCCGAAGTCGGGCCAGCGCTTCTTCGACCGCCTGCGCTACGCCACGGCGTACCGCGAGACAGTCGGCATCACGGAGTCCCCGGTGTCGTCGGACGGCGTGATCGCCACCGGTGGGAGCTACACGCTGGAAACCCACAAGCTCTCCCACCCCGTCGAGTCCTACGGCTACCGCCTCACCGAACCCGACGGCCGCCGCATGCTCCCCGACCGCCTCGCCGCGCACGGCATCAAGGGCCCGGACGTGGGCCGCATCCAGCGCGAGGGCACGATCGGCGATGTCACGCTCGACGACGTCAGTGAGGTACGGCGCGGCCAGCGTTTCGCGTTCGTCATGGACACCCGCCTCTGCGACGGAGTGCACGCCCTCGCGGACGGCTGCGACCTGCTGGTCATCGAGTCGACGTTCCTGGACGAGGACGAGCAACTGGCCGTGGACCATGGTCACTTGACCGCAGGGCAGGCGGCGAGGGTGGCGCAGGAGGCAGGCGTACGGCACCTGGTCCTCACCCACTTCAGCCAGCGGTACTCCGAGCCGGAGGAGTTCGAGCGGCAGGCGCGGGCGGCGGGCTACGAGGGTGAGCTGACCGTGGCCCACGATCTACTCAGGGTGCCGGTTCCGAAACGGCGGTAAAACACCCGTACGATACTTCGATGCCCATTCCCAAAGCCGAACTGCACCTGCACATCGAAGGCACCCTGGAGCCCGAGCTGGCCTTCGCGCTCGCGGCCCGCAACGGCGTCGAGCTGCCGTACGCGGACACCGAGGAACTCCGGAAGGCGTACCTCTTCGAGGACCTCCAGACCTTCCTGAACCTCTACTACGAGCTGATGGCCGTCCTGCGCACCGAGCGGGACTTCGAGGACCTCGCCAACGCCTATCTCGCCCGCGCCGCCGCGCAGGGCGTACGGCACGCGGAGATCTTCTTCGACCCGCAGGCGCACATCGCGCGGGGCGTGGACATGGGCACGGTGGTGGAGGGCCTGTGGCGGGCGCTGGGCAGCAGCGAGACCAACCACGGCATCTCGACCCGGCTCATCCTGTGCTTCCTGCGCGACGAGTCCGCCGAGTCGGCCCTGGAAACCCTGGACGCGGCCAAGCCGTGCCTCGACCGCATCACCGGCATCGGCCTCGACTCGGCCGAGGTCGGCCATCCGCCGGTGAAGTTCCGCGAGGTGTACGAGGCCGCCGCGGCGCTGGGTCTACGACGCGTCGCGCACGCCGGTGAGGAGGGCCCGCCGGCCTACATCACCGAGGCGCTGGACATCCTCGGCGTGGAGCGCGTCGACCACGGGCTGCGGTGCATGGAGGACGAGGAGCTGGTGGCGCGGTTGGTGCGGGACCGCATCCCGCTCACCCTCTGCCCCTTGTCGAACGTCCGGCTGCGCGCGGTGGACGTCCTCGCCGAGCACCCGCTCCCCGCGATGCTGGACGCGGGCCTGCTCTGCACGGTCAACTCCGACGACCCGGCCTACTTCGGCGGTTACGCGGGCGACAACTTCGACGCGGTGCGGGAGGCCCTTGGCCTGACCGAGGAGCGGCTGCGGGAGCTGGCCCGGAACTCCTTTGTGGCGTCCTTCCTGGAGGACGACGAGGACCGGCGGGCACGGTACCTCGCCGAGGTCGAGGCGTACGTCTTCTAGTTCTAGCTGGTCGATTCCAAGGTGGGCCCGTGAGCCCGTGAGCCCGTGAGCGCGTCCCGAGTGGCGCTCGTCTCTCCCGCTTGACCTGAGTAGACCTGTCTGTCTAATCTGATGCACGACTAGACAGACAGGTCTACTCATGCTTCGGACGGGAATGGTCATGACGAATCTCTCGGTCGTCCCGGCGTCCACACCGGCGCGCACCTCGGATACGGCGCGAGTCGACGCCGGATCTGCATCCGCATCCGCTTCCGACACCGCCGCCGTATCCGCGCGGGGCCGACGGCTGCCGCCGAAAGTGGCGCTGTACGTACTCGCCTCGATCACCATCTCGTTCCTCGCGGCCTCCAGCGCGCCCACCCCGCTCTACGCGGTCTATCAGGCCGAATGGGGCTTCGACCCGATCACCGTCACCGTGGTCTTCGGCGTCTACGCGGTGGCCGTGCTGCTCGGGCTGCTCACCATGGGCAAGCTCTCCGACCACGTCGGCAGGCGGCCGGTGCTGCTGGCAGCGCTGGCGGCGCAGGCCGCCTCGATGATCGTGTTCGCCACCGCCGACGGCGTATCGGGGCTGATGGTCGCCCGGATCGTCCAGGGGCTGTCGACCGGCGCAGCGCTCGGCGCGATCGGGGCGGGGATGATGGACATCGACCGGCCGCGCGGCACGATCACCAACGCGGTCGTCCCGGGCATCGGCACGGCGACCGGCGCGCTGGTCTCGGGCCTCGTCGTCCAGTTCCTGCCCGCCCCCACGCATCTGGTCTACCTCGGGCTGCTGGCGCTCTTCGTCCTCCAGGCCGTCGCCGTCGCGCTGATGGCGGAGACGGTGACCCGCAAGCCGGGCGCGCTGGCCAGCCTGGCGCCGGAGATCAAGCTGCCACGCGCCGTGCGCCGGCCGATGCTGGTGGCCGCGCCGGTGCTGTTCGCCGTCTGGGCGCTGGCCGGGCTGTACGGGTCGCTCGGCCCGTCCCTCGCACGGCAGTTGACCGGTTCCAGGTCCGAAGTCCTCGGCGGGCTGAGCCTGTTCGTGCTCGCCGGAGTGGCCGCCGTCTCGGTGCTGGTCCTGCGGACGGCGGCGACCCGGACGGTGATGCTCACCGGCATCCTCGCGCTGATCGCCGGGGTGGCCCTCACCCTCGTCTCGATCCGTGACTCCTCCGCCACCGGCTTCTTCGTCGGCACCGCCATCGCGGGCGTCGGCTTCGGCAGCGGGTTCCAGGGCGGTATCCGTACGGTGATGCCGCTGGCCCGGCCGCACGAGAGTTCCGGGGTGCTGTCGCTGCTCTTCGTCGTCTCCTACCTGGGCATGGGGGTGCCCGCCGTGATCGCCGGGTTCCTCGTCGTCCACGCGGGCGGACTGACCGCCACCGCGCAGGAGTACGGCGTCGCCGTGATCGTCCTCGCGGCGTTCGCGCTGCTCGGGCTCGTGCGCGGCGGCCGGGACGGGGCGGCGGTCCTGCCGGGCGAGCGGGTCGGCGGCAACACCTGAGGGGTGGCCTCCGGCCGGGACAGGGCCGGAGCATGGCCGGGACATGGTGGGGACTCCGTCGGAGGGGCCGCGACCGGCGCATAATGTAGACAGATCTGTCTGAAGGAGTGACCGTCATGGCGAGTGTCCAGAGCACCGCGAAGCCGTCGGCGCGTGAGCGCCTGCTCGCCGCCGCGAACGAGCTGTTCTACGCGGAGGGCGTGCAGAGCGTCGGGATCGACCGGGTCATCGAGCACGCGGGCGTGGCCAAGGCGTCGCTGTACAACACCTTCGGCGGCAAGGAGCAGCTCGTCCGGGCCTACCTCGACACCCGGCGCGCGGGCACCGCCGACCGGATCACGCGGGCTGTCGCGGAGCACGACACGCCCCGCGAGCAGATGCTGGCGATCTTCGAGACCCAGGGGCGGCAGTTCGACCGGCCCGACTTCCGCGGCTGCGCCTTCATCCGAGCCGGCGCCGAGGCCGGCCCCGGCGGGCTGGTCCAGGAAGCTGCGGACGCCTACCGCGGCTGGATGCGCGAACTCTTCACCCGCCTCGCCGCCGAGGCCGGCGCTGCCGACCCCGACGCCCTCGGCCACCAGCTCCAGATCCTCTACGACGGCGCCGGCATCTCCGCCCTGATGGACCACGACTCCACGGTGGCCGCGACCACCCGCGCGGCGGCGACCGCCCTGATCGCGGCGGCGACGGGCGCATCCGCCGAGGCCTGAGCGGCGCCCGGCACGCAAGCGTGGATCACGCGGTGCGCCAGGGACAGAGACAGGGACACTGACGCGGCGTCGGCAGAGCGGCCTGGCCAACGCACCGGTCACCGGCTCCGGTCGGGCCCGATCCGCGGACGGTGCGCCGCCGCCCGCTCGGCCGACGCCTGGCCGCCGGTTTCCCGACGCGGCACCCCTGGATGATCGATTCCGAGGGATCGGCTGCGCGCAGGGGACGAGAGTGCCCAACGGCAGTGTGTGAAGACAGAGTTGGACACCCTCGCGACCGCACTCCATGCGAAGACCGACGACCTGTTGAAGGCGTCCCGGCATCTGGCACCATGCCGGCCGGCTCCGCCACGCCCGCGTCATGCGGCGAACCCTCGCGCTGACCTTCGCGATCCGGCACAACGACCACACCAGACAGCCCGTCCTGCGCTCACCGGCCGCCTACGACCACTGACCCCTCGGAAGCGATCGTCTACTAGCCGCCGTTGCCGGTGGCTGTGGCACCCGCGTGCCGGGGGCCCGCCGTGTCGTAGGCCCCCTGCGCCGGGATGGCCGGGGTGTCCAGCGGGATCTCGACGACCGGCTGCTCGGGCGCGCCGATCTCCGGTACCGGTCCGGTGGGGATACCGCCGGACGCGGCGACCACGGCACCCGGGGTGCCCCCGCGCCGCCGGACCGTGCCCGGCAGCAGCAGCCGACCGCCGGTGTGGAGAGCGACCCTGGTCATCGGTACGGCGATCACGACCAGCCCCACCGCGAGGATCACGCCCATCGCCGGGAACCCGGCCCGCGCCGACAGCACGCTGCCCACCAGGGGTCCCGCCGCCGTACCCAGCGACGAGGCCGAGCCGACGAGGACGGCCCAACGCCCGCGCGGATCAAGGGAGGCGGCGAGGCCGAGGACGTAGGACAGGACGATCGGGTAGAGGGTGTTCCAGGCGATCTCGCCGGTCGCGAACGTCCTCAGGTCGTGCGCGGACGCGCTGAGCACGATGCAGCCCGCGATGAGCGCCGTACCCGCGCCGATCGGCACCGCGCGCCCCAGCCGGGCCCCGAGCGCGCCCGCACCGATGACACCGACGAGGGCGGTACCGAGCGCGATCGCGAAGACCGCGCCGACGGTGACCTCGGAGAGGTGGGCCTGGTCGATGCCGATGCGGCCGCTGACGCCCCAGAGGGAGTTCTGGGCGAGGGACCAGCACAGCAGGGTGCCGGCGAGGACCAGTCCGGCGCGGCGGTGGGGGAGCCCGGCGGTCTCCACGCGCGTGTGCGGTGTCGCCGTACGGACGGGGAGGCGGCCGGTCAACGGCCATACGGCGAGCGAGGTGAGGGCGATCGCGGCGAGCGGCTGGCCGTGGCCCGCGCCGAGGTGCGGAACCGTCAGATAGACGGCGCCCGCGAGCGCCGACACGCACAACAGGCCGAGCGTGGAAGCGCGGTGGGGGTCCCGTTCGGCGGCGATCCCGGACGCGGCGACCGTGGTGGCCGTACCCGATCCGAAGCCGCCGATCACCGCACCCGCGACGACCGCGGGGACGGCGTGGGTGAGGGCGGCCGAGCCGTACCCGAGAACGGCCAGCGCGAGGCCGATCCGGGCGAGTGTGCGCGGGCCGACCCGGTCGACACGCGAGGCGAGTAGAAACCCCGCCGCGGCCGAACTCAACAGCAGCGCACTGCCGACGGCACCGGCCTGCGTGGCGGAGAGCGGCAGTCCCGCGTCGAGTCTGCCGACGGTGGTGGGGAGGAGGTAGGGGGCTAGATACCCGGCCGTGAAAAGGGCGACGAGGGGCCAGGGCGTGGTGGTGCTGCGGGCGAACACGGGCGTTCCCAGGGCATGCGAAAGAAGCGGCTCAAGAAGGGGGTTGGGCGACGACCGTCGACGGACAGGAACGCGCGGCCAATTTGTATCAAGCACGCGGTTCACGAAAGAAGGGCGGGGGGTGTGATCTGGGGCACGTTCAGTTTGGGGGTTGGGGGGCCGGGTAAACGAAGGCCCAACTTCCGGTGCCGGGCGGCTTCGTTCGGCCGTCCGGCACGTGTTCATGCAGGCCAGCACACGCGGCTAGCCCGGCGCCTCTCAACTCCGGCTCTTCTCAACGCGGGCCGGCACTCCGTCCGTTCACTTCTGGGCGCAGGCCCGCACCATCAGCCTGTCCGGCGTTTGAGGACGAGGCCCCTTCAGGGCCGAAGCGGGGGTCTGGGGGCGCAGCCCCCGGAAGGCGCGCCCACTACCGCCAGTGCACAGCTCCACCGGCCGCAGTCGACGCGGTCTCGATCTTCGCCCGCACCTCCCGCATCACCGCCACGATCTCCCCTTCGTGCTCCGGCGTGAGCCGAACCACCGGCACCGAGCAACTGATCGCGTCCAGCGCCGGGTTGTCGTACCGCAGCGCGAACCCGAACCCGACGATCCCGAGGACCCCCTCCTCGCGGTCGACCGAGTAACCCCGGGCGCGAATCGAAGCGAGGTCGGCGGCCAACGCCTCCCGGGACGTGTGGGTGTTGGGGGTCGCGGCCTCGTACGGCCCGTCGGGCAGCTCGGCGTCCGGCCGTTCGGCGAGCAGCGCCTTGCCCAGGGCGCCGACGTGGGCCGGGAGCCGCCTCCCCACCCTGCTGATGGTCCGCAGGTACTCGTGCGACTCCCGCGTCGCCAGATACGCCACGTCCCGCCCGTCCAGCCGCCCCAGGTGGATCGTCTCGCCTAGCGTCTGGGACGCCTCGTCGAGATACGGCCGTACGGCCCGCACGCGCGGGTCGGAGTCCAGATAGCTCGTGCCGGTGAGCAGGGCGTGGATGCCGATGCCGTAGAGCGAGCCGGTGATGTCCGTGCGGACCCAGCCGTGTGCGATCAGGGTCTGGAGGAGGGCGTACATCGAGCTGCGCGGCACGCCCAGCGCGTCGGCGAGTTCCTGGAGGCGCGCGGGACGGTCGCCGCGCGCGGCGAGCAGTTCGAGCAGCTCGACCGTGCGGGCGGCGGACTTCACCTCGCGGACGCCACCGGGCTCTGACATGGGGCGATGTTAGCGAGCGCGGGTGCCCCATTGACGGTCGAGGTTCGCGTATCTAACCTCTGTCTTCATACGTGGATAACGTCTACATAGGGAGATGGCCGAGAGAT
>Ga0307515_10001148_pt1 | contig 60666 bp, 65 predicted proteins | sample 17_EM_MG_FD_194513 | JGI IMG/M metagenome (GOLD analysis project Ga0307515, IMG submission 194513) | Populus trichocarpa ectomycorrhiza microbial communities from riparian zone in the Pacific Northwest, United States - 17_EM | ecosystem: Host-associated > Plants > Roots > Unclassified | place... | reverse complement strand
GTTCTTTTGCCACTCCAGGAGAGCATGGCGCAACGCAGTGCAGGTAAACATGATCAGTGGCGAGGGTATATGACCGTCCTTGTCGTTAATCATGGAATTATAAAATCCATCAGCATACTTACCGCGTTTATTCGCCCGATGTTAAAATTTGATGTAGATAAACCGCGGGAGCGCTTCCGACAGGAAGTAAAGTGGACGCTGACCAGTCGTTAGCAGCTTTCGACTCTCTCTGCGTTGGATTTGGGCTGCGTACACCACCTTCCACACGCTCTGCTACAGGAACAAGATACTTATTGTCTGCCAGAAGCGAATCAATGAATTCCAAACGCTCGGCGGCTGATTCAAAGCGGTGGAGGTCATAACACTCTGCTATGTTGTCCCTTGCTGATTGAATAAAATGGGATTTAACCTTATTGACTTGTGAGCGAACCTGGTACCGGTGAGCGTGTAATATCCAACGTGGGCCGTTGCTTCAGCATACCTCTTTCACGATCTCCTTTGTGCGCGCCTCAAATGCTATGGACCAAATGTTGTTTTGCTGCATAGCGGTGTTCCATTACGTCTCTATTATCTGCCAGTGTGGGGCTTCAGCTAATGCTTTTGAAACATGTCACGTTGCATAACTTATGGTCTCCAAGTTGCTTGCACTCATAAACGGCCGTCTGTTCCACATGTAGAGCTCCAAGAGTCTGCCCGTTGCAAACACAATACGCGTCATGTCTGAGTGACCACATCGATGGATGCTGCGGCTGCCGGAGACCATTGATCGAGGTGTAGTCACCGCCTGCGGTCGAAATTGCCACTGCCTCTGTCTCTGATTCTTTTCGGTAGCTCGCGTTCGGAGTGGATTTGTAATGATCGCACGGGCTTCTGGATTAGGGATGAGGGTAGGCAGGTTTTCAAGACCGCTAAGAGGAGTGGGAGTGATAGTAATGCCGAATGCGGGGCTGGATACAACACGACGCGTTACGGTACCTCCGGGTGCTGGTGTGCTACAACTGCTTGTAAACGGCGTGGCGGTTGGAGTATTTATTGACTGTCGCGGTGTAGCGCACGGGGTGGAAGTCACGCGTTCAGAGATATCTGCAACGCGAGAATTGTCCAGCGAAGATGAGGGGATGGAGTTCTGACCTTGGATTGTAGAGGCTACGGAACCCCCTCCTGGAGTGGAATCCCTCTCGCCAGCCGGTACGGAAACGCGTGTCTTTGCAGGCGGAAGTTGAGAATTCCCCGAAGGCCCACGCTGTTGTTGATTCCGACGATTAGCAAGACTTTGAACATTTCGTACGACCGGAGTTGTGTCAAGGTGCGGGCTTTGGGAAGGCACAATCCGATATTGATGTTCCACGTTAAGAATGCAGGAATAATTGCCTGTGCATCCATATGCAACGGCAGGCGAGGTAGACCCCTATTCAAGCGACCAGGAAGGGTTTCGACACAAAAGGGAGGCGCAGTGTCGACCGTGCTAGACTCTAAACCCTGACAATACTCGGTGACGAGATCCCTTCAAAAGCTTTCAATTATGGGGTTTACTGCCATCAGATTAATCCCAGATTAAACTCTGCATTGCTATTCACTGGTACAGCAACGTCTGAAGGTCTATTGGCACCGCTTGAAGGGTGTTTAAGCCTTCTTGGCGCGATGATCATCGTATTGCACTCGGTCTTGGCACAATACTTCAAACCATCGATTGTGTATATCTTCAGCTTCCCGGTGGAAATCCCCCCTTGGCAGAGCTAAACGCATTGCAATGGGAACAATGACGTATTCTCTATCCTATGACATCAGTTGCAGGTGCTTTTTTCACCGCTAGGCGTTGGTAGCCGTGTTCGATGGTTGAACAGTTGGCACAAGTCGAGAACTACTCAGTTTACTCCGAGATGCACGAGGTCTGAGCGGTAAAAGTGGTATGAGATGCCTTTGCAACACCCGGCGTCGTAAACTGTCTTCACCGCGAGTACTAGATCTCGTCTCGAGGCTCCTCATTCATGAAGTGCCTGGTGGTTGTGCAAGATGAAGGCTGGGCCGTTTTGTATTCATTAACCAACGAAACTCAGGACATGAATCAAATCGCAGGAACTCGAGTATATATATCCCTTCTTCCCGCCTTCACCTCCATTCCCCTTTCCTCCCGTATTTAACACACCGCCTGCATCCTCAACTCTCTTGACACACGTGACTTGCACAAAACAACGCCTCTCGTTCCAAAACACACCCAATCACCTACACAACTTTGTACGTTCCTTCTGGGCTTGCTTCCGCTAAAACTCAATGCCTCGGATGTAGATTCATTTTCAACTCACAGCGATGGCACCAAAGGGCAGCCGCAAAGGAAAGGGGAAGGCAACTGCCAGGGCAAAGATGCCGACATCGGTTATAAATCGACACCTGTCGTTGGATTGGGACCGTATAAAGGGATTGAACTCGGAACACAGCCGTGGACTCATACGGATATACAATGTTCGCGGCGTCAAGGATGAGAGGGCCTGGGACCTCTTTTATGATATAATCTTTCTGGATCCAGTCACGACTCGCCACTTTTCACAATTCCAGCTGATGTGGCCGCACCACAGGAGCAGGAGTTCACCTTTTCGGGAGTGGTAGGCAGCCTTCCGCTCATATATGGGTCAGATATTTGACAAAACCCATGATCAAATGAACAATTGGAGGTGTGACAACTCCCATGCCTTCAGGGATCAAGTCGATCGCTCCATTCTGCAGACAACCAGCTAAGGCAAGGTTAAATGCACCGGCGAGCATTTCTCTTGGTACGGTAGCGATGATCCCAGGGCAAAGATTGAGCCACCAAGCTGCCGGCAGTTCAAGCCAGGCGACTTGCTGGCCGTTCGACCACTGAATTGGGATGAGATGATCGACGAGGATGATGATGATGACAACTGGGCAGATCCCGGAGCGCCGAGCGGTGGAAGGAGCCGTCCTAGCGATGGTAATGACAATGACGACAGCGAGGGTGAGGAGGACACGCAGGGCGGTGAGAAAGGGACCGGGAAAGAGAAGGGTACAAAAGATGGGACGGGGAAAGGGAAGGGGAAGGCAACCGAGGAAGGGAAGGGGAAGGGGAAGGGAAACGGTAATGGGAAAGGTATTGTTAAACAAACCCCAGGAGGAGATGATATCGCTCATGCTGTTGCTGTGCAGTTGCAGAAGGAAATGTATGAGGCAGACTCGGACACGGAAGGCTAACTAGAGCCTGTATAGTTAGAGCCGGAAGCATCGCCCGCCTTGTCAATTTCCTCAGAAGATGATACCGACTCTACCGAGTTGGACGGCGAATATGACTCAGAACTTGACCCTGATGTGGATATGCGCAAGGAGGATGATGTGGACGCACCGGACGGCGTTGATTTAGACAGCGATGTGCATATGGAAAGGGACGGTGACGATGATGAGGAGAAAGATGAAGAGAAGGAAGATGAGGAGGTGGTGGAGGAGGAGGATGAGGATGAGGAGGAGGATCAAGATGAGGATGATGGCAAAGAACTGCGGACGCTTGGCCAGGGAGAGATGGTAAATACATCGGCTGACGATGTTGATACCATGGTAGACGATCAGCCAATTGTGCTACCTGAGCAGGGCCAGGAGATGTGCGAGCATATCCCATGGCCACAACCTCCGGAACCTCGCCCACGACCACGAACTCCGGAGACTCATCCCCTCAGTGGGCTGGAGCATTTGCGGCTTGTGACACCGCAAAAACCTCGCCCGGCAGTGCCAACTCTGCGAGAAGCTGAGGCAGCCTGAAACACCTCGGATGTGGTTGTGGATGTGGATGTGGATCAGCAGCTGCAGATTGAATCAGCAGGTGGCATCAGACTCCCCAATGTCCCTCTCCCTGAGGCGCGCCCGGATGGCTCGGTAGGCCAGGAATGAACCAGTCCTCGCGTTGCAGAGGAGGCGATGGTTGTTGGGTTCAGGTTAGGGTTGGGTTCTTTTCTTTCTTGTTCGTTTCCTTTGTTCTAATGTATTTATCTCAGGCATTTATTATTACACGTGTCGCGAGGTCTTTGGATTGCTCAAGGTTTATTTTATTTATGGGTTTTGTACTGGTTTTATTTTTATTGGTTTTAGTTTATTCATAGTATTATGGGACATCGCTCTTGCAGCGTTTTTGCAACCCCTGGCGTGTAAGGAACCTCCTTGTGATGGTGTGGAGGCTCAATAAGTTAGCTGAAAGTATCATGAGCTTACACACGAGGCTGCTCAGGCCCAGCACCAACTTGCGTCCCTTTCTACAGTGTATACTCCACTCCTCGCGTGTCGTCGACAATGCCAGAGAAGACCCGTTTCCGTTGGCCCGAATTTTCATGCCGAAAGAAGTTCTCCGCAGACAGCTGGCGACTTAAACATATCAAATTACATGATCCTGAACACCTTCAAGTTGCATGCCAGAAGAATCTGACTATTTGCAGCACGCCCTGACGGGTTGAACCCGCTCAGCGTCGTGATTTCAACGCTAACAAAGACTCAGTCGAAGACTTGGACGCGTTTCCCTACCTCGAACACGTTGAAAACATTGCAGACTGGGAGTCTCAACGACCGTCAACTCTGCCGCGGACGGAGATATACCCCGGCGGCGGCGCTCCGCTGATCGATTACATTGCTGAGCCATGGGAACGCGACGCTCAGGGTTGCCTTGGGACGAACCTACGGATCAATCCCTACTACCCATTTGTGATCTGTGAAGAGTACAAATATATCCAGTGTGGGATCAGGAAGAAGGGTATAAAGACGTACTATGACAACGTGCTGAAGGAAGAAAACACCGCTCTGGGTTTCCCAAGCTTCAAAAACGGGGATGGTGTCCAGAAGCTCGTGGCTAGCATTCCAGGTGATCAGGCTCTCGGGCAGTGGGAACTACATACACTCGAGGATATGCGATGGAATGACAATCACCACTGCCCTATGAAATACTGGAGTCGAGACATCACCAAAAGCATGAGATGATTGATGTGGCAGCCAGCCTACGCCTAGCATCTCATTTTCACCCCTCAGCGTTGCTATAACAGCGATACGCCCCCGAAACTCCTCTATACCGAAATGCACACTGCTGACTGGTGGTGGGAGACACATGTAAGGAGAGATAGTCGAGGATAATAACGTGGTAATCGACGTTTAGTCCACGCTCGGAGTGGGGGATTCACTTGTTCCCTTGATCGTCATGTCCGATGGAACACATCTCTCGAATTTTGCTGGCGACCAGAAAGAGTGGCCTGTATATATGACAATTGGCAATCTATCGTCGAAGATCCGCCAGATGCCCTCAACGCACAGCATCGTAATGGTCCCTCGCCTACCGATTCTGATCAAGAACCGCAATATTCCTCACAAGCAGCTGGATGGGCAGTGGCAAACGGACTGGGAGGTGCTGAACGAAGTACTCCGGCGGGTACACCAGCCACTCACCTTTAAACAACATCCCAGCGCCGAGAGCGGGTATTACAACGTTCTCTGTGCAGATGGCAACTTCAGGCGTTGTAATCTGGTTTTATCAGCATGGCTTGCAGATTGCACAGAGTATCGCGACCTACATCATCTCGAGCGACATTTCTGTTTTTGGTGCGAGTGTCCAAAGAACGAACTTGGAGATTATGTGCATTCTGACACGCAACACCCCCGGCGGGATCACAACCTTGATAGAACGCTCAGCGATGCCAACGCCAAGGCACCCGATGCCGACCTCTCGTCGCGCCATGTTCACCGAGGATTCAACGTGTTTCGACACAATCCCTGCATTGTGAGCGACCTCCCTAAGCCCGACCTCCTCCATACAATGCACATCGGCAAGCTTGACCACCTCCAGAAGTGGATTTTCCACTTCATGAAGACACACCAATGGCTCGACAAGTTGAATGCAATCTGGTTATCCGTGCCTGCTTACCACGACCTCACACCAAAAATTAATTCATATGAGGAAGTTTCTCAATGGAATGGGAAGGAGATGAAGGAAATGAGTCGGTACCTGCTTGGAGTTGTAACCCAGTCTCTACGAGGCGGAAGCCCAGCTCAGCGTACCATATTCAATCGCGCAATTCAGTGCACCCAGGCATTGTTAGAATTCTATATGTATGCTCGATATAAATCTCACGATGATGCAACATTGAGCTATATGGAGGAAGCCTTGCATCGTTTTCACACCTTCAAAGATGTTTTCTTACTCGGGCGAGCCGGCAACAAGGCGAATGCCAAAGCCGATGCCCTGAGAACGGAACTCGTGAAGGAGCGAAAGGTAGACAAGGAAACAAATGCTGAAACTTGGACGCCATCCAAGATTCGGCGCGAAATGCACGCCTGGCGGGATTATATCAGCCACGAGATAGATATTTCCAAGGAGTTAGATGCGGACTTCAACTTTCCAAAGATCCACTTGATGTCTCATTGGGCCGAACAGATCCGTTGATACGGAGCATTGGAACTGTATTCTGCCGAGAGATATGAAGAAGCACATGAAACGAACCTCAAGGACGGTTGGAACGCCTCCAATCACAATCGCAACTACCTGCCACAAGTAATCACCTTTCAGCGTCGCATTCTCTGCTTCGAAATCAGGGAGCTCAATCTCCAAGCCCTCGCTCAGCATTGCGAGAACAGCGCTGCCGCCTGCAAAGTCTTTCCTTCCGGTGCTGATCTGGCTGCCCCCCTGAGCTCCCATTCAAATCTCCAAGCCCTCGCTCAGCGTTGGGAGAACAGCGCTGCCGCATGCAAAGTCTTCCCTTCCGGTGCTGATCTGGCTGCCCCCCTGAGCTCCCAGTCATATGCGAAGCCCGAATTCATGGGGCCCCAAAACCGCCGTGATGGAAAGCATCCTGACTCTATGATCAAAGACTTCAGAGCATGACTCGACAATACGAAAGACGCAACGCACTGCGTGGCAATATACAGTGGCACGCGGGAGTTTATCAAGCATTAGAGTCCTAACAAGACGTATATATCGGATGAACAACTGCACGCAATGGAACTCTGTATTTACCACGGTATTAATGTTCAAGTTGAGGGTTTAGAAGGTGAACGCATATCTCAGATGTGTCGATGCACAGGACGCCAGAGCTGGCGCGGAGGGGATCGACTGAACGACTGGGTGTGGGTAAAGCAACGCCCACGGAGGTGTTATGGCGCGCAGAATGGGCGTCTGCCATGGCAACTGCAACGACTATTCACGATCAAGCTCCAGAACGAGGATGGATCTTTCTTTGAGTATTGGTTAGCCCTGGCACTCACCACAATACCTGACAACTCGGGTAACTTGGATCCCGTCTCAAAATTTGTACAAGTGAGAAAAGCACCGGCAGCCGTTGCTTTGCAAGTTTTCAGCGTGGCAAACATCGTCGGCTGCGCGCACGTAATTCCAGAGATAGTTACTAGTAGTAAGACAGGAGACGGACGGAACGACCGATGGATTGTCAATAGCCACATAGATCTGGCGACTTGGAATCATGCGTATAATTAGTAAAGAGAGAATTGCGTTTTGCGCGCAGGTAGAAGGAACGCGTGGAGTGGTTTTCGCAGCGTCACCCATCGCATTGCAATTCCAATGCAAACGCGTGCCCAATGAACCCATTACTCCGTATAGTCACAGTTGGCCTTCACCGCCAGAGTGTTCGTTTACAATTGGAGCCCGACAGAGGGAGAAGAAACGGTGAAACAGCGATCTGAGGGCGATATGCAACGCGACGCGTGGTATTGAGGCCGCGTGCAGAGTAATCAGCCACCGGGGTGTCTCTGACGGCTCTGACGGAGCACGTCCACTCTGATGGAGTCATTCCGCCTGGACAGAAATATTTTTTGCTGATGTACCATTTTGGAGATTGTACCCATCACCCAGCCGGGTTCGTCATCTTCACTCAGGTTGCCCTGCTCGGTATCATCGTCATCTTCCTCATCTTCCGCATCCTCCTCTTTGTAAGAACTTGCAAGATCGCTCGGACTGCCTCTGATAGCATTCAGCATCTATTCGAATGTCTTTTCATGCTTTCTGGTGGTCAACCGCGCCATTTCAGCATTGCTCATATCTTCTTGCGTCGTGTTAATACGTGTCCATGCGTCTTCAACTCGCTTTCTTGCCACAATGGTCTCTCTTTCCACACAATCTTTTAGTCATTACTGTTTCTCTTCATTGCTCAAAGAGTGCTTTTCTCGTTTCATATCCGCAGCAACCTTCTGTTTGGATCGCAAGCTACGCAATGCTCCCAGGGCTCGAACCCTCCCTGCCTCCAACCCCCTCTTCGCTTCATTTCCTTGATGATGTCGTTGTGTGGACAGCTTTGTCCATTTGCCATATTTGCCTGCTGGAAGTAGAGAACGCTTCCTTTTTATAGTGTTGACCATTGTATTTGTTGTTGACAGTTATTGGGAGAGATGTTGGATGTTGCAAGATATGGACCATATCGAGGCAAGTTGCATCTTTCATGTCAAGGTTGGTATGCTTGATCACCTTGAACAAAGAGAATTCTGTGTTTTGACCGTCACTAAATGGGGAATAGTCATAATAACCATACAAGATAACTCAATTTTTAACGTCAGTTCCATCTATGATCATGGTGATCTCTTGAGACAATCATCACCACCCGTCCTTTCGGTCAAAGAATCTCCTGTTTACATGTAACAGTAATCAGCTTTCGGCTGTCGTACACTTCAATTTATGCCTGCAAACAAGCATACAACATCAGACCGACTCGCTGCAAATCGCAGGTATATAGGAAACCCCTGCAACCTGCAGCTATGCACAAATGGATTCATCAGGAGTAGAATATCCAAGTTGGCGGTCGCTCAGTCTATTTTGACTCGAAGCTAACTCTATATTCCTCAGAACTTCCCTATTCATCTGGTTATCATCTTCCTCTGCTTGTCAACGCCAGCAATTCAGGGCTACTCAAACACCTCAGACTGACGAGAGCAGATCCGAATTGAGCGAAACAACAAGCGCTTCATCCATTGCGTCACTTGAAAGGACACAGCAACAATGCAGACGCCAGTGAGTACACCGCAAACCTGGCAATGTAGCAACCGAAAATATGACCCCGGACACAGAGTTCAAAATTTTCCATAAAACCGGTAGCAGCACGACTTAGAAGCAGTACGCCATAGGATGTGAGTATGTCCATATCATGGTAGAAGGCTGTCACTTGATCGAATGATGAACAGCGCGTATACGGAGGGAGCAACGTGTCCAATATCTTGCTACCTGTATCAGGAAACCTCCAAGTTGAAGGAAGGCCTTTGTCCACACAGTACGGGAAATTGATCATCACGATGTTGTGGGCACTTACATTCTCGTGCACGCATTTTGTAACGATCGTGGATGAGAATGGACAGACCAGGCTCTAAACACCTTAAAGGACGCTGCAGAAGCGTATATGGTAGAGGTAATCGCCAAATCTCACTTCTAGAAGCAGCAACTAATTTCTTGGAAGTTTTCAACATGTCTGGTACTACTCGTCGGTTCACCAAGTTATTGGACACGAGACAAACCCTAACCTACGCCGAGCGCTTAGAGGAGCGAGTACCAGCGTGGGGTTAGGGTTAGTACGTGTCCAATAACTTGGTGAACCAACGAGTATGGCAAGGCAAGGCGGTCAGGTACACCTAAAACAGTCAGACATGCGTGTTGCCTTGAATATAGCCAAAACAGCCAGAGGAGGGTTTTTGCGCACCGCAAGAGAAGAAACGCTACTACTGATCAAGAAACCTTGCACAGAGGTCCAGGAAGAGAAGAAGCGGAGTGTTGGATTTCCTGGGTTTAGAAAGGTGAAAACTGTGATAGAACGACACCTGGCATTGCATTATGAAAATGAAACTGACGGCTGCCTTCATTGCAAAAATGGTACAACAAAGCATGCACGGACACGCTTCAGGCCAAAAGCCCCGGGTGCACCTCCTCAAGTCCGACGCAATCTGCCGACACCAGAACTACAGCCTCCTCCACCCGGAAAGCCACCTGCGCCACCCGGTGCCCACAATGGAGCCTGAAGTTCCCAAATCCCAAATCTGCCTGCCGGATATGCATATAAAAATACTCACCTTCACAGCGCTCTGTATTTCGGTCATGATGCATATGCCGAGGATAGCGAGCACAATGAAGATTTTGTTCCAGACTTGCGGAATGATGAAGTAAAATCCACTAGTTAGTACACTATCTATTGCATGGTAATACAGATAACATCCATTTTGAAGACGACAGCAGCCTATTGAGTAAAACTGCCAGTGGACAGGAACATGGTTCGTAAGGAACATAATTCTGGGTGTATTATTATCTACAATTGCCGGACACTTCATAGCATGTTTTAAAGTATTTATTTATATTTATTATTAAAGAAAAATGTAGTGATAAAGAAGATAGTACATGAAGAAAATAGAAAGTCTGTTAAAACCCCATTAATGATATTTTCCGCCAAATGAAATGATGGTATATTGCGGATATGCCAATGGCAAAATGAGCTTCAATGGAGCATCCACTATTTTTGGTTCTGTAAGTCAGGTAATGAAAACGCAACTTGGTAGTAATTACATATAATGGAAATTTTGGCATTCTTTATAGGCAAAACAGTAAGCAACACGCTCCCTGCCTCATCTTGAAAATGAGCATCAACAGCTTGTCAAGGATTTTCGGTCTTGTTAGCCTGTTAATTAACTAATTTTGTAGTTGTTATACTTAACAACAGCATTGACAACCTATATAGGCAAAGAAGGAAGAGAGATTATCCCTGCCCCATCATGAAAATGAGCATCAACGAAGAGTCAATGAGTTTTAGACCTGTAAGTCGGGTATTTGCACCACGATTTGGTAGTGAATACACCTAATCGACGTGTTCGCATCCTGTGTAGGCAGAGGGGAAAGCAACAAGCTCCCTGCCCAAACGTGAAAATCAGCGTCAACAGAGCGTCAACAATTTTAGGTCTTCTTAGTCTGGTAATTCAGAAGGAATGTTATGGTCGGTATACGTAATGGTATTGGCAACCTTTATCGGTCAAAAAAAAAAGCAAGACTCTCCCTGCCCCATCTTGAAAATGAGCGTCAAAGCAGTGTCAACGATTAGTGTTCCTGTAAGTCAGGTAATAAAAATGCGATTTGGTAGTCATGAAACATAATGGATGTGTTGCCATCCTTTATAGGCAAAGAGGAAAGCGACACGCCGCCTGCCCAATCTTGAAAATGATCGTCAACAGTGCGTCAATGATCGTGGGCTTTGGATCATGATTTATTGAAGCAGGCTGTCGCTGTTAAAGTCTATATACACAGTTGTGGCCGTTTTTGTAGTCCAAAATGCTCGTGAACACTTAGTTGCACCTTTGCAAATCAAATCGGTTATTACATTTCAGGAGGCTACCACTGGAATAGCACTTGCTCATTTGAATATTAAGGCTGCGAATCACTTGTTGATAGATATGTGCGATTAAGTGCCACCTATATTACCCAAGATGCATGACCATCAATTGTTGACACTCCATTGACGCTCATTTTCAGGATGGGGTAGGGAGCGTGTCCCTACTTGTTTTCTATATAAAGGCTGTCAATACATCAGAAAATGACAATGCGGTACTTTAGCCAATATTTTGCAATTAACTGTAGGATATCGAAATGCGACCGTAAATAGAAAAACCCGAAATGGAGAACTGGGGATTATAACCGACGGGTCTAGCCAACACGGCAAAACCTGCAGGTGAACTGGTTCAGGTCTGTGTTTGGCCCACCAAGAGGCAGCGTGTCGGGATATTGGACGGATCTAGAACCGAACCGACCTGTTTTTACAATCTGAACCTGGACCGCTTGGCGGTTTCCCGGAGCCGTTGCTAACACTAGCGGCATTGTACCAGCCTCTTCCTGAGCGGGAGTGCTGATTCCATCCTCTGATCCATCCTCGGGCAGGTCCATCAAATGCCCTCCAATGTTCCTCCCATTCTTTTCCTTTTCGTTTCCCTTGGTTTGTGATGTTTGCTGGGTGAGCATCTTGCCCTTACAGGGGGATGGAGCTGGAATGGGTATCAAATGGTCTGCAGGCGGTACTGATGGTGAAATTGTTTGGAGTTGATTGGCGTGATTGTGGTCATCTGTGCCAGGGTAATAACTAAGTGGCATTACTAACATGCAGTACCATTTCAGGCCCATAGCTGTGCAGTCGATTCCTTCTTCCAGCTAAGGGCAGCCATTATGTCACAACTTCCTAGCTGGCTGGATGGGGTTGGATGTATACCGCTTCTTTGTTTTTGACTTCCGGTTCAGCTTGGTGAGACTTTTTATCAGCCAAATGTATTGTAGCCTCTGGGAGCCTCTGGAAGTGTTTGAGGGTTGTCAGACCAGAATCCCAGGGTAGTGAAATCCCAGAGTTTACTAGACCTATGCAGTGGCCTTCAGGTGTACCTGGGGGCACCTGGGAGCGCCGGGATGCCTGGGATCACTTTGAATCATTGTAGAGCAGTCCCGGACACACATGATCTTCTTTGGGAATGCTGCTGGTGAGCCTTTAAATCATAGCTACTGCTTATCATTCAACAATTTTCAAAACTCATTTATTCAGTTTGTATTCACATGTATGTATCTACGTATCTATATAGCTACCCATCCAAACACGGTATAACTCGACTGGCTGCAGGTGGTTTTTCAGACGAATTCAAGGTGCGCGTGGAAATAAAGATCGAGTTGACACAGACACGCACTCCCAGGCCGTGTTCAAGCGAGTTTGGAGATGCAGTTGGAGGCCATGATCAAGCGACATTGGAGATGGACTTGGAGGCCGTAATCAAGAGAGTGTGGAGATGTACTTGGAGTGATTGTACGAACCTTGAGGCCGTGATCTGGCGAGTTTGGAGATACACTTGGGCACTGTTATAGAGCGAGTTTGGAGATGCAGTTGGAGACCGTGATTGAGCGAGGTTGGAAGAGTATCAGGCGGTGGTCGATGGAATGCGCGCTGGGTACAGAGACTCCATTCATCGGTTAGATAACTCGCAACCTTGGGAATGTGGTGAGGTGACTTTACCTGTGAACCCTCTTGGAGAGCTGGCTAGTGGCGATTGATCCTGTAGGGTGGCATGCCCAATGATTCAACCAGTCCGGACGGTCCCAGTCTGGGGTTGGGCTCAGTTCAGTCTAGTCCAAATGGAACATTGGACTGGACTGGACCACAGACTGCCAGTCTTGTACTGGGCAGGCTCGGTCTGGACCAGTCCACACAAACTTAAAAATTTGACCTTGTTTCATAGTCAAGTATCACTGAATACATGACTCAGGATCACATTTGATCACCACTCACCTCTGAATACCCACTCTGGGCGAAATTATGACAGTTCTGTCTATATATTCTGTAACATCAAAATATATTTCTCCCATTAAAAGACTGATACATTGAGAAATGTACCCTAAACCTGGACACAGCGGTGGACTGGTCCATGCCAGTCCAGTCCAGTGCAGTCCTGGCCCAAAAGGATCGGGGACTGGTCTGAACCCGGTCCGAAAACCTCTTGAACCGGACTGGACTAAACCCAGACTGGTCCACTCTCGACTCGTCCACCCCTGCACAGGTGGAATCGCTGGGCATGCCGGAAGCTGAAGCTACATTGAGTGCTCAACTCTTAATCATGAGAATGAAGGGAAGGCAGACAATCTTGGGTGGATGGTGTACTCTGTGTATGCAGTACTCGGTATTAACTCATAATCATGGCATTGAGAGAGAGAGGAGGATGACTGAACTTTGTGTTCTCGCGAGGATGATAGAGTTGTAGACGAGAATGACAGATGGGGGATGAAGATGGGAACGAAATTGACGATATGAGCAGATATGATAAGTCAGCGGTACAACTAGCCTCATTGGGTTTAGAACAGCTAGTATCAGTGTGATTACCCTCCCGATCTGGACTCGTACCTGCCATATCGGGGATGGTAAATTGACCCGCACACGAAATTCTCTCAAGTCCCAGTTTCTCAAGATGGTTTCCCCCCATCTGTCTCTCTCTCGTCCTCAACTATACCATCACTTAAGAACACGAAGTTAAGTCATCCCTCTCTATCTCACCATGGCATGATCATGAGTTAACACCAAGTACAGCATACACCAAGTACAGCATACACCGAGTACTGCATAAACCGAGTGCTGCATCATCCTAAGATCGACTTTCTCCAGCTCCCAGCTAGTCTCTCATCTCTCATCTCTCGGCGGACCTTGTTGTAATCAACTCTCAACATTCCCACAATCACAAGTTCACCAACGAATAGAGTCTCAGCTCCCGTCGTGCCTCCCTCCCGACCTTTGAACGCCCCCATGTACTCCTCCAATCTCGCTTGAACTTGGCCTTCAAGTGCATCTCCAGACTCACTCAATCACTGCCTTCAAGTGTATCTCCAAAGTCACTTGATCGCGACCTCCAAGTTCGCAAGATCATGGCCTCCAAGTGCATCTGCAAACTTGCTCGATGACTGCCTCGGAGTGCATCTCTAAGTTCACTCGATCACGGCCTCCAATTGTATCCCGAAAGTCGCTCGATCACGACGTCCAACTTCGCACGATCACGGCCTCCAAGCGCAGCTCCAAACGTGCTCCATCACTCCTGCGGAGTGCATCTCTAAGTTCACTCGATCACCGCCTTCAGGTGTATCACCAAAGCCGCTCCATCACGACCTCCAACTTCACACGATCAAGGCCTCCAAGTGCATCTCCAATCACGCTCGATCACGGCCTCGGAGTGCATCTCCAAACTCGCTCGGTCATTGCCTCCGAGTGCATCTGTGAGTTGACTCGATCTTGTCCTACTAGTGCATCTCCAAACTCGCTCGATCACTGCCTCTAAGTACATCTCTAAGCTCCCAAGATATCGGTGTAGTGAACTTGTGGAAGTAGAAGGCAGAGAGCACATCATCAACACTCCGCCACACCTCTCATGACATCGGAAGAATATTCGTGGGAAAGAGCAGTTCTGGCTCGAGGCGCAGAGAAAAAGGGCGTGACGATATGCAGCGGTATGCGGCAGTGCGCAACTACACAAATTGCATGGATCTATCAAGGCTCGCTAGAGTGAGTGAGAAACCACACAAATTGCGGGTATCGATGAAAACTCCTTCGCAACAGTGCGTGCGGCCAAGAGCTGGGAAAGATAGAGTGTGTATTTCGTATAATGAGATGATGTCTATCTACCACGGAATCTCCCAAATACATACTCTCCATCGCTCAGAACATCTGCGTTATTCCTGCATCTCCGTATGCCATCCCTCCTTCTCTGTTCTCCCCGTATCTCAGTATGCCCACACCGGCTTCACCCCCCCAAAGTGAATGGCAGTGGTGGTGAGAAATGGTATTTCCCGCCACAACAGCCTCCAAATGCATCTCTAAGTTCCCACAATCGGCAACTCCAGGTGCTCCTCCGATTATGCTCGAGTACCGCACCTATATATATAGAGAGACATAGACAATACATGCCATATTATGATGTAGCAAATCTTGAGACTGTAACAAAGATATATTATAGACGAAATGCTTTGTTGTTATGGAACGCTAAGAACCACTGCTGTGAGGATTCCGCACCAAGTCTCCTGCAGAGCTGTGCAGAAGTCTCAGCTACTCTCGAAGTCTCCCGCAGACCAGCTCAGTGGTCTCAGCTGCTCAAAAATTTGACTGTCATATAAATCAAATCTCGTAGCATCCTGAATCAGTGTTCGAAACGGGCCGGGCTAGCCTCAGGGCTTCCAGCCGGGCTTTGAGGCAGCGGGGCCGGGCCGGAAAACTCAAATCCCGCGAGGCCTGGGGCATTGTAATTAAAAGCTCGGGGGCTTTGTCAAAGCCCGCAGGCCGTATGGGCTTTCTTCCGACCAGGTGTCAGACGAAGCTATTTTGAGCGGAATGGGTGACATGGAAGTGATTATAAGTGGTTAAGGCGAAAGGAGTGGTCGTATTACTATACGGCCTATTGCATATAAAGGTCTTAGCCGGAGATGAGTATTGTATGCCCGGAGACGGAGATGTCTTGTATGCCCGGAGACGGAGTTGTCTTGTATGCCCGGAGATGGAGATGTCTTGTATGGCCGGAGACGGAGATGTCTCGTATGGCCGGAGATGACTGTTGACTCTGGTACGAGCTGATGGCATCCAGCCGTACTTGTACCTTCATATATATACTGGCCTTGTGGCCCCCTTAGATAGAATACAATCAAGCTTCTAAGTATCACTATTTGAACAGGTTATGAGCCCGGCGCCCGCTACTATTTTTATCTCACAATCTTAAAAAAGAGCCCCAAAACCCCTAACCCTCTCACAACCATCCCTGCTGATCAGCTACAACACCATCACCATCTATCACTCTACATCGTCATCTTCCTAACCTCCTTTACTCCAATCATGTCAAACGAAACATTTAAGACCAGACACCGCAATGTCCCAAGCAGACTGAAGAAATGTACCCTGTCTGGAAGCAAATGATCTGCCGAGTCCTCATCGCCAAAGAAGCCTACAATATCATTACTGGTGTCAAACTCCGCCCTCCTGGCAATGGGATCACCCTACGCACTCTGTCAGAAGACTGTCACGACCGAGCCAATAAGGCAATAGCATTGATACCCCTGGGATGTTGCGATGAACTCCTTCCACTCATTGATAATATCAACGATCCTGTGGAGATGTGGGAAGCATTCAGCGACGGCGCTCAACAATGCTGCAACAAAACTCGGTCATACCCAAGTCCTGCAAAAGTTCACCGCGTCTCGACCATCGCCAGACGAAACCGTCATACAGTACTTTACCAAACAAATCGCCTTCCGCAAGGAGCTGATTGGCACCACCAAAATCTCACCGATGACGTCATGAAGAGACTCATCTTCACCACCTTATCTGATTCATATGAAACGACCATCCTAATCTTGCAACAGCGCATTCCCGCCTCCACGGCCAAGTAGTGTATTGAAGCGATCTGCGAATATGCCGAGCGAACGACCCCAACCACAGAAATCGGGTATGCATCCACCGGAGCAGCTCTATACACCCGGTGTGGTAATCATAGCTGTGGTGGACAAGGATGCGGACGAGGAAATGGACTCCAGATGCACAAATGCCGAGACTGCAAAATGGACAATCAGACCAATGCAGCATGCAGAAAGTGAGAAGGCTTTGAAAACGACACCAACAACAGCGATACAAACACCTCCAGGAACGACAAACGAACTTGCTACCATGGCGCTCTCTCAGGACAATTCAAGTCCGACTGCATCCACATCGAATGTGCCCGGGATCAACGCAACAAAGTCAATAAGGGCACTGCATCACTAGCCACAGCCGGAAATTGCGACCAAATATGACTGGCCGACAATGTGACCGCAGTCACTGCACCCTCTGCTCCAGCTGCATCGGTCATCGATTCTGCAACATCTCACCATATGTGCAATGACCACACCAGATTCAACTTAATGAACGAACTTCTTCAACCAATAGTCATTGAGCTTTCTGATGACAACAAAGTTACAGTAAGCCACCATGGACTCTTTAAAGTTTCACCGGAGTGCGAAGTCAATGCTCTATACACACCGATATTCCGGCTTTCTCTTCTCTCCTTCAATCAATTGGACACAGCCAGATACCCATCCACATTTCGATGCGGTAAGTGCTCCATATTATCTCCATCAATCCCCATCACAGGCAATTGGGTCAATGATTTCTGTATCATATCTCCAGCAGCTGCACTCACCTCGCCAGTACCAAGTGTGTCTATGAAGTCCACTTCAAGAAGGAGCAAGAGGAAGAGAGAAAGAGCATCATCAAGCGCACATATCACCGTACCATCAATTGCGCACTGCACCGAGCCTACTACTACAACCTCACTCCACTCTGCCTCTCCGAGTGCAGCCAGCACCGTATCTCAATGCCAACCTACCACCTAATTTCAAAAGACCACTCGGAAGCCTCTCACAATCTCAGATTCACGACTGTGGCATTGCTGTCTAGCCCACATTCATCTTATTGCCCTACAATCTCCAACTGATGGATATACAAAAGATGACTCAATGTGCACCGCATGCATCCAGGCCTAGCACAAGCAGAAGATCATCAAAGTCAAGACAAAGCGCACAACAAAGCCATTTGAACTCGTACACTCAGATGTGTGTCGACTATTCTCCACACCTACACCCGCCGGCTATCCCTACTACATCGTATTCATCGACGATTCCACACGCTATACATCTGTTTGGGTCGTCTCAGATAAGAAGTCTGAAACATGCACCTTAGCCTACCAATCATTTCAGGCCCGAGTTGATACCATAGGATACGAAGTGAAACGATGTCGGTGCGATAATGGCTGCAGAGAATATGGCAACAAAACCATCTGACTGGTGTTTGGTGCTCGTGGTACAACGTACGAACCATGTCCTCCCTACACTCACAATAAGAATGGCATTGCCTAACGCATGATCCAGACGATCACTGAGAAAGAACCATCTATGATGATTGACTCCCAGGCGCCACTTTTCTTTTCGGGAGAAGCAGTCAATACCGCGGTCTACCTCCACCAGCCAACCCCAAACAAGGCCTAACAAAAAGAGATGACCATGAGGGCTATCAAGCACCATATCCAACTCCATACGAGATGCTGCATGCATTTGGCAACCCCTCTCACAACCATGACAGCAATAAAATCTCGTACAAAGCTCCTCTCAACCACCTTCGGCGATTTGGCTGCTATGCCAGTCGACTTATCCCCGAACCGCAACATCATCGAAAATTCAACCAAAGGTCCAAGCCATGTATGATGGTCGGTTACATGCACGATTCAACTCCACTTTAGAGGATATGGAACCCTGCTCTCCAAGTAGTATAATTACAGTCAAATGTCATTTTCGATGAGGAGAAGAATACCCACCCTTCATGTCTACCCAGACACCACACCAACATCTTTGAGCTACCAGAAGAGATGGCATATGTTGAGGATATTGACAGTGGAGATGGACTTCTCCAAACACAAGACATTGAAACGGTTGAAGATGAGGTTCTCCATGACCATGCAGGGAACAGTTGAACAGGTGAAGGCCACGGAAGTGTTGATCATGACTGTACTGATGATGATACAAACCACAATCTGCCTAACGCTAACAACCGTCGAAGTCTCCCTGCGAGTAGACGTGTGAGATCACGTCCTCCTAACGAGGAGAATGCACCACCGGTGTCCAGAGAAACCGTTGTCCACAATCGACATCTCTGCCACGAAAATGACAAAGCCCACCAATCGGCGGGCATGACCATGCACTCATGACAACCACCACACACAAATCGTATCACAAGAAGTCCGGTCAAAATCTCCGCACATGCAATAATCATCATGGCAATTGCTCTTGCATCAACAACCAGTGATCCACTTACATACATGGAATCAATGGACAATCCACAACATGAGCACTGGAAACGAGCAATGGAAGAAGAGTGCACATCAATTCTGCTCAATAACACATTCGCAACTGTCAACTCCCGGAAAGCAAGGCAATTGTGGGTCAAGTCAATTCGCTCCAATTGGGTCTCCATGACGAAACACAATCCTGACGGCACCATTCAGTAGAAAGCACACCTCGTAATGAAAAGTTACAAACATACACATTTCGGAGAAAATGATGCCCCTGTCGGAAAGCTCACCACTTTTTGGTTTCTCATCTCTATGGTCGGGAAACATGGCTGGAACATCGATCATCTGGATGTGGTCACTGCTTTGGTCAATCATGAAGTCGATGACGATGTTATCTAGATGAAGCTGCCGGACGGTTGGCCGGAAGGCTTCAATGCACCTACGATTGTTGTTTGACTAAACAAAGCACTTTACGGCCTCAAACAAGCACCACGACTTTGGAACAACAATATTGACACCTTCTTGCTCTCTCTCAAGTTGACACAGTCCATGGCCGACCCCAAGCTGTATTCCCTAAGCGATGGTATTCTGATGCTTTTGTATGTCGACGACATCTTGATGTTGTACCCGGAAGACACTAACCAAGCTGCGATTGAAGTCAAGGCCCGGCTCTTGGACAAATGCAAGATCGCCAATCTTGCCCCAGCAGGCCAATTCCTCGTCATCGAAATCCCCCGTGAGGTCAACGGTACTGGCACCGGCACTGGCATCAGTCCTGGCCAGAAGGCCTTCATCACCATGATTCTCAAGCAATTGAATATGCAGAATGCTCACGATGTATCACCTCGAATGGACACTCATGTGAACCTAGATCTGTCCGAGGAACGGGGGGAGAAAGAACTGAGAGATATCAAAGGCTACCAGCCAATTGTCGGCTCATTGATGTACGCTGCAATTGCAACTCGGCACGATATCTCATTCGCAGTTGCTGCTCTCTGCCGATGAAATTTCCGATTTCACAACCGGCATCTCACCGCTGCCAAAAAGTTCTCCAGTATCACATATCCAACACCGACTTTCGACTGTATTGTAGCAGCAGCACTGGCAGCACTGGCGGCAATGATCAACTCTCTGCCTACACAGACTCGGATTGCGCCAATGATAGTTCCGGCCGCGAATCTCAAGGTGGTCATGTCGTCCTTCTCAGCAAGGAGCAGTCTCGTGGCAGTCACAAAACCAAGATCTCATCACCATGTCAACCCTCAAAGACAAATACATCGCTTTTTCTGAGGCATCCCGTGAGGTGAAGTGGCTGCTTCAGCTGCACCGAGATATACATGGCAAAGTTTCATCGCCGCTCCCGATCAATTGCGACAATCAGGGCGCACTTTGTCATATCACAACTGGGATCATAAAAGCTCGCCCAAAGCATATGGACGTTTGCTATGACAATAATCGAGACCTACATGCCCGTGAGATAGTTGACTACTTCTATGTGCATACCGATGAGAATGTGGCAGATATACTAACCAAGGCCTTGACGAAGGCTAAGCACGAGAAATTCACAAAGGCGATGGAGCTATGGTAATAGATGTCAATTCAAGGTTGGATTTAAGGTTGGATTTAAGGTTGCTTCACTTTTTCTTTGGGCACGCGGATTTCCTTGTCACTCTATGGATGGCCATCCTCAGGCTACGGTAGTACTCTTACGCTGCTCACTCTCGTAGAGTTTTAAGGAGGCTACTATGGGAATCAATTTGTTTCATTCTTTCATTTGTTTCTTGCTCTATGGTGTATAGCAAGCAGGGGAGTATTGCATATATAGGTGTTAGCCGGAGATGAATATTGTATGCCCGGAGACGGAGATGACTTGTATGCCCGGAGACGGAAATGACCTGTATGCCCGGAGACGGAAATGTCTTGTATGCCCGGAGACGGAGATGCCTTGTATGGCAGGAGACGGAAATGTCTCGTATGGCCGGAGATGACTGTTGACTCTGGTACGAGCTGATGACATTCAGCCGTACTTGTACCTTCATATATATACTGGCCTTGTGGCCCTCTTAGATAGAATACCATCAAGCTTCAAAGTATCATGATTTGAACATGGCCTACATCATCTACCATGGTAATATAACGGAGATATCGTCAGATCTGACAATGGTAATGTACCAACGAGTCGCGGTCCATGTATTCTCGTTCGGTGTGTGTTTGACGTCTCCAATTTATAGCATAGGCAGTAATGATACCAGGGCTCTATGACAGTTTCAATGTGTGTACCACCAGTGGGTGTGAATCACAACCAATCACTCGGCCTGCTAGGCCTATCGAGCCGGCCAGGCTTCTGTCCTGAAAAGCTCGCGCTAAGGGCAGCCAGCCAGGGTTCGTATACAGCACGCAGACCGGGCCTAAAGACCTCATGGCCAGCCCGGCCCGGCCCGTTTCGAACACTGTCCCGAATGTACCTCCATTACTGCCGGTGCTTTCAGGAGCATCTGCAAGTGCTCTTGCAGAGTCTGAGAGCACATTGCTTAGCTCCAGGAGGGTCTGGGAGCATCTGAAAGTAATTGGGAACACTTGTGAGGTCAACCGGAGTGTCTGGGAGGGTTGCATGCTGCTTCCGGACAGATTTACATTTTGCTGATGAGTTGGACGCCGTAATCTAGCGAGTTTGGAGATGCACTTGGAGGCCAAAATCGAGCGAGTTTGGAGATGCACATGGAAGGCCATGGTCGAGCGAGTTTGGAGATACACTGGGAGGCCGTGATCCTGTGAATTCGGTGATGCACTTGGAGCCCGTGATCGAGCGAGTGTGGTGATACACCGGCAGGCCGTGATCGAGTGAACTCAGAGATGCACTTGGAAGCCGTGATCGAGCCAGTTTGAAGACGCACCTGGAGGCCGAAATCAAGTTGAACTTGGAGATGCACTTGGAGGCCGTGATCGAGCCAGTTTGGAGATGCACTGGGAGGCCGTGATCTAGTGAACTCAGAGATGCACTTGGAGGCTGAGATCAAGTTGAACTCAGAGATGCACTTGGAGGCCGTGATCGAGTGAGTTTGGAGATGCATTTGGAGGTCGACATCAAGTTCAACTCACAGATGCACTTGGAGGCCGTGATCGTGCGCGTTTCACCAGCAGTGTACCCAAACAATATGATGATTCTCCCAGACTGCTCTACAGTGATTCGAGGTGCTCCCAGGCTTGTCGCCGGCGCTCCCAGGCTTGTCGTCGGCACTCCAAAACATGACACCAGCGCTCCCAGGTGCTCCCCTGGTTGTCACCACACCTTCTGGTCCTCGCAGAGTTTTCGCCAGCGCTTCCAGGTGCACCTGAAGGCCACTGCATCGATCCAGTCAACTCTGGGATTTGACCAACCTGGTATTTTGGTCCGGCAACTCTCAGACACTCCCAGAGGCTCCCAGAGACATCATTACATTTTGCTGATAACAGAGGTCGGTCCTTTTCTTGTTCACTGCACCTCCATCCACTACCAAACATTCCTACGTCCCGAACCGACTAATTATCTCCTCGTAAAAGATGATGGTTACTTCTCCGATGTGCCCTCTTTTAGTGGCCATGCCTCTGCACACTCGCTGAGATATTCCCTGGCTATCACCTGTACATGGTACCAGTCCTCCATTTTGGGCATGTACGAAATGTCCATTCCCACTCGCTGCCTTAGGTGACTAACAGTTAGGCTTTTCAGCGGTTCATCGTACCCTAATGGCACTCTCTTCTCACACTTCTTGCATGTTTTCACCCTGTCTTTGACGTCAGCGCACATTTCTGCGCACCAGTACCGCTCAGCAGGCTTTCGTTATGTTCGTTCTCTTCGACAGTTCCAGCTCAGGTCGTGTGGAGTTTCCATCGCTTTCCTTCTCTTTTCCGTGGGTACCAATGCCGGTGCTGGCAGTTCCCTCCGTGTCCACCTCCGGCAGAGTACTGTATCTGAAACAAGTTATTGTGTAGCGTGCTTTCAAAATTGCTGCATATCATTGGGAGTCTTTCCTTCCGGCCGCTTCAGGTTCTCCTGGAATTCTCCTATCTCCTTCCATCTCCCTTTGTATTCCTCCACCAGTCTGAACCCAACAAATGGTTTGAATGATCACCTCCGGCTCATTCTGAATGAACCTTGTTCCACCTGTGTTCCTCTTAAACTTGGTTCAATTGTTTCCTCTAGATCATACTCCTCTTCTGCCTGAGGCTCCCCTTCCCCTGGTGGCCGCCATGAGAGACCATCAGGACCTCCATTCAAAACCACCTGAAGTATTTTTCACATCGAAATCGAATGGTCGTATCATTGGGATCCAGCAGGTGACCATTGCTCTTGGAATATCGTTGGCGGGTAAGTTCAGTTGATGCACTGATGTATTAGCATATGTTTATATGAGGAATCTGATGCCATATACAAAGTTTTTAAAACTTCTTGAGTGCTTTCATCAGTCCACGGGACTCACATTTTCCTGCGTCATGTCAGTTTTCGGCTTTATTCCAGAGTCCGCTCTGACAGTGACATGGGTGCCGGTCATTTTTTTGTCTTCTGGCTGTAAGTTCGCCACCCACCCTTCTATGCCGGTGTTAACTCCCATGACGAATTGACCTGCGCCAACGCTATTGTCTAATGTCTTCAATCCAGTGGCATTGCCGAGAGCTTCCTTCAAGATTGCCATGGTTTTCTTTTCTTCAGTCTCTAATTGAAAGGTAATGTCCATCTGGAAGATTGTCACGTCGGCACGTGACCCGGGCCGGGTAACGGCCATTCTATATAGTCGGCTCGCCACAAGCCTTAGATCTCTAGCGATAATCTCACCTATACATCTAGCTCTACTATCACTCGCATGCATGTGTGCAACCGTATTCCTATAATTATCGTACGTATACCTATGAAGCCGGACGCAGGCATACGCACCCTTACACTATTATTGCTTGTTGAGTAAACGGATACGTTTCACTCACGGGATTGGGAGTTGACCAGTTTTACCCCTCTTTCTGACCCGACACGATGGGGTGAACTATTCAGAACATCTGCCCTCCAAACGAGAAATCGAAGCATCATTACTGTGAAGCACCAAGCTTTGATCATTCCATGATCCAATTGAACCCCCTGACGACAGCGGAGTAGAGCTCGTAGAAAGATTGTTCACAAGGCCCGTCACCAGTAATGAGGACGATTATGTTCCCGACTACAGGACACCACCCAGCCAATGACGAAATACGTATACGATCGATCCAGAAGAGTCCAAGACAACATCAATCACTTCCAATTGCTGCAATGGACCACCGGACAGAAGAGAACTCATGACTGCACCCCTGAACGCGTCAATTCACGGCGGAAAACTATAGAACTCAGAGTCCAAATGGCACACAATGCGCCTCGCCGACATTAAAGACGATGATCACGAGTACAAGACCATTACTACAAGTCAATTGAGCGCGATCACCAGCCCAAGCACCTACAATGGATGGTGTGATCTTACCCCTGAATGCGGCCATATTGAGAATCAAGGCGAAGTCAGAGATGATTTCCGAGTCAGCACAGTTACGACTACATTTCTTCGAATTGAGCCAAGTGCACCTATCTCAGTTTGCGTGTACACCTACGGCTCTCGCAACCTCGAAGAAGCCCACATGCAGAAGCATTCTACGGCCAACCTACGGCTACTCATACCAACAGAGGAGGATCTATCTACGATTCAAGCACTGTTACCGCCATGAACATCTGCACAAGCGAAGTGCACTGACGGAGATGTCACCCTACGATTAAGGACATTGAGGATGAGAAACTATCCCTCAACTGAAGCGAACTTAGAGCGGCGATATATTGCGCAGTGTGCAGTGTATTTTCGGTCAAAGACATAATTCCGCAAACTCTCTATGACGACTACAAAGACTACAGTGACTATGACCACCTCAGCCCAAATTTTATGGACAATCGAAGTTCACCTACCATGTGAATGATCTTCGACTGCAATTACATTAAAGACAAGGCGGCAATCGACAAATCAAGCGCCGACGATCCTTAGACACTCAGCAAGTAAAAACTATTGCCGGCCCAGACACTAATGACAACTCTGGACGAAAATGTTAAGTCAATATCTATTCAGCAAACATAGGTTACTAAGTTCAAATACCAGACAGATATGGCGAGATGCAAAGCGTACTGGTTCTTATCGACTACAGAACAACGAGCATGTTTATATAAATACACCGAGGCTTCTCAAGGCGACTTAGAATATCACATCAGGCAGCACACATCACCACCCTTGGCATTGAATGGTGGGGTGATGCAACATCCAAAGGACACCGGAAGAAGACGCGGATCACAGTCCAGTACTTGGCCTATCTCGCACTGGTCGACAAATCAGACGTGATAGTCATGCGAATGCGTGTATACAATTTATTATGTGGCTTACCATGGTTCCACAAATAAACCTGACATCGACTGGGCTCGATTGACTCCCTGCGATCACCGAGTGTGAGTGGAGCGGAGGAATGACACTGATGACTACGGCAGTGGCATCGAAGGTGTCAGATGCCGAAAATGATAAAGTCAAGACAAGCCTCTGGGGTGCGGTCCGGGTATACAGACACATGGAGCAACAGCATTCGACGATCTTCTAACTAGCATTGATGTTGTCGTAGCATTTGCCCGACAGACTGGGGAATGCATCAGGCTGCTGTGAGTGACCTCAGACGACATCACTGTGGATTCGCCAGGTGAGAATACAGACTGAAGCGCTGGATGCGACGAGCAGTAAGCAGCGGCGGTAGTTGTGGCAAAAGACCCCCTCTGAGGAGACGCTTGAATGACTGCTACACCCTCACCTAGACCCGAAGGGAGCGACCTGACTGCGGGGCTTCGCTCCTGTGTACTGTTAGCAACAGTTCGGAACTGTCACGTTGGGTCCGGGTCCGGATTCAAACCAAACTGTGGCCAAATTGGCAGTCTGGGTCGTCAATAAACCAAAACCATCAATTCCGGTACCATTCCATGGCAAACACCCAACCCGTCCAGATTGGGTGGGTTGTTAGCAGGTCGCCCAACGGGTCCATCTATAGATTCATATAAGGCTTTTGTTTTTGCAGTCTGTTAATAATATTTTATCTAAATCGCGTTTTCAACAACCTATAAAGCGTTTTTGGATGTTTTGCAGTCAGCAATATCGATCAATTTGTAATCCGTGTTTTACGTTTGATATATTGTATTTTTGCCTATCAGGGCGGTCAACGATTTGGTTATTTTCGCGCAGATCCGCGTGATGCCTTGATTATGAAATATTCAACACCTGAAACTGTTGACACTTCGTTGATGCTCATTCTCAGGATGCGGCAGGGAGCTTGTCACTGTTGTTTATGCCCTTAGAGGCTGCCAATATCTCATCAATTGATATTTGCAACCAATCGGATAATAAATTACCAAAGATGGAAAGCTAAAAATCATTGATGCTCGGTTGACGCTCATTCTCAGAATGGGGCGGTGACCGTGTTGCTGTCTCTTTCAGCTATAAAAGCTGCCAATACGTCGGTTAGGCATAACAGCGTCCAGATCACTGTTCAATCACAGTACTCCCAAGATCAAAAATGGTTGATGCTCCATTGTCACTCATTTTAATCTATTATCCATTCACTATCTGCTGCTATCGATAATTGTTTTCATTATGATTTGAACTTATTGGTTGTCTTTCTGGTAGATACAGACTCAATACCTTGGCAAAGCTGAGCGCAGTAACATTCTTGCACTGTTCGCTCTCACATCAATAAAATTCATCTATCTTGTCAAAAGGTTCATTGCGCCTGCTATATATCTATCTATTTACCGGTATTCACAAGCAACTGCTCACCCTTCACCCTAAATATATCTCTAACTGAAACATGACGCATTCTGTCCTACATTTTCTTCACTCCCTTATTCCTCCTTGTTTCTATTGCATTAACCGTCACAAACACCCTTTCAGCCTGTCTGTTTGATTTCCATGTTGGCCAAATAAATCTGGGAACATATGGCGGGGCGCTCATATCCCGCTGATATGTGCATCCTGGTTCATCGATACCATTGCCTTGCTCTATATCAGATTCAACTTCTGCCATGCAATTATCTTCAGTGTCTTTTGGATTATCCAAGTCATCATTCCAGTTTAGCCAACCTTCGGTGTCCAAAATGCTGTTCGGTGCGCTATCCTCATCACTTTTGGCTGGATGACAGTTGATTCATCGGATTTGGTGGACGTTTACTATGTGAGTTCGTCCTCCAGGTAGGTCCTTTGCAGACAAAGCTAGGGGCAAAGGTGATGTTTCTGACAGTTTAAATGCAGCCGCAGCATCATGGTGAAAGAGTGACCAGGAGGCTTTGACGATCTCTTCCGTGTCTGAAATGTATCCTATGGCTGTCATCTGCTTGTTTTGGGCGCTTGATCCCTTCTGTGTAGCACGGAGGTTTTGGCTGCCCTGCCATATCTCCAAAACATCTGGGACCTTGGCCATTCTGTGCAGTTTCCATTCCTCTGCCTCTTTCTTCATTTCCGAGTCGTTTTCAGTGCATGTGGTGTCTGATTCTGGGTAAGTGCCTGCCAAAATCCCGTTATTGGCTGGAGCAAAATGCCTTACAACGAACTTGTTGCGAAACGTGTCACCTGTGGTTGTTCACTGCCTCCAGCCGATAACATTTCGCCCAAGGGAAAAACTGGACTCCACTCGAAAACAGTGTTGTATGATAGAGAATATGTCGCGTGCCATATTGAACAGATCGGTGTACTTCGTGGGCGTTTCCTCTCGCTGCCACCACCAGCCGGTTAAGTCCGGTATCCAAAATGTCATACTAATCTCCATTGGGTCGGTGTGGTACTTATTGAGATTTGGATTAATTTGCCCCCAGTTCTTTGGTGCTTCAGGCGGTGAATTCAAATAGAGCCTGGTGGCGGTCAACAAGCATGCTGGGCGATCACTTCGTCCCGGTGTTGTTTCAGCCACAGTTCTAGGCGTTCAGTATTCTTCATCATTGCTGGACAAATCATATAGATCGAACAATAATTGACAGGATGTGGAAGCCATTGCAGAGTGGACTGGATTTCTGCTTGGTACGTTGTCTGCTTTAGTGACCGGCTCACGTTGATGTTTGGAACAATATTCATTCTCCACATACTTCAGAAAGGCCTCCTTGTATTGGATAGTATAGGATGTGTCGTCCTCAGGATTAATATCCATTGCCTTGTCCCACATCCGAAATGATCGTAACATCCAGAACGGATCAAGCATATCTGCGGAAATGAGCCGCATACCGGTCGTTGGAGTCACTTCGGCATAATATTTGGATAGTTTCTGTCGTGCTAACTTCACAGCGAAGTAGAAGTCCTCCTTCCATTGAGTCTTCTTCTCAGCCAAAGCTCACATAACGCCATCCAGGTGATCAAACGTGACATTGTACACTGCGATAACGTGATGCAATGTGACGGTCTGCCGCTTCGACATCCACAGGGTCCAAGATCAGAATGGCCTCAATACTTCCATGACATACTTGACAATCGTCCATTCATCTTGTGTTGTGAAGAGTGGCAAGTAATCGCTGTATTGTGGATTTTGGAGGCACTCGCATGTGAATTCCTATAATCAGTAGGCGCGCTCGAGCAACTCCAATGATGAGTGTCAACGTGTCTTCACATCCATGAACCGAAGTACCGCGTTACGGACTTTGGCTATGTGGCACTCAATGAACTCGTTTCGATGCTCCGGTGTCAGCTTAATCAATACAGCAAGCATTGTCTGCTATATGACAGTCAATTTCAGGACTGTCAAAATATCATGAGATACGTACGTTCTCAATTATCTTTGCTAAACCTGGATTCATGGCCGACACTGTATTGATTCCAGCGTTGCCCTCTTTTCGAAGTCTTTGACTCTTCCCAATGTCAATGCTTTCGTTCACCCCAAAATGCTGATCGCGCTCATGGGCTTCCAAAGACTCGGTGCGGCCTTTAACACAGAGACTGCTCATGAATGCACCCAAAGCCAGCTGTATGACGTGCTCCATGCATGGTATGTGGTTCCTCAGCACAGGCCATTCAATTCCAGAGGCCTGAAGTGTTGATTGCAGCTCGCGTGTCATCGAGTAATTTGAGAAAGCATTATCAGTCATTATACCAAGCAATTGGCTGTCAGTATGCTCAAAACGATCAAGCACATCTTTCAAATGTACGGCTAGCCTTGCTCCAGTATGTTGGCCCTTGACCTATCATCCATAATTAGCTTTCAAAAGCAGAAAAGAATAGGGGATCAACCTCATCAAAAGCAAGTTGAACTTTGGGCAATGCCCAATGTCAATCCATATAGTAAGCAATGACTGACGTTATGGCTAGTTTGATTATTGATGTCCATCCGTCCAAAGCAAACCGACTGTATTTCGTGACTGCAATTGCTTCTTTATTGCATCCACGGTGCGTGCAAATTTCCACAGGCAAATGTTGCGAAGGGTTGTAGCAGACGGCGGCACTAGGTTGTCGTGTAATGCCTTATATGACTGTCGCAGCTCAAGATATGATATAGCGTTCTATGGAATATCAGCAGAAACAAATCCTAACATGAGGTGGAGATTCCACGTGTCTTGGTGAAATTCGGAAGTTTCAAAGTCCTCAACTGCCAGTTTGGAACGTTTTGTCTGTAGTTTAGGTCAACATGGATCAACCTGGATGACAAATATGAATTCCCTCTGTGAACATACTATTGTGATTCCTCGACTTCCCTGTCTCTTCAGGATGGCCAACGCTGTTTCATCGACCATCGAACTTGTTAATGTCGTTACATCTCACTCTGTTAGTTCGTTTAACTTTGCGATGTGAGCTTTTGTAAGCAACTGTTTCCCCATTACACTTGTCCCATGTTCTGATGGATGGCAAGAACTTGGTGACAAATGATTCATAGGATTCCAGGGCTGCAGGTCTCCTCAATTACGCAGTGCAAGTAAAATTGCCATGAAGGCGTGTGTCTAGAATCATTCAAAGCAATCTGACGTTTTGAGTGAACATTCATTGAATCCGACCAAGCGTCGAAGACGAGTTGCAAAGTAAGGTCACTCCAATTCCAAATAAAGACACGTTCATTTTTGGAAGAGATCATAACCTCTAGCATTGAGGTATTGAAAGATTGTGAATCAGACTTGGCGGTGCGAATAAGAACGCTTGGTAATACGACTCGAGTGACTGCCGAAAGTGAAGTTATTGTACATTCGATTGCTGGTTCTTACATATTGACTCTAGAGCTACAAGCAAATAAATCAGATTTGTGAGACCTTGCATGCATATTTGTGAAGTTTTATACAAGGACACATTAAAAAGACTGACCGCGTAAAACTCAATTTAGGAACTGCGCAATGCACTTCATTGCTGTGTAGCTTACAGAGCCTCCACGAAGATTGTTGAGGCTCCATGGGCGCTCAATTGTAGGAGACAGACCCGATAACATAGCTAGTATTTTTCCCACAAAATGGCTGCCGATAGGTACATTGTTGGTTTGTTGCGTCCCATTGCCCTTAGATTAACCAAGATGGAAGATCAAAAATCGTTGACACTCTGTTAACGCTCAGTTTAGGACATAGTACAATGTTGTTGAAAGCACTTTTGTCTAGAAAGGTGGCCGATAGTTCGATTACTGAACAATGTGGTCGCACAGCCTGTTGATATTCGAAGATCCAAGACCTAAAATTGTTGACCCTCTGTTGACGTTGATTTTTAGGGCATAGGTATGATGTAGTCCAAAGTATTTGTGCCTAGAGGGCCGGCCAATAGTTCGATTATGGGTGACTATCGCCGCACGGTCCCTCGATTAACGATGATGCAAGGCCTAATATTGATGACAATGACTTGACGCTCATGTTTAGGGAATAGGTACGACATTGGAGAAAGCATTTTTGCCTAGAATGGCGGCGGATAGTGTGATTATGGGTCAATGTCGCCGCACTGTCCCTTGATTAATGAAGATGCATGGCCTCAAATCATTGATGCTCCGTCGACGCTCATTGTTAATGGATAGGGATGATGCTGCTGAAAGCACTTTTGCCAAAAAAGGCGGCTGATAGTTTGATCATGGGTGGATGTCGCCGCACGGTCTCTTGATTAACAAAAATGTAAGGCCTGAAATCATTGACGCTCCGTTGACTATCATCTTGAGGGCATAGGTACGATGCCACCGCAAGCATTGTTGCCTAGCGACCCACCCGATAGTTTGATTATGAGTCAATGTCGCCGCACGGTCCCTTGATTAACGAGGATGGCAGGAATAAAATCCTTGACGCTCCGTTGACGCTCATTTTCAGGGAATAGATACAATGCCGCCCAAAGCATTTTGGACACGAAAGGCGGGCGATAGTTCAATTATGTGTCAATGTCACTGCGCAGCCTTTTGGATTTCTCAAGATGCAAGGCCAAAAATTGGTGACACTGGGTTGACGCTCATTTTTAGGATGGGGCAACGAGCGTGTCGTGTACTTTTTTCGCTATAACCCCGCCCAATGAATCCAGAATGTGAAAATGCAGCCTTCTGATTGCCGAGTGTGTAAGACTAGAAATCGTTGACACTCTGTTGATGCTCACATTGATCTCATCGAAACTGCCATCATACCCTCACTAATTGTATGCTGTGAGTCGTATACTAATCATCAACATCCAACATTGCGTTTCTGAGTATTATCATTTGCATCTGGGATCTTTGTTACCTCTCAATTTGTGATCAACATCTATCCACGTTATCTGAGCGGGAAATGCCGTGGCCCTACCGCATCCCAGCGCTTTCGGCCGGCAATTTACGGCATGTAGATCATGTGACTTGTTTCTAGTAAATGTACCTCGACTTCGTCACGTTTCCTCAGCCAGCTCCTTCTCCTCGTATTCCATGACATACCATAAGCATTTTCAATGATCTCAACCATGTGCACCAGGTCTCGGCGAAGAGTTATGCAGTTGGATGCATGGTTGAATCCAGCATACCGGTCGTCATGCAGACAGATTTGTATTTGGCACGCACCGCTCCTTCTATAACTGGTATCACATCACTCACTTACATTTTGTTTGTATATTTCGTCACTAATATAGCTGTTGCTTTCACACTTTACAGAAACCTGCTAAAAGAAATCGGACGTTTTGGCAGTCCTACAGCATGTTTTAGATTTTAGAATCTTCGGATGGTGCGTTTGACCCTTGCACATGCACAGACGAATTATCATGTCTCACAATTTGGTCACTGAAATCAAGTAATATCTGACACGTAGGAAAATTGGGACACATATTTCTTTTCCCCAAGTTATGACGTCAAGAATACCAATTTGCCTCACTAATGATCCACAGACGCAGGTGCCGTCACCATGTCTTCTTCTGAATCCGATATCTATATGGTAATTAGCTCTCGAGGCTAAATGCCTGGGTAAAAGCTTACCAGTTCAACAGGCTTCGCATTTAGACTGAATGATGAATCGGGCTTTGCGGATGGTGCAAGATCCAATATCCTCCTATGCCACTGCGGATTCGGAAAACCTAGCCCAATGTGACTACTTCCTGGGCGAGATGTCCCGTGCGGCATATAGGATATTGCGGGGACAATGTCAAGACACTCCAGAAGCTCTCCAATCGTTGTCGGTACAGGTGTCGCTGCGATGTCATACGTTTGCGGTTGACAGAGTGCCGGAACCCGCAATGCAGATGTGCAGTACTTCTTATCTCTTTCACGGAAGAAATCGGCTGTGTTCTCCAATGCCGGTTGTGTGAATTCGTCAAGCTTCATCTGCTTTTGAAGAAACCTCTGCATGCGCTACTGAACCGTTTTCATGATTGTGCCCGTCATCCAGCCAGCTTCGTCATCGTCGCTCGGCTGGCCCAGCTCTGTCTCTTCATCATCCTCATCTTCCCCATCCTCCGCATTGTCAGAAGTTGCAAGATCACTCACACTGTCTCCCATAGCAACCATCATCTTCTGGAATGTCTGTTCAGGCTCTCTGTTCATCAATCCCAAGTATTCAACTTTTCTCATATCCTCCTGCTCATGCTGAACCGCTGCCTCTGCATCTTCAACTTGCTTTCTTGCCCCAGTGGTCTCTCTCTCAACATAATCCTCGATCAATTTTTCTGTCTCTTCATTGCTCAAGAAGTGTGTCTCTCGTCGTTTCTCGGCCGCAAGCTTCTTTTTGGATCGCAAGTTGCGCAATGCCCCAAGGGCTCGGACTCTCTCTACTTCTGAGACACTCTTGCCTTCATTGGCGTGATAATGTCACTGTGTGGAGCGCATTTTCGATTTGCCATGTTGCTCTGGAGGAAGTGGCAAAAAGTTCTTTTTCGGAACATTGACCATCGTAGTTTGCCTTGACTTCGTTGTAGGGTAAGCTGTCGGATGTAGCGAGATATGGACGATATGGCGTCAAACTTCGTCTTTTATGTCAATGTTGATATGTTCACTCATCCTGAACAAAGCGAAAACATGCTTTTGACTGTCAATGAAACGGGAATAGTTAGGTTAACCATACATCATGACCTGATTGCTAGCGTCAGTTTCATGTAATATCCTGGGGATTCTTTGAGACAAACATCAGCAGACGTTCTTGCCCTCATACAATAACTCATTTATGTCTGACAATTATGCAATTTCAGCTGTTGTACCCTGCGATGTATCCCTGTTAACAAACACCCAACATTGGACCTACTTATTGTACATAGTGGGGCGATTGGAAACCCCTGCAACTTGCGGCCATACGCAGCAGAATTCATGTTGAGTATATGGAACATCTTGGCTGCTAGTTATTCTATTCTGACATGAAGCTAACTATATAGTCGTCAGGACTTCCCACTTCTTTTTGTTATCATCCTCCTCTCCTATTCCACACCATCATGTCATGGAAACAGAACCTCCCCAGCCAGCATTAAGCAGATCGAAATGAAGCTGATTGGCGGGCGATTCATTGAATACGTCACTTATTGGCACACAGCAGGAATGCAGACAACAGTTAGTCCACCGCGACGCTGCCAATGCAGCTACCAGAAATATGACCCCAGATGCCCATTTACAAATCGTGCATAATACTGGACGCAGCAAGAATAGGCAGCTGCATGCAGTTGGATGCAAGTATATGCATATGATGGTAAACAGCCATCAATTAACATTATAACGTACAGCGGGTGTACGTAGAGATCTACACGACCAAATTCTCGCTGCCCATCACGGGACACCTCCCCGGTCAACGAAGGCATTTGACAGCACAGTCTGGGAAATTGCACATCAGGATGTCGTCAGCTCTGGAATTTTCGTGGACGAATTCCCTTGCAAATATCCTTGTGAGTGGACAAAGGTGGCTTTAATCACGTTAGAGGAGTCTACGGCAGCGTATATGGTTGAGGTAATCACTGAATCACATCATTACAAGCAGCAACCAATTTCTTGTAGGTTTTCAACATGTCTGCTACCATGGCCAGGCAAAGAGGTCGGGTACAGTCGGAATAGTCCGACATGCGCCTGGCTGTGAATGTGGCGGAAATGGCTACAGAACGCTGTTAACTCGGCGCGATAGAGGAAAAGCAATTCCTGATCAGGAAACCTCGCTCCGAGGTCAGAGAGGAGAAGCAGCGTGGTGTTGGGTTTCCTCGGCATGAAAAGGTGAAGGCTGCGATGGAAAGACACCCAGCTATGATTTGTTGAAACCAGACGGCCGGCTGCCTTCATTGCCAAAATGGCACTGCAAAGAATCAGCAGACACTAGGGAGACGCAAAGGAACAGGGGCACCTCCACCCAACCGACGCAGCCAGGCGACGCCACCTTTGCCTAAAACGCCACTCACAGCGGCTGGTAACAGTTCCGCAGCTAAACGTGCCCAAATCGTCAATTTGCCGGCCGGATATGCATATTCACATACAGCTCTTCCCTGTGCTGAATCGTTTACTGGCGATGCTTCTGCCCAGGATAGCCAGCACGATACAGATTTTGATCCAGATATGCTGACTGATGAAGGAACATCCACTGGATAGTACACTATCTGGTATGTGGTTATGCTGCTGACATCCATCGTATAGACCAGAGCAGCCAATTGAGCGAACTTGCAAGCGATGCAGAGCGTTGATCGAAAGGCACGGGATTTTGGAGATAATTATTATATATTTATATGTATTATTAATGAACAATAGAGTGATCAAGAAGAAAGTAAACGAAAATGCTTGAAATGCTGCCAGAACAATGTGAATGACGGACTACGCCAACTCAAATGATTGTATAATGTGGATACACACATGGCAATATGAGCGTCAACGGCGAGTCAACAAATTTAGTTCATGTAAGTCCGGTAATTAACAATTAGTCATGCATAATGGAAGTTTTGGCTGCCTTTATTGGCAAAAATAATATCAACACACTCCCTGCCTCATCTTGGCAATGAGCGTCAACAGAGCGTGAACAAGTATTGGTCTTGCGTCCTGTGTAGGCCCACCACTGATAAGTTCTAGGCAGTCATAAACGAATTATTGGCCACATTTATAGGCAAAACAGATTTGAATACCCTCCCTGCCCCATCTTCATCATGAGCGTCAACGGTGCTTCAACGATTATTGGTCTTGTATCTTGGGTAATTTGCCGTGCCACAGGTTGCAGACAGTCATAAACGTATTATAGGCTGCTTTGATAGGCAACAGAGAAAGAGAAACGCTACATGCCTCATCTTGAAAATGTGCATCACCGGAGTGTCAACAATTGTTGGCCTTCTATCATGGTTCATCACATCGCGATGTAGCTATTATGGTGTATATACATCTTCTTGACAGCTTTTGTACTCTAAATGGCTCAAGAATACTTAGTGGGAGGTCTGTAAATGACATAAGTTTTTACTGTCCCGGAGGATGTGGCGGGAATATCCCGTACCTATCTGTGTATTACGACTGCGATTTCCTTGTTCATGGATGGTTGTGATCAAGCGCCACTTATATTACCAACAATGCAAGACCAAAAATCGTTGACGCTCCATTGACGCTCATTGTCAAGATGGGGTAGGGAGCATTTTGCTTTCTCTTTTTGCTATAAAGGCTGCCAATACTATGTTTATGGCAAAGTGTTATCTGTCGCCATCTAGATTACCCAAGATACACGACCAACAATCGTTGACGCTCCATTGACGCACATTTTAAGCATGTGGCAGGGCGCATGTATCTGATCATGTTGATCACGAAGGCGGCCAATGCATCGAAAATGAACCATGACCTACCAATATCAATATTTTACGATTATGAGTAGCATATCTGTATGAGGCCATCAATGTGACACCCGAAATGCAGAACCGGAGATAGGAACCGACAGGTGCAGCCAAACCCGGCAAAATCTGCAGGTTGACGGGTACGGGTCTGGGTTCGGCCCGCCAAGAGTCAGCGGGTCATATTGCTTGGCGGTTCCTGACCCGGACCGAGGCCCTCGGTTCAGTGCCAACCCGAACCGAAGCCAGGTAACCCGGAACCGTTGCTAACACTACTCCTGTGTGAGCGAACCGTTAATGACAAAGCCTGCTGGATATTCCCTTCCACTACTTCCATCTGTTGTCTTGATTCCTTTAGCTAACATAGATAGAGCAGTTCGGAGATATTCCCAACAGAAGAATCACAATTGAGAGCGAGGAGGGCCCTTTGGAACTTCGAAGACTTCTGAAGCAATTGGAAACCCGGGCACGAGATATTGCCCCGGATACAAAAGGCGACGGCCCTGCTGAAGCGATAATTGAGACTATGAGAATTGGACCTACGAGCACCGGTATACCCATCCCGGTGATACTCAGAGATGGATGACAATCAATCTTTGACTATGGCAACATACACGAAGTTATGTGGAATTCCACCCTATCTAATATACTTACTTTCAATGACAATCTACGGGACTAGCGATTGAATGCAGAGACGCAGATATATGTACCGACTGCCTTGCCGTACCGAACTACAATGCCGGTTACAATGCAGATCACAATGCCAAATACAATGCCATATCTGTTGCAAAGTTACATTACCGTGAATACTATCCCGAATCATATCCCGACTCAGACTCGGTGATGCCGAGCTACACAACTACGATGACAATTGACGACTGCAAATTGACGACTGCAAATTGACTTCCGAATCAAGACCTTCCAATTGGTGTTCCCCACGAAACCATATGACATTTGTCACCGGCGGAGCAACGACTTTCAAAAGAGGGGGATGACCGTAACATGATCTCAAACAACCCCTACCGCAAACAATTACCGTACCGGAAGTGCACGAACGATGCACCTCAAGATCCATTCACCAATTGAGAAGGCTAGCAGCGGCAAGTGCAGCTGGGCATGAATCGACTAGTGGACTTAGAGAACGACGATAAGTCAACCGAGTCAAGTGATGGCAAGCCCACCTACAGATGAATCTACTAGTCTACTCAGAGAATGATGATAAGTCAACTGAGTCAAGTGATGTGATGGCCAACACACCTACAGATGAATTGACAAGCACCCCCGAGGAGAGCTAGCAAGCGCACCCTGCGATCTGAGACGATAAGTTCACCTAGCATCGGACGGACGACCTGTAGATCTGTCAATGCACCAGATATATGACACGCCATGAGCGTGATCCGTGCCAAACGAGTGCAATATGGCAACCGGAGAATTCCGAACGCGATACCGAAAGACAGCGATACGACTACCGAATTCGTCCCGAAGCACATCGAAATTGACCACCGAGCATACTGAATAGTATACCGCATGGCATCAAGCAACGATCACCGAGATCTCACAGCGACGGATATCACTGCCAAAGGACTTCACATGGAGTTTGACAGCATTACCAGGAGCCTTGCCGTACCAAGCTACTGTCCGAGACGCTTACCGAATGGCCTACCGAATGATCAAAAACTATCGCCGAACGGCACACCGAACTGAATGCCAAACCACATTACCAGAGGCCTACCAAATGACTACCGAGAAGCAAACGAATATTCTACCAAAGCTGTCTACACAGATGGCCACAGCGGTCCACCGAGACCCTACTGAATACCGCATGAAGAGATGCCGAAATCTGCATATACAATGTACAAAGCGGCTTTCCGAGAGCAGAGGCGCGCTTCTATCGTGGTGAGTATGACCACCGTGAAGCTTACGTGTTAGATATGGATCAATGACATACCTCCCACGCCTGATGCGATTGGCGCATTCTACCACCCTCAAATAGTCTCCAGCGAGTCACATATGAGAACCGACGGCTATGACGATGCCAGGAGCGAAAGCTCACATCATTGCCCAAAGTCAAGACGAGACGCCATTGCAATGACGTCGAAATTGAGAGCATTGGGACGCTTCATACGACAGTAAGTCAACAGGCGGAGGGAGTCAGCAAGTCACTGGACAGCGCGCAACGCAGAAGGACAACCGAAGCCGAAGGAAGATACTCTGAACCGAATTACATGTCGAATCAGAGAGATTACAATTGCAATCCCGAATCACCAATGAATCCCAATATCAATTTGGATATCGAAGTTACACTGCTACCGAGCCACGATGGCAATCGACATTCGATATGATGAAGTCGTCGACGGTGCAACGAATTTTCAAAAGAGGGAGATAGACATATCAGATCAGTCAAGACCTACCGACAAGTCAAAAGCCCACCAGGAGACAGTCTACCGAGACACGCACCGACAAGTCTACCAAGAAGTCGACCGACAAGTCCGCCGAGACATGCACCGAGAAGTCTACCAAGAAGTCTTACCGACAAGTCAAAAGTATGCCGAAAGGCAACTCCACCAAGTCGACCTAGATTCTACTGAAGCAGCCTGTCGAGAGCGCAACCATGAAGTCGACCAGATGGTCACCGAAGCGGACATCGAACGACTATTACCGAATCAAGATGCATGTTACTGGGGTGCTTCCACCTATGTTACTATACTTACTTATATCCAAGATACTTATAGGTGGGTACTAGGTACACGGCCGTAGATCCTAATTGCGATTGATCAAATATTCCGAAATTGTATTCTTAGGAATCGACTGCAAATAATTCCTTTGCTTCTTAGTTACAGGTTTTGCCGGAATTTGACCTGACCTCGTTCGTGACAGAGAATCGGATTTTTTTTTCTTTAAGGCTTCCTTTGCCTTTCGAGAATCACCAATAGACTTCTCAGTATCCTTTATGATCCGGGATCCTCCACCTGAATTCGAATCACTAATTTCCCAATGACAGTTGCTTAATATCCTATTATCAATTTGACTTATTCTGTCATCGTGAATGTAATCCAATCCGTTGTCGGTTCTAAGATCCTCTTGTATATCTCGAGGAGCAACCGACTTTTCTTTCCTAAATTGGTTTGCCGCAGTTGAGTCTCCTTGATTGACTTCTGACCATATGCGTAAGTTATCAATATGAGCTGCCAACCCTTCGGATAGACCAATAACTGAAGCTATCCACCAAATACTCTGTGCCACGAAGATGTACTGATTCTTTCTCGCATAATCAATAATCCTTTCTAGTGCGTATATGATAATGTCTTTATCGTTCTAGAAAGTAATTGTCATTTGCTTAGACGGATACTTATCAAAGGTGCGGGGCTGCCGCTACACAAAGCTAATAGATTTTATATAATAATAGGTAGATATAGGTATCATAAAAATCCGATAATAAATAACGTTTTCTTTCACTGGTAGGTCTTGCTGTTTGTTTTCGCTGCTAGAGCTTGTTCTGCTCATTGCCGGAACAATGTGATCTCATATATAGACGCTTCTCGGGATGTTACGCATGCGCACCCGTATTTCACCTTCCATGATTTTCATAGCAATGTACATCTGCATCTTACATTCAGATGAATGCGCCTTGCAGGAATTGCCACGAATCCCAAAGGATATCATATCTATGCAGCTGAGGTATTAAAGAGTTACGCTCCTGATATGAATCAGGCCACACCTACATAATATCATATATCAAATCATAACTTCAACTTGGACATCTTGCTCTTGTATGGTTCGGTAGTCAGAAACAATTCCCCACATAGAGTAGAAGGTCTTTCAGCAAAACATGCTGTTGTATGATTGCATCATAGGTTTACGGGGCGCGCAACCACTACTATACCAACGTAGATTAAATGATGCGTACGCATCCATGTTCAAGCAAGCCGTACTTTTGCAGTTGCCATTCCAACACAGACCAATGTGCGGGGATGCTTCAGGCCTCATATCATCAGTCAACGCCATAATCCCTCAATCATGCCATAGCTCAGGTTGAGACCATTCTATTTGACAGGGGAGTGCCTTGTTTCTAACCTCGTATGAGAGATTAGGCTTGTGATCCCGCTGAATATCTCAGTGACTAACGATTGCTGTGTCTGTGAGTCGGAGTAATCTCAAGTCCAATCAGACATAATCCTGCTAGTATGCAAGAAATGAATCTGGTTGAAAACAACACGCTCGGCAGGGTTTTACCCCTTTCGATCTGGTAGTGTTGCAGCATCATCTAAAATGAATCTGCTAGAGGTTGAGACCCCTCTATCTACTCGAGACAAGTACTACTCTATCCCCACTAAAGGATATCGTAACTGAAAGTTCTGCAGATACCCAGGGTACGCGTTTTGCATGTCAGATCACTTGAAAGTTACTGACAAGTACCCATCATTGGTTATTGCAGGTTGCATATACTCTGGTAGGGAAAAACCCCTAACAATGCATCTACGAGTCAAGGCCGAGTACTGATGACTACCGGTTGCAGGATCCACTCGACAGAACATGCGGAAGCACTGCACAGAGCGCAGACAGCGCTAGCACGCTTGAACTTGGTAAGTATAACAATTTTAGAAGAACTTATGTGTTACGTGTCAACGAATGGGACTACACGCAATTCACGTATACAATTGACCGCTCCAACAGATGCCGGCAGTGCAAGCACCCATCGATGCCAAGTCATGAGCGGAGGATCTACCACCCTGATGAATTCCGAGAATGACCCGCGCCGAGATACACGAGCTACGAGTGCGGTACTGGATGGGAGTCTAGGTCTTGCTATAAGGAGGAATTGAGGTCTGAGATTTGACAGCAGAGGAAATGGGTCAATAGTTTCGGAACTCGGGACAGGAGGAAAGTTATCAATTGTGTGTTCCTATCCTCTGGTTCTTCTCTTCTCTCCTCTTCTCCATCCCTCATCACTTCTTTGAATCTCGGCCTGGTATAAATTGCGTCGGCACGGGTTTTACCACCTCCCGATCTCAGTCAATGGAAGGTGGAGTTTCCCCGTCAGCCGGATCTGGCGAAAGTTCACGCAGAGCTGTACTGCTCGGTTGTGGGACTTATGGGTTCATAAGATAGCGTATGTATGATGATTGAATTATTCCTTCTTTCCCTTTTCTTCTCATCTCTTTTCCATACCACTTTACTCCTTGGATTTCGGTCCAGTAAAAATGGCGTCGGCACAGGTTTTTACCAACTCTGGATGACAGCCAAGTGAAGGTGGAGTGTTCCCGTGCGCCGGATCCACCGAAAGGCTACCAGACTGTGCCAATCGGCAGTGGGACTTTTGAGACTGTATGAGCACATACGCAGCATGATTGTAAATTGCTTTCCATTGCTTTCCTTTCTCTTGTACGTCCTTTGCAGCCCGGGAGGTCTGCGCCTGGAGAGAGGGATAATGTCAATGCGGCACACTACCCGGGCGGGGTAACGGCCATTCTATATAGTTGGCTCTCCACGAGCCTTAGATCTCTCACCACTATGGGGTTAACCCTCTACATGTTGCTATATGGGGCTCTGCACACCTGCCCTACAACTCCTGAATGAGGCATACAGAGGGCGTCCACTCCCCACCAAAAATTGTGCAAGATCCACGTACAGTGACATACCTTAATGTAGCGGCCCATACGCGCACGTATGGCTCCCTAAGCAAATCTCGGCACCTGCACCCCTCCAAGAAAATCAAGTGAACTCCACATATATCTTCATCCATCAATGTAGATAGCTATATGTGCATATACAGTAAATTTTTCTACCAGTTGCGTCATCCTCACCATTTGTATCATCCTGACCATTTGCATCATCCTCACAATTCACATCTTCGGCACCATTCACATCGTCCTGAGCATTGACATCGTCCTCACCATTCGCATCATCATCACCACCCAATAACTACTTACCTAACGCACACAACAAATCCCATATGAGTTGTGACGACCAGAATTATTTTACCAACTCCAATGGCAAGCATATGGTACTCATGCTGCCACCTCTGCCACCTCGGCCACCTCTGACTAAGGCCGTTTCACTTAAAGGTGGTAAAGGCGCAGCACTATGTAGTGGCCGGCGCGATATGGATAGCATACGGAGAGCTGCTCTTACTCCTAACAAAGCAGTAAACATTCCTCTGCTTCGTAGAGCTGCTACTCCAAGGATCCCGATGTATGACTCTCTGAGCTCATATCCGCAACTGCTGCGATATGCCGAGCGGGCCTCACCGCACTCTGATCACAATCAGCCATCATCATCGCCAACTTCGAATATCTCTGGCATCCCGAGTAACTCGTCCAAGATTTCGTCACAACTTATCAAGCAGTGTACTACTTTTACAACCACCACCACCACCACCACCACCACTACCCATACTAGGAAGCGGGGCACGAACTTAAGTTCACATCAGAAACAGATCTTCATAACATATTTCGAGAGAGGAATGACTAATGGAAGCTCAAAGACCCTCGCCTGGAGAGAAGAAGTAAGGAGAATAACTGGGCTTAGTCTAGAACAAGTTGGAGTATGTATGTTCATTCTTGGGTGAAATTGCTAACACTTGAACAGCTGCAAATCCGAAACTTGCTCAAAGAGTATATGGATGAAAAGATTAAGATGTTCGAAATAAGTACAGGATTGGTGCTCAAGATCAAAGATATGATCCAGGAGCGTGAAGAATGCTCTGTCAATGTGGAGCTCCTTGATATGCTACTGAAATTACAAGCGGAGACTCTACCCTCAAAATTGCTTCACTCCTTAGGCTGCTACTGACGGATAAAGTAGAATGAGATTGTAGATTCTGTAAGTTAAATGGCAGATTGCGGATTGGAACCACTTAAGTACCTGGTGGGCAGCTTATGGTGTCTGGGCTGGGTGTATGGGTATATGGGTATATTCATTGACATAAGAAAATATATGGCAACATACATTCGAGTACGCCATTCGCCTGTATAAATTCATATATGTGCATATATCTGTATATAGAAACATATTAACAGATACGTGAACAAATTTGAATAGCTTGTGAATTATAAGCATATTGGCATATATATCTCCTTATATCTATATACATACAAGTATTGGCACTTAGATAAGAGCTAACGTTCAACTGTCCATATAAGCATATATATGCAAATACAGATGTATATTTATCTCTAAATACACTGTTCATCAGCAGAATGTATTTTAGTCACTGGAAGCCTCCAGGAGTGTCTGGGAGGATGTGGAGTGTAAACTTAGATGCGTCAATTTCAGGAGAGTATCAGACCATTGGAAGGCATTCCTGCCGGCCTTCAGAGTAACTGGGAGCGCCGGCGACAAGCCTGGGAGCACCGACGACAAGCCTGGGAGAACCTGGGAGTGCCGGTGACAAACCGGGGAGCGCCGGCGACATTTCTGGGAGCACCCCGAATCACAGTAGATCAGTCTGGGACAAACAACATCTTCTTTGGGAACGCTGCTGGTGCACTTGGAAATCATAGCTACTACTTATCGTTCAACGATTTTTAAAACTCATGTATTCAGTTTGTATTCTCATCTATCTATCTATATAGCTACCCATCTTCACACGGTATATCTGGACTGGCTGCAGGCGGTGCTTGAGAGCAAATCGAGGTGCGCCTGAAGATGACCATCGAGTGAACTCAGAGATACACTCCGAGGCCGTGATGGATTGAGTTTGGAGATGCACTTGGAGGCCGTGATCTAGTGAACATAGATGTGCACTCCTAGATCATGATCGAGCAAGTTTGGCGATGCACTTGGAGGCCGTGATCGAATGAACTTAGATATGCACTCCGAGATTGTGATCGAGCGAGTTTGGAGATGCAATTGGAGGCCATGACCATGCAAACTTGGAGGCTGCAATCGAGCGAGTTTGGAGATGCACTTGGAGGCCGTGATGGAGCGAGTTTGGAGATGTGCACTTCGAGGCCGTGATCGTGCAAACATGGAGGCCGTGATCGAGCGAGTTTGGCGATGCACTTGGAGACCGAGAATGAGTGAACTCACAGATGCACTTGCAGGCCGTGATCGAGCGAGTTTGGAGATATGCACTTGGAGGCCGTAAATGAGTGAACTTAGAGATGCACTCTGAGGCTGTGATCGAGCGAGTTTGGAGATGCACTTGCAGGCTATAATCGAGTGAGATTAGAGGATAACTTGGAGGCGGTAGATGGAAGGCGCGCGGGGTGGTGAGACTCTATTCATCGGTTAGTTGACTCACAACCGTGGGAATGTGACGAGATGACTTTACTTTCGAAGCTCTTATGGAGACCTGGCTGGTGGCGGTCGATCATGTAAGGAGGCACGCCGGAAGCTGAGACTCTATTCATCGGTGAGTTAACTCACAACCGTGGGAATGTGACGAGGTGACTCCACCTTTGAGGCTCTTATGGAGAGCTGGCTGGTGGCAGTCGATCGTGCAGGGAGGCACGCCGGAAGCTGAAGCTACATTTAGGGGTCAACTCGTAATCATGAGAATGAAGGGAAGACAAACAACCTTGGGTGGATGCTGTACGCGGTGTATGCTGTACGCGGTGTATGCTGTACTCGGTGTATGCTGTACTCGGTGTCAACCCATCATCATGGTATGGAGAGATAGTGAGGGATGACTTAACTTTGTGTTCTGCGATGCTGGTAGAGTTGTGGACAAGAAAGACAGAGATGGGGGATGAAGATGAGTACTATGTGGAGGATACGAGCGGATATGAGAAATCAGGGGTACGACTTGCCTGATTAGGTTGGGAAGACCTCATATCGGTCGTATTACACGCCAGATCGGGACTTGTACCTGCTGTATCGGGGATGGTCAATTGACTCGCACACGAAATTCTGTTGTCCCAGTTCCTCATGATGATTTGCCCCATCTCCTATCATCTCTCTCTTTCTCGTCCTCAACACTACCATCACCTAAGAACGTGAAGTTAAGTAATACCTCTCTATCTCTCCATGCCATAATCATGAGTTGACACCGAGTACAGCATACACCGAGTACAGCATACACCGAGTACAGCATACACCGAGTACAGCATACACTGAGTACTGCATACACCGCGTACTGCATCATCCCAAGATCGACTGTCTCCCGCTCCCAGCCAGTCTCTCATCTCTCGGCAGATCATGTTGTACTCAATTCTCTACATTCCCGCAATTACGAGTTAACCAATGAATAGAGTCTCAGCTCCCGTCGCGCCTCCCTCCCGAACTACCGCCTCCAGATTGACCGCCTTCAAGTACTCCTCCAATCTCGCTCGATCATAGCCTGCAAGTGCATCTCCAAACTCGCTCGATCACAGCCTCGGAGTGCATCTCTAAGTTCACTCGATTACGGCCTCCAAGTGCATATCTCCAAACTCGCTCGATCACGGCCTCCAAGTGCATCTCTGAGTTGACTCGTTCTCGGTCTCCAAGTGCATCGCCAAACTCGCTCGATCTCTGCATCCAAGTCCATCTCTGAGTTCACTCGATCTCGGTCTCCAAGTGCTTCTCCAAACTCGCTCGATCACGTCCTCGAATGCATCTCTGAGTTCACTCGATCTCGGTCTCCAAGTGCATCTCCAAACTCGCTCGATCCCGGCATCCAAGTGCATCTCTGAGTTCACTCGATCTCGGTGTCCAAAAGCATCTCCAAACTCGCTTGATCACGGCCTCCCAGTACATCTTTAAGGATCGACGGCGGGTGTACGGAGATACAGGGGTAACGGAGGTGGACTGAGCGACGGGGAGTATATATTCGGCAGACCCCAGAGTAGATAGACATCATCTCACTTCCATCTCATCTATCTTTCCCAACTTTAGGTCTCACTCGCTCTGTCTGAGATTTCGTGGATCCTCAACGCCGGGTAGTATCATATCTTCTCACCCGATTCCTACACTGCTCGCGCCAAGAACCGCTCTTTCTCATGAATTCCGTTTGGATGTCGCGAGAGGTGCGGCGGAGTGTTGATGGTGGGCTCTCTGCCTTCTGCATCTGTAAGTTCTCTCAATGGGCGTGTCCAGGTGCTCCTCCGATTATGCTCGACTACCATCTGCGGCCAGATTGACCGTATGTATATATATAGAGAGACTTAAATAATGCATGCCATATTATCATGTAGCGAATCTTGTGACTGTAACAAAGACAATGATAAGACGAAATGCCTTGTGGTTATGTAAGAACCACTGCTGTGAGAATACGGCACCAAGTCTCCCGCAGAGCTGCGCAGCGGTCTCGGCTACTCTCGAAGTCTCCTGGAGAGAGCTGCGCAGCGGTCTCACCTGCTCTCGAAGTCTCCCGCAGATCTGCGCAGAGCTCCAAAATTTGACTATTCTCTAAGTCAAATCTCGTAGCATCCTGAATGCGCCTCCATAACTGCAGGTGCTTTCAGGAGCACCTGAGACTGCTCTTGGAGAGTCTGAGAGCACTTTGCGCAGCTCCAGGGGGGTCTAGGAGTATCTAGAAGTACTTAGAAGCACTGGTGAGGTCGCCCGGAGTGTCTGGGAGGATTGCGTGTGGCTTCCGGACCGAATTACATTTTGCTGATGTTGGGACGACAAAGCCCTTGCTTATTTTTCAGATGCTACTAAAATATCCCCTTAGACGTGCGAGTAAATATCATCAGTCACCATCTGCAAATCAGTTCGGTTGGACGTAGGAAATTCGGGTCGTTTTGAGAGCTTCCTCACCACCCTCCATTCCCTTGAGCTCCCAGATACAGCCGGCAATCCGCTCAGCAACCATGTCAGTCTCTTCTTTGCCATCAAGATTTACCATCTTGAGTAAGTTACGATGATAACCTTGAATGTTTTGGATGCAGGTCTGTGGGAACATTTAGCACAATGGGATGACTATTGCTGGATGCTCAGCGAGTTCACAATGATCTTCTTACAGATCATAACCTCCCTATCAGAAACTCCGATATCATCGAAGAACGCCTCTTGGTCTTGTTTGTGCTCATTACCCACACCCATGATGCACTTATCCGACACCAACTCTCGAATCTTCTTGAGAAGGTCATCAGGACTGTTTTACGACTAGACAGCCAACATTACAGTTGACAAACAGCAAAAGTGGGCAGTAGGAAACAAACCTTAGAGGGCGCTTCCTGGTTATAAATCTCCCTCTTGACAACCTCCTCGTCAATCCTGTCGCCTCCCTCAGAAGCTTGAGCAACGTGCAATTTCATGATCTGCTTGTCAAGCTGTCTGGTGCCCTTGTTGACAACTTGTGCGGCTTCCTGCACAAAGACGATCTACAACAGGTTAGCTACAGGCGATGACATCAACGACTGGTGCATACCATCGAATCGCCCTTGTCACGGCGAACCATCTTGAAATCTGGGACTGGATGAGGATTGATGGATGACGGGTCGTTGGATGACGGTTGTTTGATGATGGGTGTAGATAGTGGATGCCTGTAAATGACTGTATGGGTAGGTAGAGAGATGAAGTGCGGAAGTTTAATTAATGCAGGATGGATCTTGGCACATAGCCAAGATGCCAAGGCCGACTTTGCTTACTGATATGTCGTCACCGATGCCAACCAACACCATCAACATCGAAAAAATTTCAACATCAACGAGATGCCATGTTCCAGCTCACAGGCTTCTTTGACATCGCTGGCCATCAGCTCCCTTCCCAGGTCGGAAGCTCAGATCATGGATCTTGACGAGCTCACAGTGGAGATTTTCTTTCTAGTCAATGGGCTCATGAACCGAGATTTGAATAAAGCCACAATCATTTTGGGCACCAGCATAAAAGATGCTTTCCTGGTGTGTGTGATACTCTTTGGTGTACTGATCCGATAGCCAACATACTTGATGGTTGCCTTGCTGCCACAGTTCCACTGGCTAGAGCTACAAGCAAGTCTACCAGTCAACAACTCAACATACTACCATCATTCCGCCTTCATACTGGTAGCGCTGTGCCCAGTTACCCTGAGCCCAGTCGCCCTGTGCCTAGTAGCCCTGGAATTCATACCTTCGATATAACGGGTCATGAAGTTCAGCCGACTTCACCATCTTGATTAGTCAGAGGTTCTCCAGGGTTGAAACAGAACGTTTACACCATAGCACCTCCCCCGTTAGCTATCATGGTGCATTCTACCTCGCAGGTAATGCAGATGAATACTATCGAATCTCCGAACCCACCTGAATTCAACAATACCGAGATGATTACCGATCAGGGGGTTCAGACGGATACCATGCAACCCCACAATTCACCCACCTTGAACACCAACACAACTCCGAATGGCATCGACACCCATGCCACAGAGATGGGGAACAATAACGGGCATCAAGGGATGACAGATCAGGAGATGGCAGATCAGGATACGGCGGATCAGGAGATGGCGGATCTTGGAATAGAGCTTTAAGACCAAGAAATGGAGGATCAAGAGGGTAGGCATTAGTGTGCTGTCGAACTATATTTTATCACTGAATTAGAAACTATAGAACAAGAATCACCACTGCTGCCCAAATATCTAGAGCTTGCGCACGCTCTGCAGAATCTAGGTAAAAATTAGGTCCAACAATTGGTAATGGCATCCATTACTGATCCACCTGTTCTATCCAACGATGCATGAATAGTTCTGCGCAACATACGAACGAACTTCAACCACTTTCACCAAAGTGAAAGGTGTCCCAACATAGAAATTTCGTCCAGATGAATCCAAATCGTTCGTCGAGCAGTTGAACAGCTGGAGTTCTCAACGTGACGATCTACAGCACAAGGCTGAACAAAAGCACCAGAAGCAAGCCAGCTCAAAGAAGGAACCATTGGAGCACGACTGTGCTGCTCTGAAATCAGACTACAATTGGGCTTCTAGCCTATCTCTGAAATGCTCTGTCGTTGAATAGGGATGCTAGGATCGCCCTCAATGCACCAAAGTGGATAGAAGAATAAGAGGGAATGATATGGTGCTGTATCTTTAGCGGTATGTTTGGATCGAGTCATTTTTTATCTTTGGCGGTGCTTGGTTTAATTATTTTGTATCTTTGGCAACAGTTTTGGGGGGATCATCTTATATCTATAGGCGATGTGCAGAATTCTACTATTGAATATTTGGTTCTTGATGCTTGATGTGTATGGTATCAATTTGGTTATCCCCACCTATATCTAAACCGCTATCCACTGCATATTCCTCACCCCAAAGATACGTATTCCGTACTACTTATTCAACCTTTTCCAACATTATAGGCACACATCTATCTGTAATCGCACTAAGCAAACCTATAAAGCCAAAGAAAACGCTAGTAGAACGTTTGGAGGCATCGGCTTCTTCGACACCTCCCGAGAAGCCAGTAAAGCCGACACACACCCCCCAAAAGGTTGTGGACAACGATGATAAGGCATCAGATGACAATGATACACCACCCAACCAGCCATGCAAGAAGCCATCCAAGAAGCAACCCAAGAAGACTCCCAAAAGGATCGTGGATACCGATGATGATGAATCAGATGATGGCGATGGCGACCCAGATGACAATAGATCACGCAAGAAGCGTAAAGTCATCAAGCTGTTACCTGTGAATGGCTTGCACCTGCGAATCTGGAGGCAGATAGAAGCGCAGTTTACTAATGCGTTTCCGAAAATCAAGGGAAACAACCGCCAGACACCCACGCATCTGAAGTTAGATAGATACATTGCTGGTCAAGAAGAGAGGCCAGTACCTTCAAAATAAGCACTTCTAATGAAGCAATGTTACGGTCATGGGTGTATGACCATGAAGTGCGGGAATTGGAGGAGATCTGATCACACCTGTAATAGAGGGTTTAAAGGTTGATAACTTAGCTCGTCAAGATATCGTACAGGCAGGTATATCTTGATTGATTCGCACAATTGCAGATGGCTAACTTGGGGAGTAGAATGTGTTGACAAATATATTCTGTTCCTTCAACACGCACAGGGAACAGCTCCTCGCCGATGACATCAATATTCTGGCTAGGAGATTGCCGCATGATTACCATTCATTCAGTCAGCGCACAGATGGAGATGGTAATGCCCTCTTCAATAGGTATCAGTCAAAAGTGATGAAGGGGAAACTGAGGCCACCTCCTTGTCCCACTCCGGATAAGATTGAGAGTGACACTGAGGATGGCAACGGCTCAGAAAGCTTTGCCCGAGAGAAGAAGGAAAGATAGAAAGAGAATATTCAGGCATCCGTACCTTTGATATTTTATGGTATCTACACATATATATATTCAGATATAGTGCATTATATGCCTATATTTCAACAAACGATCAGCATACACGTAAAGTGAATATATGCCTCTATATTTGTATATATACACCCATATTGGACTATATAAACTAGAATTCACTATACGGCATTTAATGATTGTCTTAGAGTTCAAAAACTGCAGTTGAAATGATAGAAACAGAATGATCAGGAATTCATACCTTTTGATATTTTATGGTATCTACTCAAATGTACATCCATATATATTGCAATATATGCCTATAGTTGAACAAACAATCAGCATACACATAAAGTGAATATATGCCTCCATATTTGTACATATACACCCATATTGGACTATATAAACTAGAATTCACTATACGGTATTTAATGATTGTATTGGAGTTATGAAAGTGTAGTATATATGCTCAGACAAGTGTATATACATATATATAAGATTACATGTTCGATATGAGCAGAGTTTGACACCGCATATATTTGCCTCTATAGCCGGATATAGCCGTATATAACTTTATACTCTGATTATAAAACGGCGATCATACGGTTTTCAGCACGATTCGGTCAACTCAGTATGTACACCTCCACAATCATATCTATGTCTGTATCCAACTCTGTATGCTCATATACTCCCTCATTCTACTCTATCATCCCATCATCCCATCATACTGCACTCCCATCATTTCCAAAGCGTACCGGGGAACTGACAGAGAGTTCTTTCAGTATTGAAATTGTTGTTATCCCCTTTTTACTACATACATAGATGCTGAAGTTGAACTTGTGTCAATATTAGTATGTTATAGTACGATGCCATTCATATACCAACTTCTATCAACCAAATAACCTTTCAAACCACTATCACTGCCCCCACAACTTGCTATATGCCGTAGATTAATCATGTGCATTCAGGACTGTGCCTTGGCCGGATTCATGGGCTCTGGAGTCGTGATCAACGCAAAGTATGGGTGCGGTTAAATCCAGGTAAATATGGTTAAACTCTTATGACTGCCATCGACGACTTCCATACACAACTAGGCCAAATGATGATTGAATCAGGTAGTATGAAGGTTGGCAGGAACATATCAAAGATATATGTGCGTATAGTGTGCCGGCCACTGTGGTTCAGATGTCAGCAATCAGCACAGGGTGTCTGTCCAGCTGTTTTTATGCCTCTGTCAGCGTCAGCAAGCCCGTGTCCAAGCAGCAAAAGTTGTCAGCACCCTCAATTTCAATTCTGCAATTTACAATTATGGTACCCTGTGCCTTATGCTATATTATGATGCCCAGTGCCTTATGCACTACCATCATCACAACAACCTTGTCCATCTCTTCCACTGGTGTCAGCACAGGGTGTCTAAGTTGAAATTACCTGTCAGCAACTGACAGTGTCTGAACTGCAGTGGCCAGTACAGTATATGTGGTCGTATCTTTATGAGACCCCAAGGTGGAAATTAACCAAAGTGAACCGCCAGCTGAGAGCGGCATATATATGCCTCTAGACACTTTCACACCCCATATCTACAAATACGCAATGGTGATTATATAGGCGCTGTATGCTTTCATCTCCTATGTTGACTTGTATACACCAATGTTGTTCAGCTTGCTATATTCCATATATATATCCACTACATCGACACACAATGCATACATACATACATTGAGGACATACATATATATAAACAAACATACATACATACATCCAGACATCCACCATACATCCACCATACGTTCATACATCATTCTCGACTTGGACTTATATCCATGCCATCTGCACCACCCAGGTCCGGGTCTTCTAGGTCGCTGTTCTGCTCTTGATGCCGGTGTTGAGCACCATCCCTTCAGCACCTTTCATGTCTTGAGTTGCTATGAATATCTCCAGCATTTCCGGAATCTGCTCCTCACACTCATCGTCCAGGTCTCTCCCTTCGGGTGTGCCAGGCAGATCATCTTCATCATCCTTCTTGCCCTCCACCAAGCCATCATCTTCCCCTACGGCCTAGTCAAGGTTCGGAGTGTCAGCAGCAGCAGTCAATGCATATAATCGGGCCCTGATTCTCATGGCAAGGTCAATTCACTGACGTCAGCATATGCCATTGATTAGCGAACATATGTACGAACTGTCCATATCATTGTGCTCGAGCGGCGAACTGGAACCCACTTCATACTTAGAATAGATGCCACTCCCCGAAGCCTATCCAGTAGTAAGCGTATCAAGGGTTTCCTCATGAAGGTATCTTGGGGGCTTCCATCTTGGTACATTAAGATGATGTTGGTGTGACACGTAAACCATAACCTCATCATTCCGTAATGGAGCAGCAGTTGCACGCGCTCTTCCTCGACTCTCATCAGCCTGAAATGCGAGTCGATTCCTTCTCTGATGTATTGATGGATTGCCCAGTCTGCCCGTGATTGCCTGCGATCCAAATCCCATATCCGTTCATTTCTCAGGCCATCCCGTTTTAATCACTTCGAACTAAGTGTTCATGGGATATCTCGAACTCCAAGCCCCTCCAATTTTGTCACCTTGCCGTTAAATTTTCGATGGTGTCTTCCAACTATTTCCACAGTTTGTTCAAACTCTCCAGAAACATTGTTGACGCTCGCAGGCTTCTGACAAGTTTATGGAGCATCAACTGTTCCGCCGTACATTTTGTGACCACATGGATGATTTTTCCCGGTAGCTTGTGAAGCTCTTTTCGAATGAATCTCCTGAGATAGAAGCCATATAGCTCACCATCGACACCCCAGTCATCGCGATTTGTCTTCTACATTTTACTCTGGCGATTGGTCCAATTCATGGCCATCGGTCTATTGGTATAGGTTGCAAGCTTGTCAATGATTTGGCTGGCAGCCAGCTGACAATGTTGTGTGCGGTATGTTGGGTGACTCTGATACCGATTTCCAATTGTTCTCCTCATGTCGGCAAGCTGGCATCGCTTCATCGCTACTCGCAGATCAATGCAGAGATCTTCCTCCTTCTTCAGCGCTTCAAAGATTTCATCTTGCGGTGTTGTTCCGGACTTCCTGGATCCTTGTCTGCACTGCTATTGCTTGTCTATGAAGATATATACTTGTACGGTCTATAATACAGCACTTCCTGGGCATGCTGTTCCTCCAGGTATTCTTTGGTAATCGTGCTCTCGTGCCTGAAGCTACCATCGTCATCTGTCCTACTCCGAACGCGCCTTCCGATTATTTTTTCCAGATCATCTATGGCATCCTTTCCTATCTCATTTTTCCTTTTCCATCTCCTTTGTAAATTGATTCCCATTATCTCCCTCATTCTTTGCGCTCGATACAGCAAGGGTGAATGCAACTTTTGCCACTTTCTTGGGGAACTGGAGACTCTGCCAGATCGTATAAGATATTGGATATATGACCAGAGCTGCTCCTACTGTTCGCCGACCATCAAGCCAAATCCAGTAGTACTAGTTGTTGTATAGTTTACCTGGCACGAAAGAGCATGTGCACAGAGATGGAAGTGTTGAATGGGTGTTGTGATATTCTTTCCGGGGAGCAGCGTCTTCGCTGTTGTTTCAGATGTGCATCTAACATTAAAGCAAAGCCGGATGCGGTCAATAGCGCTGTGCTCATTGTAGATTTCTTTGAGGATTGCGACAACATGTGTATGACGCTCTCCTGTGCCATGAATGTTGAAGAACTGCAGTCCAATGCCATGGAAGCAAAGTGCTCCTACCAAACCAGATTCGTCCAAAACTGCTTTCGAAGCGCATTTTGTAGTCATTGTTTCCCATCCTTGTGCAGGCTTGAAGGTGCGTGTGGACCTGCCGCCTCTTTCCGTCACTGCGTTGTTGGCCTCAGCGATTTTCTTCTGGGCGTCGGCGGCCAGTGTGAAGCTTAGTTCTTAGATGCGCACAAACAGTTTCGATCTCATTACCTCAAACTCCCATCGGCTTCGGTCTTGGAACTGCTTATGTTCCATGTTGCCATCAACTGAAATTTCCGCAGAGAAATCGCTTTGCACCTCCTGAAAGTTCAACCAATATGGTCATACATTCTCTAGCAATTCTTCCTGCCATCTGGGTGCTGGTGGTGCTAGAGGTTCTTGAGATCCATCAGCATCGGGAGGTTCCCCTGGTCGCAGCGGTAGTGGTTCTTGAGGGATAGCAGCATCGTAGGGCTCCCCTGGCAGCGGTGGTAGAGGTTTTTGAGGGATATCAGCATCGGGAGGTTCCCATGATGACAGTGATATTATATCCCTCTCAAATGCCTCTAAGCATTCATATAGGCGCATTTTCTGTTCATAATCAACTGCAAACCAGTGGTGATATGCCTCTAACAACAATTTGATGTTAGCTGTTAATCTTGACAATAGTGTGGTATGCATAGATTTAGGTGGAAGCTGGGGATAATCCGGCCCAACTCTTGATCAAAGAACTCATGGCAGCCTGCTGCCCCGGCCAATATGGATATTGCACCGCATCCGATTCGTAGTGGAATATTTGCAGAATCCTCGTCGCAAAGACCGTCCGAGGTTTGACTGGTGTTGATGGAAAGAATCATGAACCCTGTAGTAGTTGCATGCTCGCTGATCTGCACATGCAGTAAGAGACTGGTTTTTAGTAATAACCTGTATGACATTACATGATGACTACATTATCTAGATCAATATACGTATGGCCAAGGTCGATGTGCCTTAAATCTATGATCTCTCTTGATGAACAGGCACACAGTGGGAGCCCGCGGCCAGAGACGACATACGCTAGCCTCCGCTCCGCTTTCTGCCAATTCTCCGCCAGCGCTGACCTCTCCAGCACCCTCTGCCGCCGTACTCTGAAATTAAGAATAGCTTGATCCTGCAGTATACCGCAGTCTCTACCCTCGAAGTATTCCTCGTGATTGTTCAACAGGTTGAGGTTGAAGTTGATGGCATCGTGAACTTCTTAGCACCATTCTCTGCCACCACTCGTTACTCTTCCGGCTGAACTCGCCCACTTATTCTCGTCTGCTGCCCACTTTTTCAACTGTTTCCCATTCAACTTCAATACTTCGTTCCTGATTGGTGGACCACATGTCACCACGCTGGCTCAATATTCCCCTCATCTGGGCTTGTTCGTTGGAGGGGCACCGAGTCTTTGTGGTGCCATTGAGTCGTATGTGCGTTACCGCGCTTGACGGCCGATATGGAGTTGTTATGAAGGCGATGTAAGGGTGGTTTCAGGACGACTGGTGGGTCTTGTGGAGGCGATGTATAAGTGATTGGTGGAGGGCTGGTGGGTGTTGGGGAGGTGACGCGGTATCATGGCAACGTGTTAATGACAACACTATGGTGTTGCTACGGCAACCTCCTGAGTCGGAAATATGACCGTAGGAAGTGCTACATACATATATATACATTGATATGCAGATATGTAATCTTTGTCTGTTTTTGTGTTGCCTTTCTATGCATGAGGGTCGAAATAGATATATACGCACATATACGCAAACACAGGCAGTTACATGCCGAAATTGTCCGGTTTACCGCACAGTGGATATAACTGTATGTATATGCCGATAGTTGTATTTATAGGCTCATACCGATGATTGTTAAGAATAGCAACCTGAGAAACATATCTATTTTTATTATGTAGAAGCAATCTGCGATGAATTCTATCTACCAAGGTGAATGGGCTCGAGATGTTAAGCCTTAGGGGCAGCATTTGCAAGCTTCATATCTTCGAGGTCGGTGGATGTCAACCTTTTCTCTAGATCAACGTTATCGGCCCATGGATGCTTGCAATTCATCTTCCTCTCCATCATCGCAGCTTTCAGTTCACCAACCTTCCTTGCTAGCTTTTTCAACGGAACAATATTTGGTGAGAAATTACACTCGTCTATACCGGTCCATTGACCGATGGGTATGTCACCGGGGATATTGAGGTTACATATTTCTCAACATACAGAGCTTTCCAGGAAGCTCCTTTCCCAATCTGTCGTGGACCCTACTGCCATCCTCTTCCTCTCGAGCAAGGTTCGTATTCAGACGATTCTTGGTCTTTTCCGAAGCTTCAATGCCAGCTTTCCTGCAGTCCCAATTGATCAAACCAGCTCTTGTATCACTGACATACTCATCGTGATTCAGATTATCCTTTGTTAAGAGGTGCGAGCCGTTTTCAGCCCGCCCACCAGTATGGTAGAGGAATGGTTTGAGCTTTACACTTGGTGTAGCCAAGCAGATGATGTGTATGTCTCTTCTCGCCAGATCGACAACCTAGAACGGATTAGGTCAGACGTATCAATGGATAGGGATCTTATCTTCAAACATACAAGCTTCTCAGGCTCCCGTCTGCCCCTCGACCAGTGTAGCTTCATGTCGATCAACCCGGCGGCCTCTTGGTTTGGGTCTTTGTTGATCATTTCTGCCGTGTCTCTATAGTATGTGTTCTTTTCCTCCAGCCCAAACTGTGTCTTTACCCACTTGGCATACCTGCTATCTATACCTGGCTTCCATTCTTCCTCACTCCGGGCTGCAACTGCAGGATCTGGACAGAAACATTGTTCCTCTCCTCCTTCAGTGCTGTTCATAATGGTGTAACAGCCCCCTTCTTCATCCTTCTGATGACGATGGAAGGATAAGTTTGGCTGCCATGATTATATCGAGGGCCGAGAATTTAGTATTATTGTTAGCTTTTCATTGTGCCAGTATCACAACTTCATCAGTTAACTCCTTGATAATCGGATCTGAGATATCGGAAACCAAGTGGATGTCATCATCATTCTCTACCCCTTCATGATGTTCGCCTTCGTCGTCAGACATTTGCAGTTGGGGTTGCCTTTGGGATGCAGAGCAGTTGGATATTGTAGGAAGCAGTTTGGGTGGGCTGACAACACCATTGCAGCAAAGAGTTTTTGCGATCCCATTACTAAATAGAGTTGATGCGGTTCCTCGGGATGAAAAGATGGAAACGTTACCTATTGACTGACGTACGCATTGGTGGTGGTGGTTGTGTAGAATGCCAGGGAATGTGGGGTATTACGTTATTTGAATATACATGCACATATACGCCAATACAGCGCATTCCGGGCTATTACAGGCACTTAATTCTACCTAGCTGAGATGTGATACTGTACGAGGTTTCAACTGCAAGATGGTGTTGAAATATGCAGTTAAACATGTACATAGAGATATAGAGAAATGTATGATAACTCAAATCTGTGCAAGCCGATCCTGGTGAATATATAGTCGGATGTTTACATACATGTATAGATATGTATCAACTCGGATGGCCATATACGACTCGTTCAGGCACTGGCGTAATTGTGGCTTGGGCAAGATTTTCGAGGTTAGCGCAGGTGCAATTATGGACATCTATGTAGGTGGATGAAAATATCCGTGGAGTTCACGTGATTTTTTTGGTTGGGTGCAGGTGCTTACGCTGCCAAGATCTGCTTGGGGACCCATAGGTGCGCACATGGGCCTCTATATAAACGGATGTCAATGTACGTGGATCTTGCTCAATTTTTGGTGGCGAGCGGACGCCCTCTGTCCACCTCATTTAGAAGTTGTTGGGCAGGTGTGCAGCGCCTCATATAGCAACATATAGAGTGTTAGCCCCCGAGTGGTGAGATCTCTAGCAATGATCTTACCTATAAGTCTGTATCTACTATCACTCGCATCCATGTTTGCAACCGTATTTCTATAATTACCATAAGTATACCTATGAGGCCAGAAACAGGCATATGCGCCCTTTCAAGGATTCGGAAAAAGGGTCCTGCGACAACTGCAGACTTGGGGATCTGTATATAACGCTATGTACACAGCACTAAAGAACCACTGGATTTCTTATTGGTCTCGGACGAGGGCGAATTTGAAACTTTTTCGACATTTGAAACTTGCGGCCACACTCCCACCTCACCACAGACAAATTCCAGACTGTTTACTCCATACCAGAACCTATCCAATTTTTCTCCGGAAATGTGGTCTCCAGCTCTCTCCACCTCAGCAAGAAGGGTGTCCAGATTCTGGAGGTGTTCCATAACAAACATTCAAACTTCTGTTAGTCATTCCATTTTCTCTTCCCCGCATTGAGACTTCGATCCTTTCACTGCCACATTGATGGATGTTGCCGAGATTGATTCCAGGTGAGTATTTAGCATTGTCCGACATAATCTGACGAATGCTGATACCGAATGGTTCGCTCCCTGTACCACCCTTTTCAGCTCAGACATGCCTTCAGTAGTCTCAAAGAACACATAGTCCCAGGTATTCTAATGCAACGTTTTTTGGTCGTACCCAGAATAAAAGTAAATCAGAAATACACTGGAAACTCCGGTGAGGGCTTCCGATCACATTTCGACGCGCGGTGCTATCCTGCAGTGGGCTAGTGTACGCCCATTCACAATCACAGCAGAAGTGATCAGACCGTACGTCAGAAGTCTTGTTAGACACGACGAAGTCAGCATTGCAACAGGGGCCACATGTCTGCTCGAAAATGCCCTTCAGAACCTCCTTTGTATACTCTCTTGTTCCTTGGCTGTCACTTTCTGCAGTATATCGAATACATGATCCTTCCAGACCTTATAACCTGACTCCAGCCTGATATGGTCGTGTGGCATGACCTCGTCGCTGATCATTCCCAGTTCATGCCATGGTCAGGAGAGGTCACACTCTGCATTCGAATGCATACCCCACCAGCAAAATGTATTTTACTCAGTGGAAACCTCCAGAAGAGTGTGAGAGGATGTGGAGTGTACACATAGCAGCGACAATTTCAGGAGAGAATTAGACCCTAGGAGGGCATTCCAGTTGGCCTTTGGAGTAACCCGAATCTGTGATAACAGGGTCTGGCATTCCTTCGAAGTGATTGTGATAAGTTTGGGACCACGTCAGAGCGCCAGAGAGAATCTTGGGTGCCCCTGGGTATATTGCTGAACAAACCAGGAAATCAGAAACAGAATCTGAGAGATGTCTGGGTTCTTATGGATAGTTATTCGAAGGACTGCAGGTGTTATCTGACACTCGCAGGATTTACCTCAGCAGGTATTTCCACTGGAGAGCAAATATGATGCATCGATCATCACGTCCGAATCACAATAGCTATCATCTTTGGCAATCTAGTATTTTTTGCCTCACTACATTAAAGAAACCAAAGAATAAAGCACCGGTTTCAAACTCAATCTCCGGTGCACCGAAACAGTCACCAGACTAAGGGATTGAATGATATCAATCAAACCCGGTGTGGATGACATTCACCACTGGCCTCATTTTATCACGGTCAGTGAAAGTAGGAACACAATTCTTCAACAGCCCTAAGATGAGGGAGGCGCTCCTTGTACTTGATAATTATATTTTCCTAGCCAGTGGATGAAATGGTATCCAAATGTTGTTTGGCTCGATTTGTGATATCTAACAAAGCTGTGATAAGATGTTCGCTAGCTGTGAAGCAAATTGGGGATATGAAATGCAATAGGATAAATTCAGATGGAAAACAGAACCACCTATGACAGGAGCGCCAGATGGGGAGTGCTGTGTGGAAAAGAGGAGTACACAGAAGGTTTTGGAGAAGGGCAGAATGGAAAAGGTGAGCATCAAATCTAAGCTGAGGAGCCCCGAAAGGGTGGGGAGAAGGAGTGAGCAAAGCAATTGAGGGGCATCTATCGAGGCAGAGGAGCACCGATTGGGAATGATAAGTGCTATCGCAGCAGCGGAGCGCTGGAAAGCAGTAAGTAAGAAGTGGGGATTGCATTATAGAAGAAGCGGTGTGAATTGAGGAGCTCCTATCGCAGACTGTGGAGCAGTGAAATGTGTGGTTTCTGGTGCGGAATCAGATTAAGGAGTACCAGTCCACACAGAGAGGAATACGGAGTGGGTATCTCAGCGGAGGAGCACTTACAGAGGAGGAATTGACCATGGAATGAAATATGGCAGCTCCAATGTAGATTGAGAAGCGCCGACGGGAATTGAAGAGCGCTGATCAGGATTTGGAAACGCCTATCCTAGTCGAGTC
>Ga0307515_10001147_pt1 | contig 60687 bp, 59 predicted proteins | sample 17_EM_MG_FD_194513 | JGI IMG/M metagenome (GOLD analysis project Ga0307515, IMG submission 194513) | Populus trichocarpa ectomycorrhiza microbial communities from riparian zone in the Pacific Northwest, United States - 17_EM | ecosystem: Host-associated > Plants > Roots > Unclassified | place... | reverse complement strand
CAGATATACCGTGTGTAGATAGGTAGCTATATAGATACATAGATACAGAGATGAGAATACAAACTGAATGCATAAGTTTTGAAAATCGTTGAACGATAAGTAGTAGCTATGATTTAACATTGCCAGGTGTTGTGTAAACGGCTTGAGCATAACTGCAGCCCCTCCGAAGAGTGTAACACACGTGTCCTTCTGATGGTGCGTAAACATCACCACAAAGTAAAGGAGTACGTATGCAATGCGACCCGTCGCCTGGGCGACGGGTAGCGTGTGATTCTCCGTCAGAGGGTACGAGGTTCCGTTAGAGCCTTCAGAGCCGTCCGGAACACCCGGGTGTTTCTGACGGAAACTAGAGTAGTTGCTGATGAACATCAGCTTCCAGGATGAAGCGGTTTGGAGAGTCGGCTAGGAATCAGAGTGGCCTGCAGTGTCCAACTGAATATTTCTCAGCAGCCCTTGTATGGGGCCTAATCACCCACATCCAGTTTAGCCATCACAAACTACTACCTGTAGGGATATGCGTCATCCAACAGCTAACCAGGTAAACTACCTCTTAAAAGTCCTTTGGTACCTTCTCCCATATATGGGAGAGCTGCACCACAAATCCCCTTGACCTCCCACTCTGTGCAGTTTCATGATACTATACTACTTACAATGCAATATTTGAATGATAAGGCCTTCATTTTGTTCACCCTCAGGTCAGGTCAGCAGCCATTGCCTGTGGAGCACCTGTTGAGAGATCTGGCTGGACGTGCAAGTACACACCATTGATGACTGTTTCTGCCCTTTCGAGTTGCATATCAGTGAAGACACTACTCTGCCATATTGTGATTCACCTGTATGGTATGATCCGCAGAGTGAGATCCCCGATTCATTACGCAAGAAGAGTCTCACAGTGTGGCCCAACATGTCGGTGTGTGGACAAGAATATGGTCAGGAAGATTGGCCAATTACTGAAAATTAACAATCTAGTATAATATTAATTCTACCTTATGGAACCTATAGCTGACTCTGAACATGGGAATGTCCAGTATAACTTTGACTCTGTCATGAGGAAACCCAATATATATGGTATAACATCAACTCTGTCAATTACTTTAACTCTGACAAATTCCTTAACTCTACCAACTACCCTACCTCCTCTGATACTGGAAGCAACTGCATCCAAAATATGGCATTGCTTCAACTCTAACTTGGGCGACCCAACATATACAGTATAACCTCGACTCTGACATTTACCGTAACTCCTACAATGTCCTTGTTTCTGACAACTACCCTGCACTGGTATGGGAAGCAACCCCACCTACAGTGTGGCATTACTTCAAAATTGACTCAGGACATCAAATGTACATGGTATACAATTGACTCTGACAATTACCTTGCATCTGACAACTACCATACTCGGATACTGAAGACACCACACCTAGAATACAGCAATACTTCAACTCTGACTCGGGTTACCCAATGTATACAGTTTAACTTTGACCGTCACAATCACCCTAACTCTGACAAACACCCTGACCCTGATAATCACCTAACTCTGACAATCACCCTAACTATGACAACTACACTACTCTGACACCGGAAGCAACCTCACCTATATGGTAATTACTTCAACTCTGACACAGATGACCCACTGTATATGGTAGAATATCAACTTTTACAATGAACTTGATTATGACACATTTATAGTATAACATTGACTTTCACATGGACCATAACTCCAACATGGGAACCAATATTTTTGGTTTTATTTTCAACGCTGACAAGGATGATTTTAGGTGACGGGAGATAGAATTGCACCATCTCTTAAGGGGTGACGAGCAATGGATTCTGTGCACATGCACAGCAGATTCACCTAATGCAAACCTACACAACATACAATGCACACAATGGCAAATGAAACCAGATCTAGCAACATCACCCCCAAGCATTCTAGGCAATCTGGAGGCAGCAGTGGCTGCAATAATCAAAACTCCAGTGGCAGGTCCCAGGGCGGCTGCAGCAGCAGCCACAAATAATCTAATCTCTGGCACTAGTAGCCTGGGGACTCACTCCAATGGAATTGTCCGACAGTGGCACCTTTGCTGATGTGATAAAAGCAGTCACCAGGGCTGAGAAGGCCAGCAGATGGATTATTGTGATGACCATGACAGTAAACCATAATCACCACATCAAATATCCTGCATAGTACATGGTGGTAGTCGTTCTTCTAGTTTGAACATCCAAGCAGGGGTAGTGACACATCCAGCCTGATATTTGTGTCTGACTTTGACAATTTATAGGTGCAAATACCTAAACCCTCTTCCAGCAACCAGCAACAGATTAGTAGGAGCAGATATGACCTTCCCTGCATTAGACTCTGACTATTTCTAGTTGTAAACACATAGTTCATCCAACAACCAGTGGTGGGCAAGTAAAAGCAGAAATGTCTACCCCACATTCCAGACTGTTAATACCTAACCACAATGGACCACTATTTCTGCCGGCAATCTGGGGGGGGGGGGGTAAAAACCACACCCACATGCAACATTAAACCCTCTAGCTGACAATACATAGTCATTGCAATCGCCCTTTGACACTCCTCCAGGGATCCAGGAGCACTGTGCTCAGCGGTTAAAAGTAACATTCCCTTATTGGCTTTGACATTGCGTGTAAGGGCACGTACGCCAGCGTTCGGCCTTATAGGCATACGTATGGTAATTATGGTATACGGTTGCAAACGTGGACTCGAGTGATAGTAAATAGGTGTATAGGTAAGATTATCGCTAGAGATCTAAGTCTCGTGGCGAGCTGACTATATAGATGGCCGTTACCCGGACCTGGGTCACGTGCCGCCGTTACATTGCGCAACCAGTCAAACTTCAGCAACACCTAGATGTAAAGGCTGAATATGTCCCCCATCAATACTGGCTCCTGGCAAAAGTCTATGGTTGGCCACATTGGGGTGCCAAAAATTGGTGCGACAATGCCCAAGATCTCTTCGTTTGCAGAATTCTTTGCAAGGACCACTACCTAGTTGATGTCAATAGACTGTCCAAGGAATGTAACAAGAAAGTACATGAAATTCTGAGTGCGGTAAACACGGAGTTTAACATCTCAAAGCAGCTATCCACATGGTACATATTGGAATATATCACGACCTGCTCAGTAGCACTGACAACGAAGCTTGCAGATCACCAATCAGCTGCCAGAGTGCTCTACCCTTAACACGATCATGAAGTTGTGCCTATTCAATATCCTACTATCTTTTGGACCCTTTTGAATGATGACTGCCAAAAGGAGGTAACAGCACTCATCGCTTCTTCCTCATACATGTATCATCATTCAGGCTGCGAGAGTGAAGCACGACTGAACTCCAATGATTCTATCAATGTCCTGACAATTAACATAAATACCTCATCAGATATTTCTGCACTGTTCGCACTCGAGTATGATTGCAAAAACCTTCTTTGAGAACTCAAAGCCTCATTACACATGACAGCCATATCCGTCCCACCTTCCCAATGAGGTGAAACCAGAGTGTTTGTTACTTACTGCAACTGCAGTGAACAATTCCTTGGACAACTGGTCTGGTGGGAGTTTCCTCTGCATGAGTTTTGAAGCAGATACATACAAGGGTATGCAGAAGACCATTTTGGACACATGTATCTGACATTGAGTTGGTATATAGAGTGATTTATTGAAACAATGGGAAAGTTTCCTAGCAGTAAGGCAAAAAAGATCCTGCAAGGACATAGAGACAGAATCAACACGATCAATGGTCACGATTGGAAGGCACCTACTGCCACACAGTGGGATCTGGAGACTCCAATCAATGATGAGGATGTATAGCTGCTCATATATATACTATGTATTCAATTTGACAGATCATTATTAGAATACAATGGATTTAAAATTAACTAAATTTCATTCCTCACTGAAATGGTTCAAAAATTATGATTACAATGGCAATAGGTGATATATATGTATATACTCTGATAATCGACCGTGAGTCCTGCATTGGTCAAGGCCATTACATAAGAAGCCTCTGACAAGATCACAGTGACTATACATGCCAATTCAGACAGTTGATGGTGGGCTCTGACCAGATCAGGCTGATATCATGAGATGCCCCTGAGAACATCACGGTGACTATATGTGCAGACTGTAACAGTTGACAGTGGGCTCAACAACACCTGGACGATAGCATGAGATGCTTCTGACTAGATCAAGTCAACTATACGTGCAGACTATGACAGCTAATGGTGGACTCTAACAAGACTAGGGCGATAGAGCGAGAAGCCTCTGACAAGATCAGGGCAGCAATATGTGTGGATTCTGACAGCTGACAATGGGCTCTGACAAGACCAGGGCGACAGCATGCGGAGCCTCGGACTAGATCATGGCAACTACTTTGAAAACCGACCATGAGTTCTGAAAAGTTTGTGCAATTGCACAAGTAGCCTCTGCCAAATAACCCTTAGTGCAGATCTAGCATACTTGATTACACCATGTGATGCACAAACACTCTCACTATCACCCCGAGAGTACTTTGCTTGCACCCCAACATAACGTGTTAAGGTAGAAATACTAACATAAGGTTACTATATATTACACATTTGTTATCCACATTCAAGAAAATGACGCAGGACGGGATTCCATTATCCGCTCTTCTGGCCGTTTCAGGAGACTACCAGAGGTTATTCAGCCTATGGTATATTACACATGATGAAATATCTTCTTCCCGACGCACTCAACTTCAGTATATGACACTAAGGGCAATACAATATACAGTGCAAATTCTGTAGTATGTTGAAATGAACCTCCACCTCTTCCCTGGGGTCCCCCATATATGTTTACTCTCAATTGCCTGGTCCACCACCATTGTTCCCAGATTTCCATTTGCTCCCTCTGGTTTCCCCTGCGAATGTGAGTTGTGGTGCTGAGCAGCACATTTTCCCACACCCAGTCCTTTGCCCTTTGTGTGAAGCAGACCTCTTGTTGCCATACAATATTACATCCAAAGCAATATATAGATAGGAATTGCATAACCAAAACAAAATTACAGAAACATAAACTCCAAAGAAGGAAAAAAAAGTAATCTCATAATGACCTGTACTCCTCATATACACTCATTTTTTAGCCATCTGCAGAATCCACATTTCTTTTCCATTGCCCTCTTGTGAATGAGTTCGTATCAACAAGCTGGAAATTGAATTAAACAATCACCTTATATACTGAGTGTATGGCCACTGTGATTTGTATCTAGGTATTGGTGAATAACTCAGCATCTTTGTACACTGCTTGTTGAAAGATGGCTACAGGTCAGTTCACAACAATTGTCATATGGTATACCAACATCATTCAGTTATCCTGTAGTATTTTCCTGCTGCCCAACTCAAGGTTGAACCAATCTCATCAGCAGCTCACAGATTTTTCGTTAGCCTTGGTATTGTTGTCGAACCTGGTACTTTCACTATTGTGACTGCCAGGCTAGTCAGACAGGTTGAGACAAAGTGTCATGTTATCAGTAATCTTTTTGGTAGTGTGTTTGCTCTCTGCTTGACTGTGTGATGTTGTGATAGTCTTTTTGCCAGTAGTATGAATTTCCTGGACAGCTGTGAGTGTGATGCCTTTTTCAGCAATAGTGATCTTTTTGAAGGTAGTGTTATTGGGGGTGGTTGCACCTGCTTCATCTTCAGACTTATTCTCAACCAGAGTCATCATCAGTTCTCCAACATTACTCACATTTGTTTTCTCTTCCATGACCTTCATAGGTATGGTTGGCAGTGAACCTTCTCAATCAGCAAGCAAGAAAATTCCGTCTCGGCAGGATAGCTCCATCAGAGTGGATGCACTCCGTCAGAGCTGTCAGAGACATCCTGATGGTGGCATATTCCGTGCGTGGCATCAATTCAACGCCTCACATTGCTTCTCGCCTGCCAATCGCAGTTTCACCATTTCTTCTGGCTCTCTCGGTCTCCTAATTCAGATGATCACTCTGGAGTTGTGGCCAACTGTGACCATACATCGGAATGGGTTCATTCCGTACACGCTTTCATTGGGATTGCAATGTGATGGGTGATGCTGTGATAACCTCTCCTCGTATTCCATCTACCTGCGCGCAAAATGCAATTCCCATTTTACTAATTATCCACATCATTCCAAGTCGCCAGATGTAAGTGGCTATTGATAATCCATCGCTCATTCCATCTGTCTCCTGTCTTGCACCTAGTAGCTATCTCTGGAATTACATGCCTGCAGCCGACGATGTTACCCACGTTGAAAACAGGTAAAGCAATTGCTCACGGTACTTTTCTCACACGTACAAGTTTCGAGACGGGATCCAAGTTGCCCGAGTTTTCAGGTATTGTGGTGAGCGGCAGGGCTAAATACTACTCGGCGAAAGCTCGATCCTCATTCGGGAGCATGATTTGGAAAAGTCATGGCAGTTGCCACCGGAGACGACCAGTCAGCGCACCATAACACCTCCCTGGGCGTTACTTTACCACACCGAGACGTTCCATCGGTCCCGTCTGCGCTAGCTCTGGCCTGCTGTGCATTGACCAATCTGAGATATGCGTTCACCATCTAAACCATCAACATGAACGTCAATTCCATGGTAAATACAGAGATCCATTGTGTGCAGTTGTTCATCTGATATATATGTCTTGTTATGACTATTGTGTTTGATAAACTCCCACATGCTGTTGTTCATTGTGACGCGATGTGTTACATCCTGCATATTGTCAAATAATGCTCAGAAGTCTTAGATCATTGCGTCAGGATGCTTTCTATCATGGCGGTTTTTGGGTCCCATGAGTTTGTGCTTCACAGATGACTGGGAGCTCAGGGGGGCAACCTGATCAGCACCGGAAGGAAGGACTTTGCAGGAGGCAGGGCTGTGCTCCCAACACTGAGCGAGGGCTTTGAGATTGAACTCTCTGCTTTTGAAGCAGAGAATGCAACACTGAAAGGTGAATACTTGCGGCAGGTAGTTGAGATCTTGATTGGAGGTGTTCCAACCGTCCTTGAGGTTCGTTTTATGTGCTTCTTCATGTCTCTCGGCTGAATACTGTGGCAAGGCTCCATATCGATGAATCTGTTCCACCCAATGAGACATCAAGTGGATCTTCCAAAAATTGAAGTTGGCATCTAACTCCTTGGAAACCTCAATCCAATGGCTGATACTATCCCGCCAGGTGTTCGATTAGCGCCACTTCTCAGATGGAATCCAAGTATCAGCATTTGTTTCTTTGTCCACCTTTCGCTTCTTTACAAGTTCCATTCCCAGGGCATTGGCTCTGCCCTTTGCCTTTTTGCTGGCTTGCCGGAGTAAGAAAACATCTTTGAAGGTGTTGAAACGATGCAAGGCTTCTGCCATGCAGCTCACTGTTGCATCATTGTGAGATTGATATCGTGTATACATATAAAATTCTAACAATGCCTGTGTGCACTCAATTGCACGATTGAATACGGGACGCTGAGCTGGGCTTCTGCATAGTAGTGTCTGGGTTACGACTCCGAGCAGGTACCGGCTCATTTCCTTCATCTCCTTCCCATTCCATTGAGAAACTTCCTCATATGACTCATTTTTTAGTGTAAGGTCGTGGTAAGCAGCCAAGGATGACCAGATTGCATTTTACTTTTCCAGCCGTTCATGCATGTTCATGAAGTGGAAAATCTACTTGTCCAGGTGGTCAAGCATGTCGATATGCATTGTGTGGAGGAGGTCGGGCTTCGGGAGGTTGATCATAATACAGGGAATATGTCGAAACAAGTTGAATCCTTCATGAACACAGCACAACGAGAGTTCAGCATCGGCTGCCTTCGTCTTGGCGTCGCCGAGTGTTCTATATAGGATGTCATCCTGCCTTGGGTGTTGCTTGTCAGGAGGGACATAATCTCCAAGTTCATTCTTTGGACACTTGCACCAAGAACAGACCTGCCGCTCAAGATGATGTAGGTCGCTATACTCAGGGCAATCTGCAAGCCATGCCTGTAAAACTGGTTTGAAATGCCTGAAGTTGCCATCCGCACTGAGAATGTTGTATTACCCACTCTCGGCAGAGGGATCTTCTTCAAGGGTGGGAGGCTGGACTATCCGCCAGAGTACCTCGTTCAGTACCGCTCAGTATGTTTGCCCCGGCGCGTTCAGCCTCATCCAAAGAATATTGCAGTTCTTGATCGCAATCGGCTGGAGAGCGATCAATAGGATGCTGTGCGTTGATGGCATTTGGCGGATCGTAGAAGATAGATTGCCAATTGTCATATATACAGGCCACACTTTGTTGTCGCCAGCAAAATACAAGAGATGTGTTCCATCAGACTTGAAGACCAAGAGAATCATCATATCCCCCACTCTGAGCGTCGGCTTAATGTCGATTAGCACATCATCTTTCTAGGGTATCCCTCCTTACCTGTGTCTCCCACCACAGGTGGGAAGTGTGCATTTCTGTATTGAGGCGTTTCGGTGGCGTATCGCTGTTCGAGCAATGCTGAGAGGCATAAATGTGACGCTCAGCATAGGCTCACTACCACATCAACCATCTCATGCTTTGGATGCTGTCTCAACTCCAGTATTTCATAGGGCGTTGGTGATTGTCATTCCATCTCATATCCTCGAGAGTGGGTAGTTTTGGCTCCCCGAGAACCTGATCATCTGGCATTCTAGTCACGAGCTTCTGGATGCCATCCCCATTTTTCAATCTTGCGAAACACAAAGCGGTGGTTTCTTCCTTCAGCATGTGGTCATAGTACATCTTCATGCCCTTCTTCTTGGTTGCACACTGGATATATTTGTACTCTTCACACATCACAAATGGGTACTATGGATTGTTTTGTAGGTTCCTCTCAAGGCAACCCTGAGTGTCGCGTTCCGATGGCTAAGCAATGTAATCACTCAGCATTGCGCGGCGCTGGAGTACGTTTTGGTCTGAGGCAGAGGAGGTGGCAGTGGTTGCGACTTCGAGTCTGCGATGTTTTCAAGGTGTTCGAGGTAGGGCAATTCGTCCAATTCTTCGACTGAATCTTTGTCAGCGTTGAATTGAAGACGCTAAGCGGGTTCAATGAATCAGGGCACACTGTGAATAGTCAGGTTCTTCTGGCGTGCAACCTGAAGGTGTTCAGGATGGTGTAATTAGATATGTTTAAGTTGCCAGCTGTCTGAGGTGAACTTCTTTCTCCATGAAAATTTGAGGCAACAGAAAGGGGTCTTCTCCTGAATTGTTGATGACACGCGAGGAGTGGAATATTCACTGTTGTAATGGACGAAAGTTGGCGCTGGGCCTGAGCAGTCTGGTGTGGGTGTCAGCTCACAATACTTTCAGCTAACTTGAGAGATTTACTGAGCCTCAACACCATCACAAGGAGGTGCCTGACATGCCAGGAGTTGCAAAAACACTGCATGCGCTATATCCCATAAGACAATGAATAAAATCTAAAATAAACCCTGAGCGATCCAAAAAACCTCGCGATACGTGTAATCATCAATGCCTGAGATGAATAAAAGAGACCCAAAGAAAACAACAAGCCCACAACACCTAATCCAAACAAGCCGGAAGACAAAGAAACCCAACGCAAACAAAACACCTCGATGCGTGCCTTAATCAGTGCCTGAGATGAACTGATTACCACAAAGGAAACTCACAAGGCAAGAACCCGACCTGATCCGAAACACAACAACCATCGCCTCTGCAACGCGATCACTCGTTCGCTGCTCGCCTATGGCGCCATCCGAGCGCTCCCCGCGCAGAAGGACTTCACGCAAGGGGACAGTGGGGAGAAGGACATGTGCCAGACTTTCGCCACCTTTCAATATGCCTACCAGCTGCTTATCCACCTTGACATCGGACGGGTTTCCAGCTGCCTCATCTTCCCGCATAGTTGGCAACGCTGGGCGAGGTGCATTGGGTATTACAAGGCCCATCAATTCCAGCCCACTGAAGGGATGAGTCACTGGAGTTCGTGGTTATGGGGGAGGCACTAGGGTTTGTGGCTGTGGGGCAGGCACCGGAGGTTGTGGCCGACGGGAATCCTCATGCATCTCCTGGCCTTGCTCAGGTAGCCCGATTGGCCGATCATGTACCATGGTGTCAATACCATCAGCTGATGAATTCTCCATCTCTCACTGGCCAATCGTCTGAGGTTCTTTGCAATCATCCTCATCCTCATCCTCCTCCTCCTCCTCCTCCTCCTCCTCCTCCTCCTTCTCCTCCTCTTTCTCCTCTTCATCTTCCTCCTCTTCATCATCACCGTCCCATTCAATATCCAAATCGCCGTCGAAATCAACGGCGTACGGTGTCTCCACATCATTCTCTATGCACATATCCACATCAAAATCATGATCTGAGTCATATTCACTATCCTACTACTCGGTAGAGTCAGTATCATCATTTGATGACATTGACACAGTGGGCGATGCTCCCGGCTCTGAATGAACCCGCTCTAGTTAGCCCTCCGTGTCCCATGTCCCCTGCTCCCTTTATCTTTCCCACTGCTCTGCAAGCTTTCTCCCCTTGAGGTTTGTTTAACAATACCTTTCTCTTTCCCCTTCCCCTTCCCCTTCCGCTTCCCCTTCCCCTTCCCGTTCCTCTTCCCTTTCTCCATTACCTTCCCTGCCACCTTCATGTCCTGAGTCGCCTTCCATGTCCCCTTCCCATCAATGGTTCCATTCCTTTTCCCGGTTCCTTTGTCACCACCCTGTGTGTCCTTCTCACTCTTGCCATCGTAATTGTCATTACCATTGCCAAGACAGCTCATTCCACCCCTTGGCGCTCCAGGATCAACCCAGTTCTCATTGTCATCATTCTCATTGATTGTATCATCCCAACTCACTAGTCTAATGGCCAGGAAGTCGCCTAGCTTGTATTGCCGGCAGCTTGGCGGCTCGATCTTTACCCTGAGATCATCGCCATTGTACCAAGAGAAACTCTTGGCTGTGCATGTAACCTTCCCAAAGCTGGTCGTCTGCAAATTGCAGTGATCCACTTGATCCCCAAAGTCAGAGTGGTTGTCCCACCTCCAACTATTCATTTGGTCACAGGTGGTGTGAAATGTTTGACCCATATATGAGCGGAAGTGAGCCCACCACTCCTAGAATTGCGAACACCTGTTCCTGCGGTGCAGCCACATCAGCTGGAATTGTGAAAAGTGGCGAGTTGTGACTGGATCGAGAAAGATGAAATCATATAAGAGGTCGCATGGCCTCTCATCCTGGACGCCGCAAACATTGTCTATCCATATGAGTCCACAGATGTGTTCTGCGATGAATTCCTTGATACGTTCCCAATCCAATGACAGCCGTCGATTCATAGCCGATGTCGGCATTGTTGCCCTAACATTCCCGTTGCCTTTGCACTCTGGTGCCATCGGTGTGAGGTGAAAATGAATCTAGATCTGAGGCGTTAGCATTAAGATACAGTTGCATGTAGCGGAAAGAAGCCCAGAGGGAACGGACAGAGTTGTTTTGGTCATCAGGTGTGTTTTGGAACATGAGGAGTTGTTTTGTGCAAGTCAGATGATGTCGGGATAGCTCAGGATGCTGGAGGTGTGTATATTGCGGGAGAAGAAGAGTAAGGCGGTGTAGGCCCAACGAAGGGATATATATACTCAACTTCCTGCGATTTCATGGTTCAACTTGTGAGATATGATAATATTGATTCTTCTTCTGCATTGTGTCGGTTAACAAACACAATATGGCCCAGCCTTCATCTTGCACAACAACCGGGTACCTCATGAATGAGAGGCCTCGAGACGGGACCTAGGACTCATAGTGATGATAGTTTACAATGCCAGGCATTGCTTTTGTATCATACACTACTTTTACCGCTCAGACCCCTTGCATTTCAGAGCAAAGTGAGTAGTTCTCAGGTTGTCCCAACTGTTGAACCATCCAACACGGCTACCAACATGCCTAGCTGTGGAAACAGGACACGCAACTGTTGTTGTAGGATAGAGAATACGTAATTGTTCCCTTTAAGATGCTTTTAGCCTGGCCAGAGGGGGATTTCCACCAGAAAGCTGATGATATATACAATTGATGGTTCGAGGTATTGTGCCAAGAACCAGTGCAATACTATGATACTTGTGCCAACAAGCTATAAACACCCTTCAGACGGTGCAAATAGACCTTCAGAGGTTGCTGCAACAGCGCATATTAGTGCTGAGTTGAATCTGAGTTAGATCTGATGGTGGTTAACTCCATAATTGAATCGTTTGCAAGGGATCTGGTCACCGAGTATCGTCACGGGCCATATTGATCCAGAGTTCAGCGTGGTCTACACTTTGCCTCCCTGGTTTTTGAATACCTGCCTAGTCGCTCAAATAGGAGTCTACCTCGCCTGCCATTGCATATGCATGGAGAGGATATTATTCCTCCATTGTAAACGTCAAACATCTATATGAGACTGTGCCTTCCGAAAGCCCTCACCCCGACATGAGTCCAGTCATACAAATGTTCGGAACCAACACATGCGTAGGTCTTTGGGGAATTCTCCGCGTCCCCCTGGTAACAGATGTGTTTATGCACTGGCTGGCAAGAAGGATTCCCCTCCAGGAGGGAGTTCCGTAGCCTCTACAATCCATGGTGAGAACTCCACCCCCTCATCTTCGCTGAACAATCCTCGCGTTGCTGATGGCACTTAACGCGTGACTTTCACCCCATCCACTACACCGCCACGGTCAATAAATACCTCAAACGCTATGCAGGGGACAAGCACACCAACACCCACTGGAACCTCATAGACAGACTCAACGCATCGTGTTGTATCCAGCCCCGCATGCAGCATTGCTAGCACTCCTACTCATCTGAGTGGGCTGGAAAACCTGCCTACCCCCACCCCTAATCCATAAACCCACGCGATCATTACAAATCCACAGTGAACACGAGCTACAGAACGGAATCAGAGGCAGACACAGTGGCAATTGCAACCGCAGGCGGTGTCTACCCCTCAATCAGTGGTCACCGGCAGTCGCAGCATCCATTGATTTGATCACTCAGACACGATGCATCTTGCATTTGCAACGGACAGACTCATGGAGCTCTACATACAGAACACATGACCGTTTATGAGTGCAACTGACTTGGAGATGGTAAGTTGTGCAACGCGATGCGTTGCGAAAGCATTAGCTGAAGCCCCACACTGGCAGATAATAGAGAAGTACTGGAACACGTCTATGCAGCAGAACAACATTTCGTCCATAGCATTTGAGGGATGCACAAAGCAGATCCTGAATGAGGTATGCTGAAGGAACGGCCCTCTTTGGATATTACACGCTCAATCCGGTACGAGGTTTGAGCACAAGTCGACAAAGTTGAATCCAATTTTATTCACTCCGCGAAGTACTACGTTGAAGAGCTGTATGATCTCCACCGCTTCAAATCTGATGCAGAGTGTTTAGCATTCATCGATTCCCGTCGGGCAGACAATATGTATCGTTTCCCCGTTGCAGAGTGTGTGGAAGGTGGTGTACGCGGTCAAAATCCAACACAAAGACTGTCGCAAGCTGCTAAAGAATATCCGGCATCCACTTTACTTCATGGAGGAAGAAATCCCGGGGTTTGTCTACATCATAATTCATCTTCAGGCGAATGCCTGCGGTAAGTATGCTGATGGATAGTAAATTCCATGATCGATAACAAGGACGGTCATATACCCTCGCCACTGATCATGTTTACCTGCACCATGTTGCGCCATGCTCTCCTGGAGTGGCAAAAGAATAACGCTGTTCCTCCAAAATCTTGCAATGCAAAGCTGAAAGCGGACCAACCTGATCGCTCAAACTACTTCCATTACTAGAACAATGGTGGTAAGCACACATCCTGCTGCTCTGCAAGGGGTCGCATGTTGTTAACCTTGCCTGGCATTGCAGACATGTATACATTCTCGATGATTACCTGGAACACACTACCAGAGAGCTACCAACAGAGGGAGTATGAAAACACTCTTGCTACAGTCAAGTGTCAGATCCAACAGGCAGAGAACCCAACACCTGCTGATGTCATCAGCACAGAAGCAGCCCGTGAGGCCAATGCTATTGTTCCTGACTATTTCACCTCCAAAGTGGAGCTTGAGGAGCCTGAGATCGGTAGCACTGACCCAAATATCCAGATAGACATCAATTGTACGGATGAGGAACTGCATTTCCGGATGCCAGGGGGCAGCGAACATTACGAAGATGATGGTCACAAAATTGATGTGAGCGATGCCATCCCCACCGCCAGCTGGCGACGACGGGCCACAACTGAACTCGAGAGGCTTAACCTGGGAACCAGTGATGTTGACGGGTATGAGGGCAACGATGGCGACCATGCGGATGCGAATGAGGAGGAAGAAGCATCGCAAGCCGATGATGGATCAATGCTGCATTTGGAGGACTGAGGGCATAGTATTAGAGACTGAGGGCAAAGTACTAGAGTGCATGAAGATTGGACAGTATATTTCAGACCTGTAAAAAATGATCACGGCGAAGCAAATGCCACAGCAAGCAATGTATCTGCGGCGAAGACTGTACTGTAATCAGTGACATCATGTCAAAGGTATACATATAAATGGGGAGAGTGCGGCATCCGATGAATATCAATAGCAGAGAGATGAATCATGGCACTCGGCTGCAGAAAAGCATAAACAGCACTAGGTGTCGGGTTGATGGCTACAGTGAAAATGGAGCCGCAGCGAAGAGTGTAACACACGTGTCCGTCTGATGGTGCGTATACATCGCAACATTCCGGACCCAAAGTGAAGGAAGTGCGACACTGGGGCAGCGAGCGTCCACGGGGTAATTTACAATGGGACCCGTCACTAGAATAAGAGACCTAGTATATGAGCCGCCGCAGGGTCAGTATGCAACGTGACCTGTCATCTGTGTGACTGGTCATGTGTGATTCTCTGTCAGAGGGTACGAGGTTCCCTCTGAGCTGTCAGAGCGACAAGGAACACCCGTGTGTTCCTGACGGAAACTACATTTGTTGCTGATGTGGCACTCTCTGAAAAGGAGAGATGGTGCAGGTAGCCGATGATTGGAAGGGAGTACCATTGGTGAGATTGTACAATGTCAATAGGCATAGTTACAGTCATTTAGGACAGGGTGATAACTAAGTCACATAACTCACTACTTTTACCAATTCATGCCCCAGGGGTCATTTTCAATTCCCCTCTATGGTATAGAGCAACAAATTTCAAATAACGTTTGTAAATCCTGTATGTCTCGGGATGTATTTCATTCATTTGCTGTTTGCTTTCTGCTTAACCTGTAAAAATTGTCATGAAATACGCAGTTAAAGAATGTCTTTGACAATTGATATTCTTTGGATGTTTGACTGCCAATCTCAGTGGATTGCAGCCTCTTCTCCCCTGCATTGTAACCAGGTATGGTTTCTCTGGGTATGGAACAGTATGGAAAGAGGTTTTTTAGCTTCTTTGTTACTCATATCCTTCTTCTCTGTGTGGATGGATGCCGAAGTCTCAGTCATCTAGTCTTGTCAGAGCAATCGAGAGCCTATTAGTAGATATTTTGCTATTTGTACTTCAGCTGCTTTCAGTCTACATAGCTTGCTGTGAAGTTTGACAGCCCTGCAGCCTGACCATTGGTAGCATAGCTAACATCTCACTAGAGGTCACAAATCTTGAGTGTGAAGTCGGCTTTGCCTTGGATGGTGAGCTCTGGAGCAGCAAATCTGCATTGGATCTTATGATAATCTAGCAGGTTTACTTAGAAAGAATTCTTTGTTGAGTTGCGCAAATAGTATGAATAAAGAGATACAACTGTAAAATGCATAGCGATAGTAACGAAATCTGACAGGGAGGTATATTAAATCAGAGCACTGGTGGTGGCTTCAGTGGTGGGGGCTGCTGTGGAGGGGGCTGCAGTGGTGGTGGTGGTGGTGGTGATCATAGTTGCTGTACTGTTGACCTTCTTGGCACTGCTGTTAGTTGCTAAGGATGATCTGGAATTCATAGTGTCAGTTGGTACTGCTGCAATGTTATTGATCATTGTAAATGGCAGCTTACTTGTTGTTGATCATCCATTGTTATTGAGCTGGCATAATGTGTGCAGTTATTTGTATGCAATGGGAGTTGAACAGTACAGTATGGTGGCTGTCTTTCCTGAGAAATCTGGAAGGGGGCAACTGCTTCTTTATATAGAGGGGTATCTTGGGCAGATTCCCTCTTCATCCAGTCTCTGCGTGGTAACCAGTTTCCCCAGTATACATCCCTCATGTAGCATGCAATCTTTTTCGCTTCCTCCCCTTTACTTTCCCTATGAGTACTAAGAATTTGGGATAATCTTGCTACTTGGTTCTGTTCTGAGTGGCGAATTGTCTGCCCATTCCTGTACTAGTTGTTGCTGTTCCTATATCAATGTTACTAGACAGTTCTGGAAGAATGTGTGAAATATTCAGTGTACAGTAATTGCAACTCAGCCAATAGGTCAGTTTTGTCCCCTTCAAGCATCTAAGCCAACAAAATAGTTTGGCTTTGATACCTGTAACGTAACGTTTTGCCGTTTCTTTCCTCTAATTTGGATTTGATTCTTGCAATGGATTTCACCATGTTTCATATCTTCTTTTGCATTATTGTGTTGATGGGTTGTTTCTTAGTACTGGATGTACAGTGTTTTATGTATTTACAAAAAGTTTCCACTGTATAATATCCTGAACCTGTACCAATGAAAGTGTTTGCTGGTTGCTGCACTGAAGTGAATACATCGATCTTCCTCCATATGTATCTAACTTGGTATTGCCTCTACCTCAAAATGCTCCAAGTCCTCCAATTTCTCCACTCAGGTAATCATAGGCATAATCATGGGGGTATATGATAGGTTATCTTTGGAAGGGAAATAGTACGTCCGCAGTCAGGTTTGTTGCTTGGTTGAAGTTACATTTGTTGGAATATCTTGACTTCTGTAGGTGTTGTACAACAATATAAATACCATCTTATGAGCATTCTGGTTGACATGCTCTAGTTGCTACCAATGATATTGTATTGTCAGTTCTGTTGCTCCAGTTAATGGTATTGTATGTCAAGTTCTCCGGCTTTCTTACCATCTGAAAGTATATTACTGATGTTCTAGAGGTGTTCCATAACGAATCATCCAACTACAGCTACTCCTCCTATATCTTCTTTCCCAAATCAACTATTTTGACCATTCACACCAATATAGTCAACAAATAGGTTCCTAATGCATCCCAGTTGGCTGTTAAGTACATTATGAGATATATAGACCATTACCAATCCCAAATTGGTAGCCCCCTGTACAAGGTGGGTTGGCTGATACATACCATGAGATGTGTAAAATACCATATAGTACCAGCTATACTCATGCAGCACATTGTGGTCATTTCCAGAGTAAAAGTCATTCAGTGAAGAATTTTGCAGTCTGGTACAGATTTTGGAATACTTATTTACATGCAGCATTATCCCTACAGCTTGCAGTATATGTGGATGAACAACTACAGTAGACATGATAAAGTGATACTTTCCATTCTTCACAGTTAAGAAGTAGCCATTCCTGTATAGTTCCTAGCAGAATAAAATAGGTGCAGCAAAATTCGCACTTCGATTATTGCTTTGTCCATATGGATAGTATTAGTGAGTATGCACAGTACACAATGCTTGCAGACCTTGAATGTAGGCTGCAGCAAGATGGGATGCAGTGGCTCAACTTTGTCATCTATGCTTCCCAAATACTCCAATGGTCTCTTCAGACTATATTCTCTATTCGAACTCATACCCAGGATGATTTTCTTGTCTTTCAGACATATTATATTTCCTATCCACCACTCTCATAGTTCTCCATTCTCAGATTTTAGTACTTGTATAACCTCAGCAATACCTCCGTCTCTCCAATCAAGTACAATATGTACTGTCATATCAATTAATCGTGGACTAATATGAGATTTTAACACTTATGTTCATGATGTGGATTGACTCCCGGTTGCCCTCTGCTTCTTTACCAACACCTCCTCACCAATCTGCCACTCCTCTGCTAAATCCCTGTATCCAACTCTCTGATTAACATCACTTCTCCCACTACCCACTTATCATCCCAGTGCACACCTTCCTTAGTTGGCTTCATTACTAATTTTGATTGCCCTTCTTTTCTGACTTAATAATTCTTACCCTTCTGAAATTATCTCTGCTCTGTGCACTCCATGAACTATTTACCTTCCTTTTCTGGAAATACCCTCTTTCAATTAACAGACCCCTCTTCTTGTCCTTCACAGCCATTCCAACCCTCCTCTCTCAAATCTTTCCTCTGACACTGTCCACACCCTCTCTAGTTATGGTACTGGGCCTTCTAATTGATAGTCCACTTGATGTCACTCCTCCACCCGATTGACAAAGGAGATCAAGATTATTCCACTGCCATTTTCAGTATTCCGTATATACATTGAAGAGTGTTTATCACAGATGCAGCTACAGATTACATTGTTGAATTAGAATTTTACAAGTAATACAGACCAGAGCATAAAGATTCCATGGTCATTGACTGCCGCAATATCTGCTACATCGATCGAAGTAGCCCAATTACTATTTGTACTGAATGGAATTTGGTCTATCTGATTCAATCTTTTACACCAGGTCTGGCAGAGATACATGTAATATTAAATATTTTGGTGTACCCAAGGTTCTCACAGCATCTTTTTTCTCTCGGGGCATTGTGCCCATTATAATCTTTAGTACTGCTTGAATGGTCAATTTGTCTGTTTTACTCTTCAGACTGACCAGGGTTGTTTAATGCAGTTAGATACTTCTGAGAACTTACTAGTTACCAATACCATGAACTGATATACTCATATGTGGCAGGGTTGGTGTCCTGCTAGCCTTTGGGGCTGTGTATGTGTATGAGTCTGCCTTGGCTGGTATTTTGCAGAATGGGACCACTTTTCTGATAATTTGCTGTTCACAGTTGCTAGCACTTCCAAAGGTCCACCATAATATATGTTGATATATCATCCCCCCTTGATTCCTTGTGAATCACCTTCTGTCGCTGATTCACATTGGTGTTTACCACATCAGTACAAACAACTGCCTACCGTTTTCCTCTCTCGTTCCCATCTAAATCTACCTTTGTCTCTTCCGCTATTTTACTATCCTACTCCTCTTCTGCCCATCTTTCACCTAATTCTTTACCTCTTATATTCTCATCACTAAATTTCTTGATATAGTGTCCAGCTATTTGTTGAATTATATATTCATTATCTTCCTGGATGCCTCAATAATTTCAGAGCTGTAGTTCAGAATTGCTGCAATTATGTTATTGGCCACTAGGTTCATTGTAGAAAATACTATATAGCTGTTGTATGTTTTCATTACCTTGGTAACTTCTTCTTTCCCAATAACTGTGGTGTCAATGGTATCCAGCATTTAAATGTAGCTCTTTTATTTTGTTGTGGTGAGAGTCAAAGGCTTCATGAATTTCATTTGATTGTGCATGTGGTTGGATGAGATATTGGAACAGATTCAGTATTGATGAATATTTTCTCACATGTACCAAACCCAGTTGTGGTGACAGCGAATTGAGCATAGTCAGTGAACATGGTAATTGGTTGTACAGTAGCTGGTTGGAGATCATATGGTAGTTTTTATGTTAAATTGTTGATGATTAGTAATCTAAGTCAATTGACTGTTCACTCTTAGCTCTCTACCTTGTCAGTTATTCCTCATATTCTATTTCTTATGAACTCCCCCATGCCTAGTAGTATCCTGAATGGTATACTGCAGAATCTTGGCAAATTCCAGCAGAGTCAATTGCATTGATTGGTACTTCTTTGAATCGGTATCTTTCCTGGCTCTGAAATAGTGTCTTTGAGTACTTTTGTTTGGTAATACTAGTAAAAGGTCGGAGCATGGTTTTGGAGTTCATCCCATCTGCATGGTCAGTTCGTAGAATTGGGGTATTAAGTTTGTGGCTTTCTCTTAGTATTCATGTAGTTTGTAACATAAGTATATGTACCAAGCAAATTTTGTCTGTGTCTTTTGTTGTACTGCTAGCTTTGCACTATATTCTTATTATTTAATCCATTCACAAGGTCAGTGCCTTTGTCTTAGTATTTATCCTGTCTGTGAGGTTGGTGTTGTTTGCTTGGTATTTATTGCAATATATTGTTGGTTGTGTTACCCAGCCTCCATCTTGGTATAAGGTCCATGTCTTTTTAATTTGTAAAGTCAATATACCTGGCTTAACTGTATCTGCCACTCCAATCTGGTGTTGCTAGAACTATCTACTAACATAACCGTTATTTCCTTCGGTGTTCACTCTTTTTGAAAGAAGGTATCTTTGAGCTGTTCTTACTTCCTGTATTGATCTGTATTAGCTTCTGTGTAGCTTTTCCATTGTTACATACTCAGCTGTCCAAACAACAATATGCAGTTGGACTTGCCTAGTGGTGAAATGGCAGAGCTAGAAGGCAAAGGGTATATTATTTAAACTGTGCTGAAGCTTTCACAGCATTCAAAAGGAATTCTTCAGGAAAGAATACTTTAGTCTTCAGGAGTACAGAAACACAGTGAGAGGATTTGAGAGAATTCACAACCATAAATAACTACAAAAATTGTATGGATCAACAAAAGCTAAACTTGAGTGTGTGTGATTAAAAGTTGGGAAAACTGAAGGTTATGTTAAGTAGTATATTGAAATAATGTTCCCTCTCTTTTAATGTTAGCAATGGGTCCAGGTAACCCGCCAGCAGTCGGGTTTTTGGCCAGCGGTTTGGTTTGGTTTGGTTGCAGACACGGCTAAAAACCCGACCCGCTTTGTCTTGGTGGGGTTGTTACCCGGACCGGACATCAACCTGCAGTTTCTTTCCCTGGTTGGAACTGGCCCGCGGTTCCACATGACGGTTCCTACAACTTTGGCAGTTCTTTGGCTCCGATTAAGTTTTTCGGTTCTGATCAAATCATGACATGTTCACTATGTAGATTGTGCAGTTTTAGCAGCTCTTTCACCTCCCACATTCAGAATTGCGATGCAACCAATATTCATTGAGTTACTGCAAAATAACGCATAATCTGAGGCAAAATTCGTGGGTTTTCGATAGCGACACAATGAATAATGGTCGCATCACAATTCTGAAACCAGGAGGTGAAAGAGCGGCTAATATTACAGAATCTATGTACTGATCATGTCACGATACAATCAGAACTCAGATGCTTAATTGGAGCAAAAGTTGTGAGGTTGAAATGCCGGGTTATTGGTGGTAGAACCGGCCCAATCACAACAGTCTGGGTTTTTATGTGGTAAAACCCGTCACAACGGTCCAGTTCCGGGTTGTAACCGGACCCGGAACCGAACCGGGAATTTGGACCCGTTGCTAACACTACTCTCTTTCCCTGGGTATACTATATATATACATATCCAAGCTACCAACTCAGCTTCATTATCCCTGTATGTCAGTATGCCCTATAAGGCTTCCCCTGTCAATGTGACTAGTGGTGGTGAGAAATGGATTTCCCACTACAATGCCCTCATATATATAATGCTACAACAGACCATTAGTACTATTGGAAGACAATTGGGAGATAAAGTTCATCCAACTTTTCTTCATAGTTAATCGATGGACTTAGGCGATTCAACTGAACTTCCAATTTATATCATGGAGCTCTTCTTTGATAATATCTATCTCTCAAATTGAGTGCAAGATATGATACCATGGTTCCTTCAAATCAAAGTACTGAATTTAACTTTTATTATATTATTCTTCACCACCAATAGCTTGAAATGGTAGCCAACCACATCTCAGTTGGCTTAAATTTTCACTCTCTATTCTTTAATATGGGTGAATACAGCTATATCTTGTATACTGTGTGAATATTCCACTGGAAAGATTGTTACAGTTAGATAATTTCAAGATGGATATTGGGGTAATTATTGCTTTGTCCTTCCCCATTGAAAAAGTTTCCTTTGAAAGCCACCTTATTCTCCCCTCCTTCCAGTACTCCTCTACCGGACCAGCCACTTCTCAATACCCATTGGCCTTCCTCCTCCTGGATTAGAACTTCTCTATTTCATTTGGTGCTCCTCCATTCACATTTCATACTGTTCTTTTCCCATCTGCATCTCCCATTTGTCGCTTTTCATTTCCAGTTGATATACTTTGTTTTTGTCCAAATATTTCGTGCTGCCTCTCAAACTCCATTCTGATTTGTAGCAAGCTGATACTTCAATACATCTTTGTTAGATATTACAAATCAAGTGCAATCGCGTTGAAATTGATATTTACTCCCTTACAAGCTATAAATACTGGGAAGAATAACCTTATGCAATGTGAAGCTCATAGAGAAGCTGCTAGTAGTACTGTAATTCATAGCATATTTGATGAGTGGCAGTATGAGGTCCTCTGAATCTACATGATAACTAGATTACTATAATACTGATGTGAAATTGTGCACTGAATACTATACATCACACTGCATACTATACATCATGCTGCATAAAATAAACTTGCAAGCAAGCTGCCAGATACACTGCATTGCATGCTTCCAAGTATGCTCTGAGGTATGCTCCAGATTGCACTCAAATGCACACTCCCAGCCTGGTTGACTGTAAGGTCCCAATTGCTCACTATGGCACACTGCCAGCCTGATTGCCTTACGCTCTCAAGTAAGTAGTCCGGATGGTCCCAAGTACACTCCCCAGTACACCTCCAAGTACATTCTCAAGAACACTCCGGGGCATACTCTCAAGGACACTTCCAATTGCTCTCAATGGTATACTCCCAGCTGGCTGGGCTGTACACTTGCAAGTAAGCTATCAAGATGCTGCAAAGTACACTCTGAGTATGCAACACAGTACACCTCTGAGTATATTCTCAAGTACATTACCAGGCATGCTCTCATGGAATCTCCCAAACGCACCCGATGGCACACTCCCCGCCTGCTTGACTGTATGCTCCCCAGTAAGCTCTCAAGATGCTCTCAAGTGCACTCCCAAGCATGCTCACAAGTACACTCCCAATTGCACTTGATGAGACACTCCCAGCCTGCATGACAATACACTCCCCTGTACACACTCAAGAAGCTCCCGAGAACACTCTTAGTATGCTCCAATGTGCACCTCTGAGTCGCTGTCAAGTATGCTTCCAATCACAGTCACTGGTACACTCCCACCCTACTTGGCTCTACACTCCCAAGTACACTCTCAAGAGGGAAGACGCTTCCAATCTCACTCGACTATTGCTCCCATGTATGCTCCTGCATTGGTGTTCCAGAGACTTGCTCAGTTACTGGCACCGGGAGGCGTGAGACTGGTGATGTATGGTGGGTGATGGCCGGCATATAGCAGATGGGGTGTAGCATGTAGCAAGCAGAGTGTGTTGGCCAAAATCATGACATCAGTGGATATTGTAGTTTGGACCTTATCTTCAGTGGAGCTATTACAACAAGATCTCATGATGCCTCAAGGTCAAGGTGTTGAAAATTGCAGCCTTAGATTCTGCAGGAAAGATAGGCAAGCGAAACTCAGGAAGAGCAGATCTGCGACTCAGTGTTCGCAGTGAAGTCTCCATCCTGCGTGGTATCAGTGTTCGGCATATGTATCCACACTCGGTCCGGGGCTGACATTCATCTTTGTAATGGTGATGGTGATGGTGACAGTCATGGTGATTGTGATGGTACTGAAAGAACTTTGTCATGTCGGTTGGTTGGCTATGTCAACGTCAATGTCAAAGCTTTAACTGACTTACAGCCTTCTATCAGCCAAAGCTTCCAGAAACTAAGAGTTTCAATTTGGTGAAAACCTTCCTGTGGAAAGCTCTACTCCTGAATCACAGCTTTGTCAAGTGCAGCTCTCTCCAGCAGGCTCCCAAGTGGGCTATCAAACAGACATTCAAGTAGGCTTTCAAGCAGACACCCAACAAGGCTGTCAAGTGCCAGCAGGCTATATAGTAGACTCGCAGTGATGCTATATCCTGTAGAGCAACAATTATTCTTGACAGCAATGAATGGAAGATCCATCTCAGGTCGCAAGCAATATATTGGTTCATAGGCCTGCTCATACCTCTCCAGGAATTGATCAGTGATGACCATTGGCTGCACATCATGTGAGGGGGTATGAGAGACTTACAATGAGCTCCCTGTGTGTGTGTGTTTGCATCATGCAGTCTATTGTCAACTTTGCAATTTTGCAGATGAAATGTTAGTAAATATCTGGAGTGTCTTCAGCTGCTTTGCTTCATTGATGAATAGTGTGTTCCTGGTTTCATCAGTTATCATAAAATGTGCAATATTGTGAATATTATTCACACTATGTACAAATGATATCATTTTCACACCTAGTCTGGTTATTATATCAGTGTATCTGCTATATATTGCTAAATCAGTTATATTTTTCTTCAGTTCTTAAAATAGCAATGTACTAAATTGAATGGTAAAGATCGTGTTACCTTGTATAGTATAATTTACTTTTTGGTAATAAATGACATTCAATGGATCATATTTGTGGTGGAGGGTAATTAACTGTATGTATTCGTTTAGAGAGTATCAAATGCAACCTACATTTCTCCAAATGATGATCACCATAAACCCAACCATCATGCAGAGTTTATTTGTGATTTTCCCACTTGTTGAATCACGATATAGTATCCTAAGTGACGAATTATACTATTGTGGTTGTTGTTTCTTCGTAGTGTATTCACTCTTACTAGGGTATGGCAGGACATAATACCCCCACCACCTCTGTGCGAGCCGGCTAGATGGCAGATCTTCCCCCCTGCAATTATCTTATTGAATGCTCCTATTGTTGAAGACAGTATTACAAATATAATCATGAATCATTTTATCAGAAAATATTTGATTTTTGATCCATTCATGATTCAGCAGAATAGCAATTTCAACCCATGAACAACAAATCATTATTTGCATACTACAGAGATGAGAGATGAAGAATATATAAAATAGGATCATTGACAACAATATTAGAATACAACACATTTTGTAGCTTACTAATCAATACCATTTTAGACAGCAAGCTTTTTATTATTATTAGAATATCATAGTTCGATAACTACGTTCCGTTTGGCCACCCTCAGATCACGACTGTGAAGTATACTAAATAATTGAAAGTTTTTCCATCTTATTTGATTGATTTGTACCTATCACTCAAGCAATTCATACAAACATTCTCATATAGAATATAAGATGTTATTTGAACTAATCAAGATAGTTTGCAGAGTTAGACTGCTATGCAAAAATGAAAATTACATTCTTACAATAGTATAAGAATGATAGGTTTTGGCCATTACAAATTCAAAATATTAATAATTAAAATACTAAGTATACTGTGAAGTGTCTACAAATTGGGAGAATTGATAATTGAGATGGCAAGATACTGTACCCCATTCAGTGGATGGAATACCCTTATGTAGAGAAATTTCAGAAGACTCCAGTATACTTAACCTGACTCAGGGAGGGACAGTAAATGCTGACATATACAGTACATCTGAACAATAATGATATTAATAACCTTTTCTGCAAACAGTTCCACCTAAAAGAGCTCCTGCAGAAACATTCATTCCCAACAGACCTGCTTTTAATTATGCTTCTCTCAGACAGCATTCTCCCAAAATCTATTCTCCTATAATATATTCTACAATAGGCATTTTACTGAAAAATAGCATCCCCAATTGTTCCAATGAGGTACAAATATCTACTGCTAGGGTTTTGTGATTTGGAAGCAGAACTATTATACAGCATTGTGGAGTAAACAGATAATCTTTTGTAAGAAGCTTGTAATGGAGGAAGGTGGATGTAGAGTAAACATTAGTCTTGCTCACATCTTATAGCTTACCCAACCAGAATATATTCAAATTATAATCTACTTAAAGTAGATAGTCAATTTCTTGTACCTTTCAATAAATGTTGAGTATTGCTGAATGGATTATTTCAGTCTACATAGTAAGGGTAAAGTGTATTATTCAGTTTCTTACCCATTGACTAGATAGCTTGTGCAAATATCATTTATTCGATCATCAATATTTTTGTATCATTAGCTATTCTATTCTCCATGGAAACATGTATTTCAATAGTATATCCATGTATTACTTGATATTAATTTACATTTCTCTCAAACATAATATGAAATACAGGGAGTCGAAGAATACTTAGATGGTACAACTATATATCAACAATGTTATATCTACCTTGCCATACTAATATATTAACAAAGAGCAATACAAGATTATAAGCCGCTTGCTGAAGTCACTAGTTCTAGTTTCAACAGACGTGTATCCAAATACTGTCTATACCTGCATAGGTATCTGTGGGTAGTACTTATTTCCATACAGATGAATATTAAATTCTTGGACATTGTTAACCAACTTACTGAATTCGAAACTACTAATGAGTACACAAGTACCAACTTTCACCAATGGCATTACAATTGAGATGAATTTTGAGATGATAGAATTTTACAAGATGAAGGATTTGTGAATTAACTAACTGACTACAGACTTTCATTAGATATCTTGTTAACAATAAGCTGTGGAAAGATCTCTAGTTCAGGAGGAGTCACCTTGATCTCATATTGCTGTATATGCAACCAATTGTATATACTGAAGAGATAAAGTACAGTTGTTGAAAACTCTATCTATTATCAAATATCAGCAAGTTTACAGAAGAATTTGGTAACCATAAGTATATATGTACAGTCATGCCTACAAATAGAAATATTAAATGAATTGTAGATGTATTTTCCGGATTGATAAGAAGTACTGCTGAATCTGAGATAATTCTAGACAATTGTGCCTTACACAACTGTAAGTGAATGTGAATTCTTATCTTTACCAAACTTGAAACCATTCATCATATTCTCTCGCAGGTAATACAGCTATCTTGTTGCATCCCAAATAAATCATACTGTATATTACTGCTCTCTATTAACTATATCTCATCCTTCTCCCCATTTCCAAAGTGAATTTTACTGACTGAAGGCAATAAAGAAACCAGTATAATATTCAATTCTCTAATATTACTTCCAGTCTATACAGTAATATTCATTTATTCCAGAACTGCCCCTGTATAAAGTATAATTACATTTTCTGATGAAATCTGAACTAACTGCCAATACAATAATACTATATGCAAGATATTTCACTTTCACTGTTAATGAATTCAGGTTAGCTCTAACAGAAATGAACAGAATCTATATGCTGAATGAATTGTCTAAAATTATCATGCTGAGGTGATGTACGTGACTATAATAAAGCCAAGTTGTATTAGAATCTAGATCTTTCTCCGAACACTATATAACAATACCAGTTGCATTCCAACAAATATCTAATTTCGTAAAATGACTAGTTTCAAATCAGTATCAGTAGAAGTCTACATCATCAGTCTAGATCTATCTAATACACCTGGGAAATGTACCATTTTCTTCAGTTATATGATATTAACTACCCATTCTGCACAGTATTGTCAGATAGTATGTATATATAATTGCATTCAGAGCCATCCTGAGGACTGCTATATTGTGTGGTTTCGATGCCTTATCAAAGTACCCATCTTTTTGAACTAGATGTAAGGATGGCATAATCAAAAACAATACTCCAGATTACATGTCATTTCAAATCGTTAATATATAGCTTACTATCATATTAAACTGGATACCTGTGTAGAAGCTATAACAGATTGAGTGGGTTGATTTTGCAACTGATCAATGCAATACAAGATAAAATTGATTTTGATACCAATGTTTTATCATAAATTACTTTGCACCATTTTTAGGTATAGATTATGAAATCCAAATCTGTTCATAGGGCAGATCAAAGTTGTATTTGAAATAACTAATTGGAGATGTATTCAGTAGGGATTTGAAAGACTAAATACACTTTAATCTAATATATTGTCACTATAATCAAATCCAAATTATTCTGTGGTTTGAAATAGAAGTACCACAACCACAAGTGGTTTCAGTATTCACTATATGACTAAAACAGCAGATTGAGCCAATGTAGAATGTAACTGTACAAGATAATAGTAAATTAGATTGTTTGGAGTTTAGAAAATAGTCAAGGTATTGCAGTACATATATAATGCATAGCTATACCCAATATAATATGATAGATAGTTCAAATATACATAAAATATCCAAGCACATTAAACTGATTGAATTGGAGCAGTGTGAGTAAAAGAGTAAAAGAAAAATTGCCTGCTGGATGATAAATATTACTCTACTCAAGTGTTAATTTTTAATTCCCAATGTGATAACTCCATTAATTTCTTACAGAACAGAGTACTTCATACTTTCCTTTATCCACCACTCTATCAATATATATATAAATACTAGTTCTATTCAGCCATTGGTATACATGTACTTTGTAAACCATCAAATAGAGTAAAGTACATTGCCGCAGCAAATTAAATATATGCACTACAGGTTGCCTAAGTGCAAATAGACAACAAGAATAACATCCAATTGCATAACAGTAATTGAGCAGTATTCTGACTACTGATTGATTATAGTTCGAAATAGCTATTTGAGTATATTTATCACAGAGTAATCAAGATCACTTCAACTGTAAATTTCAATATATCATGGTAGCGTAATTGAATGGACTTAGAAGTAGAGTTTCTGAGTGGAAGCCAACTTGTAATTTGAAACTGGCTGAAGGTGGCATATTTGACAATGCAATATACTATACTGTGTGGCTGGCTAACAATACCCAATCTGTACAGAGAGAATATTTGGAGGTTCACTTAGAATTATTGAAATGATATCTACAAAATGATATTTCTGACAGTGTATCAGCTGGCTAGTAGCTGGATTGTAACGATCGATTTAAAGTAGCTAGAGATAATACATTGTCGTAGAGTGAAAATAGTAGTGTGTGGCTTGCTGCAGACATGGCTCCAGAAATAGTTCTGGGTGATTGCCCTCTCAAACTGTAGGATGTATGTACTATAAAGCTGATGGGAGGTTGCTATTGATATTGACTCACATTATCAAGATTAACATACCTAAGATGACATTTCATCTTCACCTTTCAAATGATTGTAACATAGCAAATTGAACAACAATACGTATAAAATTGAATGATAACAAGGAATATGGAAAACAAGGAATATAATTGACTGTATAAGTTTAGCAAAATAAACTTTATCCAGTACAATATCTACATGTAATTTTGTTCAAATCTAGTTCTCTATCTTTTATTACTCCTCTCATCATCATTACCCAGCTGTTTCAATAATCTATTCTTCTGTACTAGCAACGAATATCTCATATTAATGTTTTTTTCCTTTATCTGTCCATTGTAGAATGTAAGATTTATTCAAATCCAGTCAACGAACACTCCCTGAGCTTTGCCATTAGTGTATACTGAACTGTAATCTCCAGTTAGTTTCAAGCTATTCTATTTTAAAGTCTACTTGTTCAAACATCTGGGTACATATTGATTTAGCTCTCTGTCAGTAGGCTTCATCATTTCATGATTGTTTGTCCTCACCAGTGCTGGTATACTATTTTTGAGTTCTCCTAAGCAACTGCAGATAGATTATATTTACATTTATGCAATGATATTGAAAGTCGGAAAATTAGCACAATAATATTGGACAGTAAATACTTAATTCTATGAAACTGGAACTTTATTACTTTAAACAAGATCAATTAGATACAGCAGTACAATTTGTCTAAGTACACTAACTATGTATACTATAACAGAGACAAGCTCAGCATGAGTGAAAAATTCTGACCTGAGTATGTTAGTGACTTTGTTTATTTGAAAATATATTACTTGGAATGTTTACAATTTTAATAATAAAAATACTAATTGTATATAGCATTTAAGTATATTGTAATATTCTGCTTTATCTTATAATTATCTTTTTGTATACCAATAGTTACCTATACACTGCAATTACACAGCAATTACAAAGATGGAAAATTAACCACTTTGATATATGAAAGTTTATATATGTAACAGTTTCAATAAATATTATAATCTTCATACCAATTTAAGTAGCGCAGAACTATATCTCTATATTGTACAGTACCAAAAAGCTATATTTGATAGTGGCATAGAAGCCTGTAAAGGGAGTTCTGTAAATACAGAGCTCTACTAGCACTGCAAATACAATATATTGTAGAATGTACCTGTGTATTTGTGATTTCTCAATGCTAATATATTCGAAAATATATTACAGCTAAATATTATTTCATTGACAGTAGTCGGAAGTTATGGAATATATCTCTAGGGTACGAATACATTTCAAGGTTCTAAAGATTCACTGCTATTCGAGATTTATATTATCCTCGATTACAATTATTCCGTATCACATTGGATCATTGTTTTCATAATCTGTAGTATTGATTATTCTTGTTGAATAGTCTGAATATTGTGGTTATTTGTCACCTGCAGCAGTATATTGTAATAAGACAATGTATTGCAGCATGTCCACCAAGCTGTTACAGTAGGACTTGGTATAAGGGCATATATGCTGGCATTCGGCTACACAGCCAAATTAACGACTACAGATGAAATATAATTACAACTATGGACGCGAGTGTTAGTAGGTGCAGATATGTAGTTTCAATACCACTACAGAGCTAAGACTATAGGCTCTCTATGTATATGGAAGAGCCCTTTTGCAGCTCTAAGTTAAGTCCCACTGTGACATTATCCCTCTGATTAGAAGAAAGCTTTCTGGACTGCTTTATCTTTACAAGATATCAGGAAAGGAAAAGAATAAACACAATAAACCATCATGTTTTGTACATACTCATACAAACTCAAAAGTCGCACTACTGATTTGTACTTTTTAGTGGTCTACAAATAGATTTGGCTCAAATTGAAATTCCACCACAACTTGACTGTGAACTGGAGGTGATAAACACCGATGCCAATGCAATTTGTGCATACCCAAGCTCCAATAAAGTGATAAAGTATGGAGAACAGAGGAGAGAATTAGAATAATTAAATACAGAATAACTGAATTTGATACAGTATTAAGTTCTGAAATACTATGCGCCAATCTCCCTATCTGTGGGATATTGAACATCAATTTCTCCGTATCACCATTTCTGAACTAATATAGTTACTACCCTGTCATGCAGTACTGCACTTATAACTTGTACTCTCTATGTGTAGGTATTTGTTAGAATCATCCCAGTGGTAGAGCCAGTGCTAAGGACTTGGCATTCAAGTGGTGTTCCACTGCTCCCATGATTCATAGTCTGCAGTGATCATCGATTGAATATGCCAATTTCATTATTCAGGATCTTATCTTATACATCAACATGTAATACATAATTTTCTCCAAAATAGCTTTACTTGTTATGCGTAACGGTACTTTGGCTGTCTGAGCTTGGTGTCGTATGGCTACATGCAATATGGAAGGTATTATACAGCTGGTAGTTATCCGCAACTAACATTGACTTGTAGATGCTGTTTAACTCAATAATCATCTTGCACAGTGACCTGTGGTGACGTTTTGGCTGACATTGTAGGTGTGATTGTGATTGGCAGCTTGAGCAGATTCTCAAATGACATCTTGCAAGACATTTCAGTTGACATCTCGCTGTATGACTTGACAGACTGCCTCTTTGTGGTCTTCTCCGTGTCAGTAGGACTGGACTCTAGTGACACAGCTGGCTTCATCGTTGACAATTTGTTGCTCTGTTGACAACTTCTCCAACTCCACTATTGTTGATTGTCATCATAGCTTTGTAGCAGTGTATTCATTATTTGTTATTTCAATTAATATCTCTGCGAAATTTGACTAGTAATTGGATTCGGCTAACGTATCTTCTGTAGACTTGCAGTCAAACCATCCGGACTCTCTGGAAGGTATACTCATCTCACGATGTGTCTAAGTATTTACTCATATCAGAATGGACTTGTGAAATCATTCGTAATAGCTATGATTGGATGGATCTCATATTGAGTTTGGTCAATGATGTGAGCTTCCACTCCTGGCATTGTGACTTCGATTCATGCCAAGCTCTTGCAGTAATCACTGCAGGGTGGTCGATGTGACACCCAGTTCATTAGGGGAAGGAGGTATATCACTGATTCACCTCTAACACTTTAACATCTTGGTAAGTTTTACAAACCATGTCACATATTTGCCAGTACCTTGTGAGAGCTGCTTTGTATGTACCATTCACAGATCTATGCAACATGTAATTCAGTATTCCAGAGAGTCTAAGTGGAAGGCTTGTAAATCGAAGATATTTGATATACCATTGGTAAAACCATTTCACATTGAGGTTTGGTACACTGTTCAGAGCGGGATTTCTGATCAATTATTATGCCATTTGGCGACCATCTTGGTCAGTGGCTGGGTATGGTAAGACTTCTGATAGTCCCTGCATTCAATCTCCATATGCAGTTCTTTCACAGTGACATCTATTCCAGTGTGGTCAGGGTAATGATCTCTTCGTGACAATCTCGGCTGTCTCGTATAATACTATTCGGTATACTGTTTTGTATACTCATTTGTTATATAAAACCTCGTGTAGTGGCCCTCATCATTATCTTATTTAGGACTGACTGCTGATTCATATTTGCACAAATTCAGCGTAAATTAGACCTGTTTGAGTACTGTCCCTCATATTCACTCATTGGTCTACTGGATGTTTGCAATAGGCTAGGTAAACTAATTGTCTCAGATGGCAGGATGCACTTACTGGCTTTTTTTTGAAATGTACTTGTTGCTTCATCTGTATGTGAAATTGCCATCACCTGGCTCAGTCCACTAATAGTCATTCTCCGAATTTACTAGTCAATCTATCTCCAGATAAACTTACCAATATTACTTGACTAAATGTGAAAAGATATCAGTTGTCGCTCCATTCCAGTAGTTTCAGTATGGAAAATATTTGTGGCAGATGTTGATTGTGATGCCAGTATGGTTGTACCCCTCTTCATGACAGCTGTTCCTCTACCAGTAACAAATCATGTATGGTGTCTTCCAAAATACAAATTGGAAATACTTTATTCAGATGTAGATTAGTACTCACCAATTGCCATTGTTGTTGTGTCGCTTCAGGTCACTGAGTGTTAGTCAGAATGTCATTCAGCTAAGTATTCAATATAATATAACTATGTACTACATTTGCATGGTATGCAGTATTTCAATATTTGTCATATAGTGTGAACTCTGGTTCAGTAGTCAAAATTGTATACAGTATGACTGGGCAGCCGGTACCTATACCTGCGTCATAATATTCAGTTGTTACTATGATAGATATTTATTAAAATATGCCATATCTGATAAGGTAGATTTTTATATCACTTCATGTATGTTGCCATAGTAAAGAGATTGATTATTATCCATCTCACAATGTGTAGACAGCTCTTGGATGTACATATCGGTGCCTATATATCCAATTCTCATAGTATCTAGAAGAGTTCAGTATATTGATAACATGGCAATACACAAGACAGCTATTTCTTGTATCGGTCAGAAGTTATTCAATTCTCTCATTGTTCAAATGTTTGGAATGTTTGCTCTGTGAGTTCATTATTGCTCAGTGTATATTGATTAGAACTGCCATGGCTTCCAATTGTAGTTTGTAAGTTTTAAGTACTTCTAAGTATACTCTTCACTTTCAGTTTTCGGTTCTATATTGGTATTAACTTCAATATGCAGACCCACAGACTTTCATACAAACTGGTCTATTAATCATAGAGTAGGAATCTAAGAAACTATGGAAGCAGTCGAGGAGAATATCCCGAATTTGCAGTACTGCCAGCTCCATATAATATAAAATGACTATTTCCTTATATCCCTCCTTGGTTGACTTGGTGAGTTAGTAGCAGTTATTCAAATATCTCCTCAGAGAGGTTCTTCAGCTGCAACTACCACCACTGCTCCTGTCTTACTCAGCTACCCTACAATGGTTACCACCTATGCTGGCTCATTATGCCACTTCCATTGATTTCAATATTGTAGCTGGAAGGTAACTGGGGCATACCTCTGACCAGGAGGTGAATACCGCAATGACAACCTGCAAGCTGACACATATCAAACAGTCACCAAGAATGTATCTGTGCGAGATATATGTTCTACAACCGCTCAAAATCATGATTAATGATTGTGGAGAAAGACTGCGCTCATTGCAGTTGTCTTGCCAGTATATCTCGCTCTATTGATATATTTCTACTCCCCTATAACATCTGCACATCAACATGCCCCGGGGTATACAACATTGGAGGGTGTGAGAGAAATATATTGTTGAATGGTATGATTGGAACAGTGACCAGTTAACAATTGCCCAGTTTGCACTCTCAATGTCAATAGTTTGGTTTGATATCATACATTGAAATTGGTACATCCAACAAATCCATTGATCATTCATAGTCCACTCCATATTACCATACCTAATGATGGTTATGATGTGCACCAATTGTTGATGGTAATTCCTGATATTGCTGATATATATAGTTTCGACCAAGTGCCATCAAACAGATCCCAGCCATAATGATGAACGCCTATAATATCTATAAGTCATCACTTTCTACCATGCCATGTTTTGTACCAGACAAGTGGTATCACTGGAGGTGGTAGTCTTGAATTATGATATTGCCTCTCCTATTGCCATTGGTGTTGACTGAAGTTTAGAGTTTATTCTGTCATTTGGTAATAATTGTCACATATAGCTCCTGTTACCATAGCCGAAATTCAACTCCAAAATTATTAATCTGGAAGGTAACTATGAATGATTATAACAATTGTACGCTGAGCGAACATTGTATTTATTGTAGTCATCGGCAGAATAATGTATATCTCAGCTGTAAATATAAATCACAGTGCACAATATTTCACCACCACCACCAGTTTACTTCAATTCGAGGAAAACTTCACATCCTAACTGTGGTCTAAACCTGTGATATTTTCAATTTACGTGCAATTGACTCCTGTCATCATTCGTGGTGGTAAGAGTATATGAATTGTTAACTGATTCTTGTCTGTAGAGCGGTATCATCTATACTTATACCCCTCTCAGTAGACATACTTCACTTGATTTGATGTAATGTAGTTGTACATTAGCTGGAGCTATGTTACCCATTTGGTTACATTTCCATTGTGTCTTCTAGATGCCACTATTACCACATTGAAATTTATGATTACTACTTCCATTGTAGTTTTGATGACTGATAATCAAACTGACTTGGCTTGAAGAATTGGTATTCATACTCAAGTGGATAGATTATATTTGAATTCTCTTGTTGACAGGTTGTAATAGTTGTATCCTGTAACTGGAATAATGTTCAACAGTACCAGTAACAGGTTGTAAATGCTAAATAGTCTCAAACCAAATCATGGGTACCATTAGATTGCTCAAGTGAATGTTGCCATTTTGGAAGATTTATGCTCTGTAGTAACCTCACTTCCAATGTTTATTGGGAGGGCAGTTTTCTCAGCAGTTGTCTTTGTATAATTACTATTCAGAAAAGTAGTAAACTTATAAAATCCTATTAGTAAAACATGTCTATTTGATCAAAAAGCTACAATGGCATATGGGCCTGGATGCTGGCGTTCAGCATCATAGCTATATATACAGTTCCAAATGTAAATGCAATAGATTGTAGATGAAGAGGAATTTTAAGAATGTGAAAAGAGATATATGGCTCATGGCAACTTGACTGTATAGAATGGCTGTTATATGGCTCTGTGTTACTAACCATCATTACACTTCACATTTAAACTGAATGCCCAATCAGTAGCAGGTTCTACAATACTTTTTAGATTGTGACTTGCTATGTCTAAGGATATGATACCTATTTCTAATGTTAAATCACGGTCGGGATTGTACATTGTATACAAGTAAAGTATTACTGATGGCATAATGGTTAAGCTAACAATACTCTGCTGCCTTTAAATCTATCTGACATTGTTCTTTCTCTACCAATATCTAGTAGATTATACTTAATACGTATTAGATAGTGTACTCACATATTCAATCACACTGCAACTACGTGAAGAGAAGATTTGATGTTGGCAATATAAGATGCTAGAATTTGAAATATATCTTACTACAATGTCTGATCTGGTATAATTTACAGCAATAATGACAGGTAGCAAATCAAATTACTAATTGAATACTCAGAAGTATATTTTATGTAATACTTACAAATTAACTTCTGCAAGTTCTGTTAACAGAATCTTGCAGTATGTCATTGAAAGTATCCAGTTATACAGATTTGACAAAGCAACAAATCATAGAAATATAGATTTGTGATAATTCCAACTTTACTTGACTAACAAGGTTTGAATATTTGTGGAATTGCAAAATAAAGTATCTTTGAAAGTGGAATTAATGGAATGTACTGATTTAAGAAAATTATGAATATTAGTAGTGTGTTTTATATATTGGATTATACATTACTGCAAAAGTAAATACTATTCAGTAACAGTAATAAAGTGTATATAGGAGTGAATATAATTCAATTTGATTCAATATAATGTATTGCATAGAATAGTATTTAGAATTGTCCATTTAAGTATCTACAAATACAGTATACAGGTAAATATGCCATCTGCTCAATTACTTCGAATTGTGTATATTTTTGACTGGAACCAATGTATTTCCATTGCGTTAATAAACATATAGCTTCATGCATTTGGCTATAATTCGAATTAGTTCTTAAAATAGGACTCAGGACACGAAAATGATACAAATTATATTTATTGGAATGTATAATACAATTATCTCTATATAAACTCATGAACAACTAGTAAACTATATGGATACCCAAACTGAAATCTATTACCAATGGCTTGATATATGAACTAATTTCTAGTTTATAAGTTATATAACAATATTCAACATGATTACTTCCAAAAGAAACTTCAATCATGATGAAATGCACAATCCGTATAACATTCAGCTCACAGAAATATATTCACACCATGTGACAATACATTGTCAATTGCCCAATTTTGTTTTCATCCGTTCTTTAATTTACTAAACAAGTAAAAATATTTTAATATGCACACATCAGCAAAAAGCGAAATTAGTTTCCAAAAATGGACCCCGTGCACCAATCCTTCAACACATTCTCCACAACTGATCTGAGCCGCAGGTTTGCATTCCTCCACCATGCTTCGAAGGGGTCAGTGATGTGATTGCATCGTCCCGACCGATCAAAAACCTGTTTGGCCAATTTAGTTAATTTAGTGCACTTGTTTTTAGTTGGTCCTCTAGATTTTAATCGTTTTGACCATTTTTTGAACTATTCCATTGATTTCAAGAATATTCTTAACTATTCAATCCCTTGAGACATCGATTATACACAAGCTTGCACAACTCCCATAACAAAATTAAGACACCCAGAGTAAACACTCATCAAATTGAAATATATAGCTGCAACAATTACTTCAAGCATTGAATCAAATAATCTACATGTGAAATAAATTGAACCCATTCAAGCGGATCCTGTTGCTCAAGTACAACCGTGTCCTATTTAGCTGTGCCATCAGTCCAAGAAGGTGCGCAGCCACTTGGATCGTGATAATAGGGATGATGTACATGGTTATGATTCCGAAAAGAGGCTTAGTATGGCAGCTTCCATCGTGCAATGGTTGCATCAGAGGTTGATGTCTCTCCTCGACAATCTCCATACCTGCAGTCTGATGTATCAGCCCTGTTGCAAACGTCTGAACCAAGGCTAAAAGCCCGTTAACGCATAATTCAGCATTCTGAACGATGAAAAGACACTTCAATCCGGCAGGGATGTGTCCAGCAGTCAACTCAACGTGGCTATCCGGACTCATCCCCATCCAGTGAAGCACTGTATCATTTCTTGGTGGCATATGCTATCTCCACCTTGTGGACACAGTGCAACAAAGCATGTGAACTGCCTGCTCGTCACATTGGAAAGATATCACCACAATTGCTACTGCGTTATACCAAATGCATTTTGCATTGTTGAGAAGACTGAAATGCTGATTGTGATCCACGGAGTCTGAGAAGTTGGCAAATCTCTTCAAACACCAAGCCATGTGATTCTCTAGCTCCCCATTTGGCATTGCACACCACTACACAATGTCCTCAAGGGTCCTGATTTCTGGGTGCAGGGTTTTCATCATTCGCATGATAAGCACTTTGGTTAGAGGCATTTTATGGTCGTGATGTTGTTTGGCAGCATTGACATTCAGCTCTCATTACTGGAACACCTCCTTTTGGGGGTTCATTCACAAAATCAGGCAGGTAGCCTCATCATGATTCGAATGTTGGTACACTTGTTTATGATCCATCATTGCTCTTTCTGGGAGTGCAGAGCTTGCATTTGACAGGTTGCCAAGCTGGCAGATATGGTCAGAGAAGTGGTTCAAGAGATGCATCGTCTCAAAGTTGAAATCCAATTCATTGACAACATGTTGTGCCATTTCTCACTCAATCGGCATTATATCTTCATCAACACAACAACTATTTGCTGCGACCGAAAGATTGTTGCAAGCGGGGTCACTCTCCCGTTCCTCCTGATTGGCCAAAGTAAGCTGCTTTATCAATGCTTCCTAGACCTTCTTTGTAGATTCAATGGTGTGGAATCCACTGAAAACAGCCTTCTGACAATGAAACTCTTCCAGATACTGCTCCATGTACTCAATCGTGGCTTCAGTATAGTACCCGTACTGTGCCATATGGTGAACATACACTATGTTCTTGACGCAAACCAGGGCTTCAGTGAATTGAATTCTTCGGCTTGCTGAAGGGTTTGAACAGGTCGCCACACAAACTGGGACAATCGCACTGCCAAGTGCTTTCATCTCCTTACCACTACATTCCGTTACATGGCTACATGGCTTGTTGAATCGAGCGAAGCCAGGATATGGAGGCATCATCGCCCAGATCTCGTTGAATTTATCAACCCTGGAGTGTTGTTCATGGAATAACATTACCAAGTCCATCTAATGCTTAAGCAAACCGAGATAGATTGTATGAAGAATATCAGATACAATAATTGTCGTCGGTGAGATGCATTTTATATTCTAGAAGACGCCTTCTGACGTTCCAACTACTTGATCTTCCTGCAATTGGCATGCCTCCAGTCTCTCTGTCTCATCACCCTGAGTCACAAGTATCATCTTTTGGAAGTATAGACAATGGTCTCTCAATTGCCATGACGATGAATTCCCTTGAATAAATGACAAATTTGGCGCTTTTTGCACCCGGCAATGGGGCTGCTTGATTGAGCCCATGTGAGTGTTTTTGATGTAGTCAGCCATCCATGCACAGATGACAGGATAACATTGCCACATCTTACCTTCCGCACAAAGCATGTGCTTTTGTCTGTTGAAAAGCCCATCGAGAGGACAGAAAATAAGCTCAATGACCTTCCTTACAACCTCCCGATCATGCCTTTGTTGTTTCTTCATGGTAGTTGTTCATCCATGTGCTTTACAGCAATATTTTGGAGCAATGCAAGGAAGGGCAACTAGGATGCTTGCAAGATTTGCAGGCTTTGATTTAATTGTCGAGCCAATGTTTCCAAGACTTAATTATACTGGCCATTGCATAATATCACCCAAATAGTGTGTAAGATGTATCTGGTGTGATCTGCCAAATAAAGGGACAATTGTAGCTCCAAGTGGCCATCATAGCTATTGAAGGTGTCAGAATCATCATTACTATGATGACATTCGACTAATGTATCTCTTCATTTCACCGCCAGTCACTTGATTACAACTCTGCGTAGATATATTCCTCAGCTTCATTCAATTCCTTTGCTGGAGCCTATGAGATATGTTCCCTGCATGCAGGTTGTTGCATGAGGAACTCAATGCATGCAACAGGATTGCAGTAGAAGAAATGTCTGTAATCATCGTCACGAAGGTTGTTTGGATTGGCCAAACAATTGTAACACACTTTTCGCAATTTCGAAGATTCAATGCCCATCGCGTAGGATATTTCATTCAAGCGTTTGAATAAAGTGTGGGACAAAGTGAAGTTGCTGACAGTTGGCATTGTAGGGTTCCCGAACAGCTCATTGATAATCACTCTGCAGAAGTTGTGCTTGTTGCGCTAGTCCGCTGATCGATACTCCTCCTTGTGAGAAAGTTGAGACCATAAACCAATTTCATCGTTGAAGATATCGAAATACTAGTTGCTAATTGGCTTGCCGGTTAGACGGTTGGGCAAGTGTGGAATGCTGTACATATATGTCGAAACAGGAGGTTGCTCTGGATTGTCACATACATTTTCTCTGGTGTCTTCTGCATTGCGAGAATCATCGTTGGAAGGGTGAAGTGAAGGGTCATAATGCGGTTCCCGAACGAATGGAAGTAGATTTCTATCTTGCCTGCTCACAAGACCATTGTCTGGCAGTCGTTGGGCTGTTACATATACAATTCATTCTTTTTGGTTGTGATGGAGGTGAGTGATCTATGTGCTGATGTAGGAGTACATCTTCGAGCAGGAACAACACTGTGGACAAATATCCATGTTTCATTGGCAAAATCAATTGTCACAACAACATTTAGAAGCCTGTCGACCATATTTTGGCAACTCATACCATTGCTAGCTGGCTGGTTCTCAGAAATAGCCGCACTTCAATTTGCTTATTCCAAACAATGGGTCAAACCACTCTCATAGGATTCCTCTCATCCTCGTTCACACGTTTGCATACTGTTTAATCAGTCCCTCATTATCAGCATCATGTGGATCTCACAAAGCATACCGCATGTGTATTCAGCTTGTCATGGCTATTGTTTTGCAACCATACAAGATGCTTCTACGCCCATTGCCTGATTCATGGTTGTCACATTTTGTTCTGTTCATGACATACATGAACTGTGTGTGCTCCTCACATACCGACCCAGCCACGTCATCGTGCAGTACAAGAACTAGAGCAATCACAAATGAATGAAATAAGACCGCAGAGCATGCTTTTAGTTGTCTTTCTGATGAATTTAAGCATTCAGTCGACAAATCAGAGTGCTTAGATGACGTTAAGCAAATTGTTTCCTTGCTGAATATCATCCAACATGATGTCGCTGGATCAAAATAACCCCTCCAAGCCTACATATTTATTTGCTTGCATTCCAACCTCACTTACAATCTCCAGAACCTTCGACACACTCTACTCACCTCTGCTACCATACGGCATTACCCTCATTGATATACTCAGCACTCCCGATGCTGGTTAAGAGTAATGAGCATTTGATCCACCACTTAATCATTGACCACTGTTGAGAACATACAATGTCATGTGATGCCTTCTGGTTGCAGAAATCAGTTGTCGCAGATGCTAATACAATCCCAATACCAACACAACAAGTCCACCTCTGGGCCCAGAATGCCAGCGTTGGAGTCAGCCAATGGGCAGCAGAAACCATGGGGATTTGGCATGAGAAGGGTGGCTTGACAACAGAAAGGAAAGGTAATGAAGTGAGGTAGCGCAACTGGGAGATTGCCCAGTCCTTGAGCATCATCAACAGGCAAGGCGCAAACCCCAAGCAATGGGATCTCTTAATCAATCGATGCATTACTCCAATGAGTGATGTGGCGTTTAAAGGTCGCTTTGCAAACAGTACATGGCGGAAAGGACAATTCTTGATGTTCAGAAACTCAAGGCAGCACTTGATGAGTTCATCGAGGTTGGCCTTTGCCCAAGGAGGAATAGGTGCGACGAAACCCCTATTAAGAAGAGTAAATTGGTCCACATTGGTATGTATTTCATCACCCTGATGCTTCTTCTGCTCTTCCTGAGGATTTGTATATACAGAAGACGACATGGAAGAAATCTCAGGTCACAGATTTCCGCCGATACCGGTACATTGAGAAGCCTAGAGTGACATCCTTGTACAGCCATTTAGCTTTACCATTGCCCCTGTGGATCCCGACATTGCTGGGAAGAGAGTGGGTGAAATCAATACTCAGCTATTCTCATGGCACTGGCCTAGGGATAATGAATCGATACTTCCGATAGTTACATCAATCATCAATACAGCCACATTACGAATTGTAAATGCTACAATCGCCAGTCTGCCAGACCCTTGGCGGATAATCCGAGAGCGTTGGGGCTGCCGGGCGGAGCCTACTGGGGATGTTAGCCCACATGCCCATAATGTTACCCCAATCTTTGATAACATTACTGCTGCCAGAAGGGCAAAGGCTGTGATGAAATTGAACAACCCAACACAGTTTTGGGTCATTTATAGTATCCAACAAGTCAACAGCACATCTCGCACCCAGACGCCTGTGCGTGGTGGACGCAGCTACCTTCCTCTGGATGACCTCCTCCCACCTCTAGCCGAGAATTGATCGATGATATGGGGAGGAATCAGATGATGATGCTGAGACTCAGTGCCCAAATCCAAGAAACTTCCCAAAAAAGAAAACAGGTTTCCAAAAGTTCGATAGGAAGCTTCAACGAAGGATTATCAGGCAGCAGAGACACGTTCAAGACATCCGAAACTGTGCTCTTGATCTCTTGGCTGATTTTGAACAAAGCATTGTTGCTGATGAGGATGTGGCTTTGCAACGCAAGTACAATCACATTGTGAATCCTCCTGCTGTGGGCTCTTTCGCCAACAGGATGTGCACCAGCAGCCACCCAGCTGCAAATTAGTCATTGTGAGGATGGAATGCACTGGCTGGACAATTGTTCAAGGATTTGGGTTGTGAGTGGGTATATTTCTGGCACTTTGGAGGGGGACAGATGGGTGGTAATGTGGCGTTTTTTGGAGAGGTTTTGGGGCTCTGTTTGGTGTTTTGTTCAGTTTATTATTACATCGTTCATATTAATACATTATGGGCTGTGTTGAGAGTTCACGATGTTTTAATTAATTTTTGAGACTCTTGTTTTTGGGAAAGGCACAGTGGCAGTGATAGGACTCTGTGGATGGCTATCATTTAATTGGTAGTTCGATATCATTGCCCAGCAGAAGTTCGCCCCGAACGATGAATGAAACATGAACGCATTTTAGCTTGTTCCGATAATGATTTTCATCAACAGAAGCCAATCAACAACCCCGCGGCGTGCATATGACATACCTTTCTTAGTTCCGAGTTCCCATCCATCCACAGAGTTGGTACTGTGGGTGGTGGGAAATGCCAAGATCCTCGGATTGTCGACAGGATACCAAGACACATCTTGACAGTGCTTTTGATCATATGATTGCTTTCTTTCCTTTACACAATGTTTCACTTCATTTACACTACATTCATTTATATTTCCTTTAGTCACTGCTGCAATTATTTCTTGCTTATCACTCGCCACCTTTGTAAATCATGCCATGAAGGCGCCGCTCTCCTCCTCCTCCTCCTCCTCCTTCCAGCACTAGGTGAAGGAGACAATCCATCCATGGAAGCAATGGGCAAGCAGCCATCAAAAGATTCTGTCATGTCATCACTTTAAAAACAAGTCGTGGTCACTCAATTTACTCATGCAGTGGCAGTAACCCTACATCCTGAGCATGGGGAGGTCTATCTTGCCTCGGAGGAGGAGGATGAACGAGAGCTTGTGTGCCTGGCATGCAGGAAAGTATCAGATGAAGCATTTCAATGATTGAATTTGCCCACTGCTGTATACATTGACTTGAGGAAGGATTCAAATGAAGCCAGTGAGCAATTCGTTGTGTGGATAGCTGGAAATCTGTGGCGATGTGAGTGCTTTGTTGACAATGTGACAGGCCTCCTCATCGGTGCAGAATGCAGTGCCCAGGAAACTCTTTCAGGTGTTCTGGCGATGTTCATGACACGTGTGAAGCCTAAAGCCATCAACAAAGCACTGTTCATAAATCCGTTTGCCAGGAATGTGGGGAACACTGCCCAGATTCATAGTTGGTGGTATGATATAATTGCCAGGATTGATCCAGCCAAGAGAAACTCACCCCCTCCATGTCCCTACGTTTCAGTGCTAGATGAATCATCTCAATGATTGTGATCATCGCTGATATTTTGCATCGGGCTCTTGCGAAGATTACTTGCTCCCGTGCAGCAATGGTATACTGCTGCAAGACCTCAATTGACCCATTTTCAGATTTTGAACAATGTCGCCTTGAGAGATCCGAAACATGGTTGCCTGGGTATTGGCCTAGGACAGGTTCACATGCCCCGCAAATGTTCGTGGGGTAAGTTCAAAGTTCCTGTCTTGTTTAATCGTTGTCTTGACAATCAATTTAGGAGTGCAAGTTTTGATTTGCATTGACCGATATTAGAGATCTTCTTCACCACGCATACTTCTATGGCATACGACAAATAGGAATGAAAGATATATCATTGATTCTGAAAAACAAACCAACGATCATTGCCCTCACCGTGAAGGCCATCCAAGATTGTCTGTCGACCAGGACAAAAGGCAAGTTTAGGGTCCTGCCAGAGTTTGGTCCAGGAGGTGGAGCACAACGTAAGTGCAATACAAGAAACATTCATCCCACTGTTAATACTACATGCACAGATGTATGTCATTCTCTCAAAGAGGATTTTCTTTCCCACTCGCGCGAAGTTCTGGCCAAAAAGATAGATACTATGTGCAGTATGATTCACCGAAGGATCCACTCAACTAGTATGGAGCCAGTGATGGCACAAGCTCACAACGATCAGGGCAGCTTCGATCAGGACTTCCTTGATTACGTCCCCACAGAGCTGGTAGAGCAGGCCGACAATTCTTTAAATTGTCTCTGCAACTTTGTCGCTGGTACTGAAGCTTGAATGCGATTGTCAGCTGTTCTCTCTCTGGGAGTGTCTGCCATTGCCAGCAGCAGCCAGCCCATCCCCTGCAGCAACTGCAACGGCAATGACATCACCAACATCAGCAGCATTGAGAATACATGATTAGTCGATGCAAGTACGACTGTAAACGGTGCAATGCCACTTGGAGGTGATCAATGGTGTCTGTAATCAGATTTGGGATTTCGTTTGTATGCAATGTCATTCTAGCTTTTGTCGATATATCATAATAGTAGCAAATATAATAGAAGTGATCGTTTACTGAAATCTGATCTCAAATGTGACACATCATAATCGCGATGATGCTTAACCCTCACACGACGGGTGAACAACTCCAAGCAACTGAATGATCTTGTTTCAACAAATCAAATATTATGAACCCCTTCTACATGGTAACTGTCATTGGTTAAACTAAGCCATCAGAGATAATTCAAACACAAACTACATGCTGCGTTTAATATATCGAACAAGTACCATCATCTTTGCAAGGACAAATTGAACCGGGCAACATAGAAGTATGCCGAGATATGATTTGTGATATTGCCAAAGGAAGGGTGAACAGTTCATCGAGTACAGGTTGTCATATTCGCAACAGTGGGTAAGCAGGTCATGACACTTCAAAACAGCATCGTGACCACTCAAGGAATACTCAGGAACACCTCAGCAATGCCATCTTTAAGGAAACCTTGATTTCATTTTCCTGAGTTTGAGTGCACAATAAACAAAACAAATTTATTGAAGGAAATTGAGTTTTTGCTGATGTGTAATATAATAGTAAATATTAATCATTCAATTTGCTATGAGTATTGAATACAGTGTGGACAGTAAACAATTAGGAAAGGTCTATTTGTATAATATATAATTGTACTATTAGGTTGAAATACTGCTAAAGGTACTATACTTCAAATTTATCAATTTGAATATAGGAAAGGATAATATGTAAAAAAAACTTATATATTCAAGTTTATATATAAATACAGTAATTGTTAAATTAAAACTTTCCGCTACACATAATTTAAATATACTGTAGAGTTTGTTTAATCCTACATTTCAATATTTAAACATACTAAATTCAAACAACAACATTTTACAATAAAATACAACAAATTAATTGAAAACAATGATATATTAATGGAATAATCCAACTGTAAAAGTGATGTTCTATTGTTTGATTAAGTTTCAGATAGTAGTTATATAAAATGATTGTTATAATACTGCAAATATTAAAATATCAAAGGTTATTCTTACCTACTATATTTCACTATACTGATTCTCCTGGCTTTACTGATATTAAACATTTCATTAACTCTCCATAATTAATGAGTATTTATTCAATCTGATTGATCATAGTGTGTAGTTACAAAAGTGTTATGCAAATTGTAGTTTGTATAGCAATTAACTATTGCGAATTTAAGTACTGTAGTTGACTATTTTTGTTTGCATTAGTAGAGTAGCCATGTCAGTAATATAGATTATTCAATTGAGTAACAAGATTAACATTATTCAAATATATCATTCATATAGATTTCTATCAAATGTTATAAGACTACAGTATGTAATGGTCTATTGAATATATTGTATTATATTTTCCATTCTCAGTAGATTAATCACTACAAAGTTGGTGTAATATTATAATACTCCAGTTTAGTAACATAACCATTGTTAATATTATATGTAACTTTAGTATGATTTCCAAAGATAAGCTAATATAATGTATTATTTGATTTCACATTCTGATTTGTGACAATATGGCTACAATACCACTAGTATGAAAGACTTCTATAATTTACACATTGCATAAGTTCACATATATCATTAAGTTAGCTGGAACTGCTCAATCATATCATATTGCATAATTGTCCAGTGATTATTTACGTTTTACATGATCACAATGATTCAATAATTTAAACTCCATATAATCGCAAATATCTTTAATTAGATGAAATATTCCAGTACTCTATATGTAGTATATTGCCAAATAAGTATATACACCAATTTTAATACCTGTCAAAATAATACCAAAGTTAATACATTGGTATTAAGTTATTATCAAAAACGGTTGTGGCTTGTTGTAAACAAGTAAGCATATTCATAAATATTTATTCAGGTGTAAAATTGATATTACTGAAATTTACCAACTGCAATTGTATTGCTTATACTGAAATACTCTGTTTTATATATAACTACCATTTTGTATATATACAATAAGTCATTCAATATCATATTTAACAATTTTACAATATAACCTTAATTCTGTACTCCTGGTAATTAATATTATTATTAATGATCCTTCATTACATTTTAATATCAATCAATCTGTTCTGCTGTACATTCACTACCCAAAGTGAATACAACAAAAAAAAAATAACCCAATGCTGTCACCTATTATAAAATTAAAAAGTAACAAAAGATGTTCTTAATAACCTGCATATTATTTTTAAGTCATCTAATAGCCATAGAAACAATATCAACTAGATCAACCAAACTCCATTAGACTAGTAGATAACCTACTCCATCTGCCTAAAATTATCATTGTTGATGATTGTTAAAACTTTATTTCCATTTAAAACACAGGCTAAAGTTAGCAGGCCTCCTTATTGTCATGAACTGTTGTAACACAGTGAGCTTGATATATAACCTAGGAAAAATGGCTGGTAAACACAAACCTCGATAAATGCTAGCTGGTGCTCTTTATTCAATTTAGTACTATAGGGGTCAGCTTTGAATTTTAAGACTGTAAGAAAAAGCAAGTTTGTACTCAAGCATAAGAGGTGGTGGCGGTTGTGGAAGCTCTGCGACGGCAAGTGAAAGTTCCTTGTCTTTGCTGTCCTCAACCTCGTTGAATGGAATCAATGTCGCCTGATGTATCGTTTTACTGTGGGGTTGAAGGGCGTCCTGATACATTCCATAACTTACAGTGCCCGTCCTTGTCCCCCAAAAAGGCCCTTGGCTAGCGTTTTGAAAGACCTCGAAGGCACTCCGATTGACCTGTTGAACCCAATTCTTAGGATCAAATTGAACAGTCTCAACCGGCTGGGCACTTATAGGAGGGGTGTTGCCCCAGTTTGACCCAATCTTTTCCCCGGTCGAAGTTAATGCTGTCACGGGAATACTGTTGACATTTCCTCCCGGAACAAAGCCTTGAGATGGTTGTCCTTGGGCACAACCATCGGTTGTAACGCTAGGGTATCGACCTGAACCAACTAGAGGTATGCCAGAACATTGTGGAGCAACGGCAGCGAGTTCGTTCAACGTCACGGATCCAATACAATCTGTGATGTCCCTAGATTTCCGAGTGATACCATTATTTCGAGGCAATACCACGGCTGCGCTCATGGGAAGATAACTGGCGGCAAATGTAGCAGCGGTCCGAATGTAGAACCCCGCCATGTTACAGATATTTCCCTGGTAGAGGATCGATGTCGAACACTGAATCTTTGACAGGGAGAACCTGGGGCGTCATAGACGATGAAACATAACGCCGGTACTCCCCAACACCAACATCATCTGCTGCAGGACTTGTAAGTGCGACAGTAAGCACTATTACTGGAATTTCCCCCGGAGTACCACCTCTAAGATGAAGATCCTGCTTCATATCAGGTTGCGGTGATTGTTGATGAATCTGCTGGGTGTCAACAGTATGGTATATCTTTCTGTGGGTTAAGAGTAATTCAAGTAGACTTCCAGACAATCGCATCATTTGAGTTGCCGGATAAATCTTAATAATACCGCAGTCCCATGCTTCGTACTCAAACTGACCAAGAGGGCAGCAGATGTAGGGAAGAACCTGCCTCATAGCAATGACTTCATCAATGGTGTAGCGGCGAGCGGGATACACGATGATAGAATTGCCAGTGGCTGTGGCGGCGGAACTTATCATGATCGTTGTGATTGCAGCTGAAACTGCGGTTACGACTGCAACCTTTTAGGCTCTTAGGTGTATTAGAGGAGGATGAAGAGAGGTATGAGTGGTGTAATAGAAGGAAGATATGAAGATGAATAAGTAGAGGTTAACAGAGTTCACAACACGCACTCCGGTCTGGTAGTAAAGGATCGGACGCTACTGTTTTGGAAGGGGGAGCCGGAGGAGTGAAAAGAGCCTTTCTATCAATTTAAGGAAACTGCCCGTCCATGAAGCGAATGGTGAATTCGTTCGAGTAGGATTCAGAATCATCCATTTTCAGTGCTTTCAGTCTTGATTCAACAGCAGTAACGTATGTCATTGGGAAGCGAGTCATCCACTAGAAGCGAGACTACACATTAAATGTATTCAGCACCCCGCCCGTGACCTTCCTGTTGAACCAACATCTCACCACAACTTTAGATCATTGATTGCATGCTCCACTATATTATTAGTACAGTCTATCAGATAAACACAGCGACAGGGTCAAGAGATTTCAAAATCTCAAGTAAACAATTTGAAGAATTAGAAGTAAATAAATAGCAGTAAGCAACATAATGTGAAAAAGAAGTGTATAAGTTTGAGAGAAAACAGTTGTATTTCTGTCAATATCAGAGCTGCTGTCTGAAGAACTACTTCTTGCTGGGGAATCAAACTCCTTTTATGAAGAATATATATTGATTTCAATGGTGGTAGACTACCAATTGTATATCAGAAAAGATAGAGAACATCCTTGCGATAGTACATACCATTGTTATAGAATCAATACCCATATTCGTAACAAACAATACAGCCACTGTCAATCAAACAACTCAGAATTATATAGAAAATGATAGAATAGTCTAGTAAAATTGACTGAAAATTGTTTGATCAACATTAGGAAACCCTATAGAATAGAATCAAATATTCATGAATGTATTTATACTCTACTGTATCTCCTGTTATTCATAGCATATATAGTTAGGAGATATTACTTTGCAAATATTAAGTTAGCAAGTAAAATTGCATATACTACTCTATTTCAAATGTTGTATTCAACTATCAATTGCAATATGTAAGCTCAAGCATATGTATTATAGAGATAACATACTGCCAGATAGATACTACTGATATGTAGCTCTCAGAAAGGTATTGCAGCATACAATATGGGTAATATACATGGATGGGAGGTGTAAAAGGGAGAATGTTCATGATATGATAATGTTTGTACTATCTGTATATTTTTTGGTAACTGGACATAAAGATTAAAAAATTGTAATCTTGAAATGTGAGAATTAAATATTATTATAAATTCTGGCCACTGAATCACAGCGGATGTTTTGTCTAATGTTACATAAATACAGTATAGTTGTTATACATTTAAAGTAAACTGTTCAAGTTCAAATTTAAAAGTAAGCATCAGTTAAAGTCAAATATTGGGTATATACTAGTAATGTACTGCAGTTATTTCTGCTAAGTCAATAAAGCTGCGTCTTCAAGATTAAAGGTGAACTATGTGGACACTCAATGACTATCATGATGTTACAACATCTTTGGGATATTGTAATCACAAATACATATTGCTATCTACTGAATAAATTTGTATCCTGGTTAACACCATTAACTCCAAAGCATGTTACTTAATATTCTACTTCTTCTTTTGTTTTATTTTTTCCCATATATTCTACCTTCTATATTAGTTTAGCCCGATCTATATCATTGGTGACATTACTTCCAGCTCTTATAATTTTTCACTTCTGTAGCAGTTTACTCGATTTAATTCATCTTTGTAACCACCCTTTATAACTACCATTTATTTACAGAATATAACAATATATCAGTTACACTGTACAAAGATGAGTGGTATTTGAATTGCATCAAATGGTTTCAGCTTAGTTTGCAGATACGATCGTCTAATATTGTCATTGCTGGGGTTACGAGTGATAGGATAGGATGATACTTAGGAATTGGTTCGGGTGTACAGAAGGAACTGGGGTTGGGAAAGGTGGAGACTTTGGGTGATGGAGGGGGACAGTGCAGAAATGTGGTGCAGTGGTGGCGGTATAAGTTTTTGTGATAAGGAAGTGTTCTGAGGTGTTGCAACGTTGGATGATGTGACATGGTTTTGATGATAAGGAATTGTGGGGTGGTTTGTAAGATTATGGTGAAGGAATCAGATGGTACATCGAAGCGTGAAGAATGATTCAAGGGAGACAGACATACTGTATATAAAGGAAGGTTGTTTAGCATTGGAGGATTTTCTTTTCTTTTCTCTTTCCTCGTTCTCTTGTAAGGCTAGTAAGTTACAACTTTGAAACAGCTCTGATTTGTGTCTTGCTCTGCGTAGCTCGATACGAACTTCGAGTACGCTGGTCCGATCACGATATCACATGATTGTTACTAATATCACCTTCGCCCCAACCTGCCCATTACACTAGCATGAGTCCTTCACACCATACCAGATATTGAATCTACTGTCAACACTGTTCGACCCAGTGTTTTGATCTTGTTTGCTATTACTGCGAAATGTCGGACAGTTACATCTCGATTTGCTATCTCAGTAGCTGGTATCTTGCGGAATCGGATGTGCCAGCAATTATCGAACGGTTGTAGTTACTGTCCCGAACCATGGTCTGTCAATTGTTGGGGTTATGTTTCACCCAACCATCGGTGGATTCACGTTTGCGACAATTGCATTGACAAGCTACCACACCCTACCGGATTAGATATCCATCAGTATCCGCACCGATCCCCATATTCGGATGCTAAACTACAACAATAATTGTACTTCCCGCACATATTGGTTTGATCCTGGCAGAACCCTTTGTCCAGTTTTCGAACCCGAACCCTTGAACGTTAGTTTTAGGATCCGAGCCATACATTCAACTACTTTGGAAGACAAACCTTTGGACACATCTTTTTGGGAACTATCTGGCATTCCCACCCCCTGGAATCTCAGCTGGACAGAAGCTGCCGCATACGGAGGAGGTTTGCAACTTGAATATCCCTAGTTTGGAGATAGTTGCGCTATGCATTGCGGAGCCTATGCTTGGTTTATTTGTGATCCCGAGCAACCCTGTGAGTGTGAAGGACACAATTGTTGAGGAACACATTCGACGGAGGGACACGCACCAGCTGCAGCCGCAACGGCAATGCCTGTGCCAATCCCTCTGATTGTTATTAAACCCCCGACTCTGACTCGTTCCGAAATTGACAGGTAACATTGGCAATGCAAAATGTGCCCGATTCGCTGCGATGTCAGGATCAGCAGAGCACGATTGAGTTGCCCTAGTGTCCATGGACAATCAGGCCACCACTGGAGGACTCGTCAACACGAATGTACTGGACATAGACTTTACGGAGAGACAGACAATGCTAGAAACTGCACAGGAGGTGCTGAGGAGGGTGGCACAGTATACCGAACCTCAGCGCGTCGTACAGAGAGTTTACGATCATCCAGCCAAGATAATCGCATTACTGAAGCAGATCACAGACCTACTGGCACAATAGTATCTGCCTCCCCAGTGCAATCATACCGAGATGGAAACCAGAATGCAAGTCCTGACCACCATTAGGGATGACGTGAGAATGAGACTGGCAGCCCCAAGGACAGACGAGTACCTATGGGAGGAATTACCAGAGATGACCCGAGACGCCCAGCAATCCGGAGAGGAAGTCCACGGTTCGAGGACGCAGTTAGCCAATGCCCCTATATTGGCAACCAGTTCAGCACCAGCTGCTCCCCAGGTTGCAGCAGCCAAAGGCCTGAAATTTCCTGACTCCCCAGACGTTTCAGGGTTGGATCGAACTCAGTCCATAGGCTGAATTGCTCAACTCCGGATGGCTGATTGACACAAACCCACCAGCTTTCCTGATGAAAAGTCGAAGAGGCGGTATGCATCCAACCGCCTGAGGGAAGTCACCTTAGGCCAAATGTTGCCACACATACGGCAGAACAGAGATATAGGGCTGCAATGCCGCCTAGCATATATAGAACTCCTGCAAGCAGCGTTTGGGGACCCCGGCTGGGTGGCCACGGCCAACCAGAGGATGCGCGAAATCAAACCAAAAAATCGTGAGTTCTCTCAGTATTATGCTGAGTTTAAAGTTATAGGTGCCAACCTGGATTGCAACCCGTTGGCTCTTCGGAACCCCCTACAAATGGCACTGTCAGAGACAATGATGGATTCCATGACATATAGTGATACACCGGACGAACTTCCCGCTGTTGTAACAGTTTACCAGAAACCAAAGCATCAGATGTGACAGAGACGACCGGAGAGGGTGGCACGGGATTGGGGAGGGGGAATTTTTGCCTCCTCTACAAAACTGCCTGCACCGCTGAAGGATCCGGTGGCAGCTCTGGCCAAATCAGTTGCGGGATATGCCGGATCTGTGCCTATGGACCTCAGCTAAGGCAAGAGAGGATTTCGGCCGGAGAAAGGGCAAAAAGGTTTGCGGATGCAATGTGTTTGTATTGTGGTGGGATTAACCACAGGGCAGCAGAACGTACTGCGAGGAAGAACGCTCAGATGATTAAGGCAGTTGGAGCGAAGGTGAAGGGTGTAGAAACCAGGACAGGTTCCGACGAATCAGGAAAAGATAAGATCAATTGAAGAAGGATAGCTTTTCAGTTGACGATAAAAGTTTTGTTTCAGATGCTTTAAAATGTTTTGGAATTTCGCATTTATCAGTTAGCAAGTGGAGGTATTGGAAGGATCAATGGAAGGGAAAATTTTAGTTATAACCTGTACATTGAGCATGAATAACCAAGAAACACTTACACACGCGCTGATAGATTGTGGAGCTACAGACATTGCATTTATGGAACAAGACTTTGCTCAACATCATCACATACCATTCCAGGAACTTAAGGAGAAACGACAAGTCGAGGTTATTGACAGAAGATGTATCCAATGTGGGGATATTGCGCATATTGCCAAAGTAGGAATGACGATTCAGGACCATAAGAAATAACTACCTATGTTCATTACACAGTTTGGACATTACACAGTTGTCCTTGGGATTCCCAGGTTACGAATTCATGATGTTGCTGTGCGGTTTGCATCCAATATGGTCACCTTTGGATCACAATATTGCATTACACATTGTCATGATGCACCTGTTATGGTACAAGGTCTGACAGAAAAACCCCCGGAATGAGTTTATTCCTGTAGCAAGCGGATAATTGAACCACAAATACAACCACAACACGCGTTTCAGGGGAATATCAATATGCTTCATGGATCTTCATTCCTTTGGACATTTAAGAAAGGACCACTTACAATATTCAATGCATCTTTGTACGATATAAATTGGGCTATCGAAGCAAAAGATCTTCAGGAACGACCCCTGGAGGAGATCTTCCCCAAGGAGTATCACGAGTTCTTACGATTGTTCAATAAAGTGTTAGTGGATCGACTCCCACCACACTGTCCAGCAATTGATCATGAAGTACATTTGAATGAAGTCGAGATGCAGACGTGGGGCCCCCTTTATTCAATGTCCATGTAGCAGTTAGCTATTCGTAAGGAATGGTTCAAGGATAATATATCCGAAGAGTTTATCCGTCTGTCATAGTCTCCTATTGTAACAACATTGTTGTTTGCAAAGGAACCTGATTGGGGCTTGCGGTTTGGTATTGACTATCAGAATATTAATAGTAAAACGATACAAAATGGATAGCCCCTTCTCGTGATACCAGAAACTCTGAACCTCCTCCGGAAAGCAGAAATTTATACCAAACTCAAACAGTGTGGGGCATATAATCTGTTGTGAGTTAAGGAGGGGGATGAACATAAGGTAGCCTTTTGGACAAGGTACAGAGTATTTGAACCTAAAGTCATGCAGTTTGGCACGACAAATGCGCCTGCAGATTTCCAAAAATATATCAATAATACGATAAGGGAAGGCTTGGACAATTTTGTGTCCGCTGATTTGGATGATATATTGATATAGAGTAACTCGGACGAAGAGCATGAGGAACATGTTAAGTTGGTTATGAAATGTCCGCTGGAAGCTGAACTGAATCTCGAACCAGAAAAATGGGAGTCCCATAGGGACCATGAGATTCTTGGGATCGATTATATCGACAAACAGGATCTCGATGGACAAGGATATGATAGAGACTGCAAGGAATGGGAGCCCAGAAAAGAAATCCACGAATGGCAGGCTGAAGAACCTGTTCGAGGTACAACAATTTCTCAGCTTTTGCAATTATTACTAACGGTTCATCCCTAAGTATTTGGAGAGAGTGGAACTATTGACAATGTTAACAAAGAAGGATGAACAATTTCAATGCGAATCTGAACAACAATATGCATTTGAAACCATCGTCACCGCTTTTATTATGGCCCCAGTGCTTCAACATTGTCAGCATGACAGGGAAGTGATTCAAGAAACACATGCTTCTGATTACGTATCGGCTGGCATGTTGGCACAGTGTGACAATGATGGAGTGCTACATTCTGTGGCGTATTATTCGAAGAGACACACACTGGTGGAATGCAATCATGATATATGTGATAAAGAACTCATGGCAATTATTAAGGCCCCTGAGAAATGGAGACCTGAATGTGAAGGAGCTGCGTATCCCCTTTAGTTAACAGATCAAAAGAATTTGGAATATTTTATGACAAAGAAGTTACTGAACCAAAGACAAGCATGATGGGCTGAGTTTTTAACCCGGTTTGATTACCCAAAAATATATAGGCCAGGGAAATCAATCAGGAAAGCGGATGCTTTGAGGAGGAGGCCGGGAGACCTCCCTGAGGTGGGGGATGAATGATTGAAGAATATGGCACAGGTGGTTCTAAAGCCACAGAACCTACCTGAACAATTGCGTTTGGTGGCGGACGGTCCTCCCACCCAGGGCTGTCTCTCTATTTCCGATCATCTGACCAAAGAATATATCTTCAACTCAGTACAATGGAAAGTAATGGAAGCTATCTGAATGGGTGGTGGGCTTTAGGAAATTACTGCTGCAGAATGTACAGTAGAAGATGGACGAATACAATATTGGGGATATTTATATGTACCAGATAATAACGCCTTGCGCTTATGGATAATTCAGGAGTACCATAATACAGCGTTAGCAGGACATCAGGGACAAGCGAAGACTCTTGGCCTCCTGGATCAATATTTTCACTGGATGGAAATGGGAAAGGATGTTGACCCGTATGTATTGAATTGTCATAGTTGCCAACAGTCTCAGAGTTCACGACGTTGAATGTTTGGATTCCTTTTACCCTTGGCGGTCCCAAATAGGCCCTGGGAGCATATCTCTGTGAATTTCATGGTGGGATTGCCAGAGCGTAATGGGTTTGATAAGATTTGGGTAGTAGTTGATCGACTTTCGAAGATGCGCCACTGTATTCCCCGCTGTACAACGATTGACACTTCCGGGTTAGCTGAGGTGTTCCTACAAGAGGTGGTACACGATCATCGACTCCCATTGACGATTATTTCGGATAGAGGACCCCAGTTTGTGTCAACCTGTTGGGGCTAGATATATAGTCGTCTTGGGATTGAGGATAGGTTGTCAACAGCGTTCCACCCAGAAACGGACAGTGAGACAGAATGGATGAATGCAAGCATGGAACAATACCTCAGGGTTGATTGTGAATCGTCTGCAGGACGATTGGGTGAAATGGATGCCGATGACCGAGTTCGTTGCAAATAATGGGATGCCGGGATCAACATAGTGAACCCCCTTCTTCCCTTTCCATCGAGCAGACCCGCGGATGTCGCATTCAGGTGAAATAGCAAAGGAACAAAATCACCGGAGGCTGGATGCCGATCACGTTCAGGCGACTGTGCATCAGATTCATGAACCCCTCCGAGTAGAAATGAGTCACAGTCAGGCAATACTGGATGAACGGGCAAGAGAGGGACGTATACTAGCACCATATATACCGGAAGGGTCTCAGAACCGGTTAGATGCTCAGTATATAAGAACGACAAGACTTACACGAAAATTGGATTGGAAACGGTTAGGACCCTTCACAGCGGTTCGCCGATAATCACCCTATGCCTATGAGTTGGATTTACCTGGGTCTATACCAATTCATCGAGTGCAACCTGTTTCACTTTTGGACCCAGTAGCTAATAATCCTCGCTTTGGACAAAGGTTAAAGCCACCACCGTCGGTGGAGGTGAATGGAGAGGATGAGTATCAGGTATCAAGAGTGGAAGATAGTCGATCATATCAGAACCAGGTGCAGTACTATATACAGTGGACTGGGTATGATTCCCTGACATGAGAACCCGCGAAGATTGTTGATGGGTTGCAAACAGTAGGCGAGTTCAATCAAGAATACGACAGGAAGCCAGGACCTTTGGGAAATGTTCTCAGAGAACCTAGAACTGAGGAGAGGGATACTGTCACGGCTCAGGCTACCAGTGATAGGTTGGATTGATACTTAGGAATCGGTTCGCGTGTACGGAAGGAACTTGTGTTATGCAATGGGAGAGACGTAGAGAGACGTGGGGGCAATGTGCGGGATATCGGGGTAGTGGTGGAGGTCGAATTAGTAGCGATAAGGAGGTGGTCTGAGGTGTTGCGACGTCGGCTGATGTGGCGTGGTTTTGTCGATAAGGAAATGTTGGGTGGTGTGTAGGATCATGGTGAAGGATTCAGATGGTATATAGAAACATGACGGATGATTCGAGGGAGACAGATGAACTGTACATAACAAGAGGTTGTTTGGCAATGGAGAATTTCCTTGACTTCTCTCTTTACTCGTTCTCTTGTATAGCAAAGCAAGTTACCACTTTGAAACAGCTCCGATTCTTGTCTTCTTCTGCCTCTCCTCATACGAACTTCAAGTACCCTCTTCTAAGTATGATATCACATTATTGTTACCTATATCACCTACACCCGAACCCACCCGTTACACATATCAACTGCACAGATGATATTTATCAATGCAAATAGGCCAACTGATGTAGTATACACTGATAGATATAGTATCAATTTGTATTTACACCTGTAATTTACAATCCTGCCTTTTGTAAATTCAAGATACAATCAGTCATTTATTGTTAAATAGATCTATTTGTCACTTTATTCCCTGTTGACTGCAATCTTCTAAATAAACTGCATACAATATAAGTTAGAGCTATTGGAGATAATTCTCATGGCCAATAGAAATGTTATTTGTAAACAATACTTCAGTACAATTATAAATGTAGTAGCAGTTGTACATAAAGGTCGACAGGAATATACAATTGAAGATATAGGAAATGATTTCACTGGGAGTAGTTAGAAGATGATTAAACAGCACAAATGGAAGCAATAGTTACTTCGAATAAAATGGAATCAGGCTGGGACTAACAACCATCGTATTTACTAAGAGCATTCTGCAGATGGACAGTGAGGATATAACAAGAATGTGCTGGAGTTGATAATCACACAACTTTGAAAAACAATGTGTTAATAGATACTATGAACAGAACTGAAGTATGCTGGAGATTGTAGAGTAAAAACATACTCTAAATAGACTGGAAAGAGTAGATATGGATGTAATTAAAGTAAGATTGAGATCGCAAGTCTGAATGTATCAAGACTGGGGTAGAGGTAGTTGAGATAAGGCTTCTTGAAAGTATACTAGATATAGTCTATCTGGTAGGTCTAAGACCCAGATTGAACTAATAGAGCAAGGATTTACTCTGCAAGGGCTGCAGAGAGTCAGCCCAGCTATCAAAAGTATAGGGTACAGATATTCAGTTTAAATGCAAACAGACTATTCTTGAAAGAGTAGTTACTATATTTGCTACAAGCAGGTCAGAAATAATCAGACTAATAGCAATTAGTGTAAACTTGACATGATACTTACCAGAAGAAAGCTCCAGATATTGAGTCTAAACGTTTCAAGAGTGGACTCGAAATGGTAGAGATAGAACTCTCTAGAACAGGGCTGCAGATAGTGGATTTGAATCCATCTGCAGTAAGCACTAGATTGTAGAGACTGAATAAGTGGAAATAGAATAGTTATATTACAATGCTGCTATTAGCCAAGGGGCATATATAATATATACCTCTGCAAATTTGTTGTTTGTTAGTATAGATACAAGTGGTATAATTGCTAATATGAAGAGATAAAACTGAGCAGGTTGAATATAGTAATAAATATATTCAGGATGATAAACTTTGAAAGAATCAGAAGTGAAAATCAAGAATACGTTGGAATGTGGAAGTTATATGAAAGATGTCATATAGAGTTAGAATTGGTATGGCAGTGATACACTGAACTCTAAAGGAAATGGACAATTGAGTTCACCTAAAAGTTATATATGTTCAGAGCAAGGAGTACTGTGTATAATCTGGAACTCAGTACATATACCTAGGTGTATGGATACTTTTATAATACTCATATATATAGAATTTCAATCTGAATAGATGTGATTTCTACTAATATCGACTATGACAATATATGTACATAACTCTGTAATTATAAAGTGACTGCTGTATATAATATCTATATGAAAACTTTGTTTTTGGGGTACCAAGATCCCAACAGTCAATACAACACTCATTAATTGAAGCACAGGTGTTGAGCCAAATTCTCATGGGTTTTGAATACCTTACACTGTATAATCAACCTGAGGAGAGAATTATAATTTGGATCAATCTGGATAACAATGAGCTTCATGGATATTCTCTTGAAATGTTGAGCGGGGGAAAAGGCAACTTTGAATCTATCAATGTACATATAATAAAATACCTGCAATATTTGTATAGTGTATAACATGATTGGTCTTTGCAAAGTATCTGAGTCATTGAAAATGAATATATAATAACCTGAATATGGCAATATTGACACTATGAGCTGTGTCCAATACACTTTGGAAAGCCATAGCGTAATGCTCGCTGATGAGAAAGAGTCAGTTCAGTAATATTTGAATAGAACTAACAACAATATTGAATGATATTCTTTGGAACTAAAGTTTCTCCTTCTTATTGTCAGAACAATGTAATGTTTTGATAATCAGCTTCTGAGAATTATACAACTTCAGATTAGTCCAAAATAACATTGAGTTTTTTTTCATACCTTGTTAATGAAGACTTTCGCAATTTCCTCAAATCAGGTATTGATGTTCCTGAATGTATCTTAATGGTTGTATTGTATATATAGAGGTTGTTTGAAAGCATTACTATCCCCTATCGGGTAATTGAGTACATGATATCATATGAATCCAAATGACAGATCCTAACTGCAACTTCAATTTCTCATGTTGCATTTGTTTAGTGGTTGAAATATCTGCCACCAGATAGCCTAATAGTGCATTATCACTATTATATTAATGTCTCATCTTCAATTCGATTCATTGCCAATTGTCTCAAAAATCTAATAAACAACCAACTGTACATTGACAATGTATATAATGATGGAGTGATGCAAGCTGGCTCAGCTACATGTCCAGATTTGCTTTGGTCCTGCTATCATCAGCAAATATGAAAAAAAAAACTTGATTAGTTCTCTACAATTCGGTAGCCAGAAGGTGCAAAGAAATCTTCCTACCACAGATTGAAAACAGATTGAAGGATTCCATATACTCCTATATTTGAAATATCTGCTTAGTAGGTAATTCTGCACATTCCCAACTCAACTCTGTGTGTCTTGCTAGTTTAGTATAATACATGTGGTTGATAATTAGCTGCCTCGCTAATATTTCTTAAATTAAACATTTTAGCTAAGACAAGATAATAGCATCACTAGATATATATCCACTACATCAGCAACGACCATATTTTCCGTCTGAAACACCCGGGTGTTCCGGACGGCTCTGACGGCTCTGACGGAACCTCGTACGCTCTGACGGAGGATTACACTCTACCCGTTGCATACGTACCCCCTTTACTTTGTGGTGACGTATACGCATCATCAGAACGACACGGGTGTTACACTCTTCGCAGGGGCTACAGTTATGCTGAAGCCGTTTACACAACGCCTGGCGATCGACGACAAGCCTGGGAGCACCTGGGAGCGCCGGCGACAAACCAGGGAGCGCTGGCGACATGTCTGGGAGCACCTCGAATCACAGTCATGTATTCAGTTTGTATTCTCATCTATGTATCTAGGTATCTATATAGCTACCCATCTACACACGCTATATCTGGACTGGCTGCGGTCTGCCGAATATATACTCCCCGTCACCCTGTCCACCTCCGTTACCCCTGTATCTCCGTACAACCGCCGTCGCTCCTT
>Ga0307515_10001146_pt1 | contig 60690 bp, 63 predicted proteins | sample 17_EM_MG_FD_194513 | JGI IMG/M metagenome (GOLD analysis project Ga0307515, IMG submission 194513) | Populus trichocarpa ectomycorrhiza microbial communities from riparian zone in the Pacific Northwest, United States - 17_EM | ecosystem: Host-associated > Plants > Roots > Unclassified | place... | reverse complement strand
CATTTGCGCGGAAGCGGAGCGGAGGGGAAAACTGTAGCATTATGCCATGGCCGCTTAGCGGCCGAATGCAATATGATTAAAACAAACAAACAAACAAGAACCCCGGTGTTTACAGCACCTGATATGATGTTTATAGCACCTAGCCTGGCATTTTGAGCCCCATGAGGTTTCGAACCCCGGTATTTACAGCACATGCAGCTGGCGTTTGTAGCACCAGCTAAGTCAACCGACTAATTCTTGTATATGTAATGATTTCCACCGACCTGTACCAGACCTAAGCTGGAAAGAGTGAGTACCGCGGGTTTTAAACTCGCACGGGCAAAAGAGAGCAAAAGAATGAGTACTTGGTTTAAAGGTTTCGAACCTTGGTATTTACAAGATCGGCGTTTATTAGCACCTGGCTGGCGTTTATAGTATCTGGACTTTGTCTCCCACCAGACGTTTTACCCGGCCTCGACTAAAATCCCAACCCTATCAACTGGTTGAGCGCGCGATTTAGGAGGTGACCCGCTTTTGGTCTGGTGCGAGACAACCATGGACTGCCAGCTAAGCTAGGAATAAGTCCTTGTTAATTAAAATCCTTAATCCTAATGCAAAGTTGGCTTCAAAATCCGTCCAATGTTAACATTATACTCTACATCGGAGCTGTAGTGCCCGGAAACAGGGGATAATGTAGAGTAACTCCTGGGCTATTCTACTCGTAGCGTGCACGGTCATCACTATCTTTGCTTTTAAGTATACTGACGATTATTAGCGACGATCTTTCAGTAACCTTGGCTGGCAGTCACATACTTCATGGTACTCGAAACGCCAGGTACTATAAACATTCAAAACCTGTCGTTGCGCTCATTAGTTTGTTCTGTTTTATCCCTAGACACTCGAATTTGGGAATTTGTTGCACTACTGGTTTTGGTGGAAAATCTACTGGTCAAATGGATTCTACAGCCAACCCGCTGGCTGTCTGACGTTGGAGTGCACCAGCTTCAATTCTCCTTGCCGCTAGTGCACTACAAATTTCTCAATCCGAGCGTGTTGGGGTACATTTTCCGTCAGAATCACTGCCGCCAACTTTGTGCAGTCGAAGTCCCATTCTTATTTTACTGAGCAGATCCAAACTGAGAACTAATTCCTAGCTTAACTGGTGCTTAAAACACCGGGTGCTATAAACACTGGGTTCGAAACCCAAGGTTGGTGCTGTAAACACCATGGTTTGGGTGCTATAAAGACCAATTGCAGAGCCCGAAACCTCCAAGATTGGTACTGTAAATATCAAGGTTGAAAACCTGTAGCGTCCATTCTTTTGCTCCATTCGACACGCACATTTCCCTCGAAACACTGCCGCCCAGTTGTGTATTATAGTCGAAGTCCAGCTATGACTTGTTCTGTACGAGAAGGATCTAAAACAAGAACTAATACCCAGCTCAACTGGCGCTCTAAATGCCAAGTGCTGTAAACACCGGGTTCGAAGCCCAACACTGGTGCTGTAAAAATTTATGTTCAGAGGTGTTGCAAACATTAAGTTCGAAACCGGCAAGGAAAGAGTGGTGCTATAAACACTAAGGTTCAAAGCTTGTGATTAGGCTCTCTTTTGATCTCTGTGGAACAGTTAGCCTGGTGGCGGCGAGTGATAAATACAACTAGACACAAACAAGAGAGATAAGCCGAAAGAAACTAAGGTGAGCCCAAAGAAATTGGCACCAGTAAGCATCGCTCGCTGGGAACTAGAACTAGTATAACTACGGTCTTGACCGATCAGCGTTGTTTCTGGGTACTAAGTTCTGCCTGAAACTTGCCAGTCCAACTCGCGACCATCAGGCATACTGCCAGTCGAATTGCGTTTCAGCGAGTTACAAAAGCATTGGTTAGGGCTATCACAGCAGACATCTACTGCCAGCAAAACCAGATAAAAGAGCACGGCAGGTTTTAAACAGTGTTTACAGCACCCAGCGTTTACAGCGCGGGTTTCGAACTTGGTGTTTGTGGCATCCCTGTTGTTTATTGCACCTCTATCAGCTGGACCAAGAGACTAGTTCTTGTACATGTAGAAATATTCACCGTCATGTATGCCAATAATAACAGAAATCCACGAAATAGCCCGTCAACAGCCTGTCACAGGAGTCCTACTATGTTCTAGCAAGTATTGGAGCTATCCTATCGATTTCCCCACAGTATCTTATAGATCATAGTAACTGAGTTATAGACGGGTATCTATTCGACCAAAAGCATCCATGAAACCATAGACCTCACCACCTAACCCACAAGCCCACTATCGACCGAAAATTCCACAAGATAACTTCTCCTATGGTTTTCCTCATTGGAATAAATTGTGACTTCTATTTGACCAGTAATTGCCGAGTAACTAACGATTGATACGGGGCGCCCATTTGGTGATGTCTGTTATGATCCAGGGGATACTCCACAGCCGACAAAAGAATGAAACAAAGAGCACCACAGGCTTTAAACCCGGTGTTTATAGCACCCAGCGTTACTGTGTCGTACAGCACCCCAGCGTTTACAACATCGCGCAGGTTTCGAACCCGGTGAGTATTTACAGCACCCTGGTGTAGCGCCGTACTCATCTCAGATGTTGTTTAGTGGATGATAAGTCCCATTATATCTAGCCCGGGTATATGAAATACTGTGGAAACCCTAGAGCGGTCGCTTGTACAAAATGGCACATATAAAATCAAAAGTAAAGAAATCGCACTGCGGGTTCGAACCCGCACCCAGCGTTTGCCGCGCCTGGTGTTTACAGCACCTTGGTGTTTGTAGCACCATGCTACACTAGTTGTGTATCAGTTCTTGTTAATTAGAAGATTGGAACACTGATCATAGGAACAAGGTTGACAACACTCCGTCCGGTCCCTTGCATCAGGGCTGTCGCACTCCGGTTATACCAACCGAAGTAGTAGCTGCGATGATGCGGGAAAAAGGTACCTCCCGCACGGTTAAAAGAGAGATAGAGCACAGTAATGAGTGTGCATACCACAGGGCAAGACACCCAAGAGAGCTCTGTGGTCCGTACGGTAGAGAGCGAGCCTGCATAGAATGGAGCGAATCACCACTCGCAAGCACTCAAAAGTATTCTACCTCCATAAATACTACAGCCCTGACACTAACCACTTGATAGCCATAGCATACAACTATTAATATTTATCCGCAGACTGGGAATCCGGGTTGTCTTATACATATAGGTATAACCTGCGGCCTAGACTGTTTATGTTTGCATGGGGATCCTAGGAAAACCGCGTTTAGCTATAAGCCAGTCACAAAAAGCGAATGCGGCTTGATATTCGAATTCCTCACTGGTCCGGAACATGTGCACGGTGTTTTGAATACACCATCGGGTCTCTTTGAGCGCAAATGCTACTCTATGCAGGATGATATTAGTTACAGCACTCTCAACCGTGACAAAACATGTCAGCAAGCATGTAAAAGTTCTGCCCACTGAGGCAGTCTAATAGGAGATGTCCACTAGCACCAAAAAACACAGAACAATTCCATCGGACAGAAATACACTCCGATTATATTTCAACCATAGAGGTCTGGATGACGAAAGGATAAAGAATAGCCTTGTCTTCGGCAGTTCCCATTCAGGGATCTTCGGAGCGGGACTTTCTTCTATCCATAGTACTTCTTATAACTGGCTCTCCATCGAATTTAGCCATCTCTATCTCTTCCATATTATGAAATTCTCTGCCACTAGAATTTTCCTCTTTACATCATAGAATTGAGAGAACATTCACCAGCCCAAATCTGTCGAGATCAATACCGTATGTATTGCGGAGACTACCAGGGCATATTCCAAACAGTTCCTTTTACCTAACCACCCACCTTCCCTCTAAAACGCCCTGAACAAGACTTATACCTGGAATCTCTTTTAGCAACCCCACCTCAGCACACTCCTCTAGAAACCGCGGCATCATAACTGCGAGCCAGATCGCAACCCAACAATACCCTACATATCTCCACATTCCCACTTCTGTAGCCCCCTTTTCCCCCATTGGTTTACCAAGCCCTAACCTCTTTGCAGTCCAGATCACAATATCCTCTACCGTAATCGCCACTGCGTGCGACATCAAGAACAAAAACGTCCCAAACCACGGCTTGGAAGAATCCATCGCCAAATTCCCTGCCCAGTGACCAGTAGCGCATAGAAAGAACGCCGTGTAAACCTGAGTGTAATTACTCCCATTGCTACCGCGACGGAATCTAAACACCTTCCATGCTAGCCAGCGTCCGTGGCTTTGTAGTGGCTATTTACGTCAGACTTCATAATAGCAGGTAAGAAGGAAGAGAATAATTCTTACACGGCGGATAAGTTGGTGCCAAACCCTGCCCCAGAACCGGCGAACCGTGTAGCAATCCTCCCACTTCCCTAGCATCGGCCGCGCGTCATCCGCCGTTCCCCAAATCCCTTTCATAGACATCAAAATAAGCGAGCAGATGCCATCCAATACGAAGATAATACGGAGCCAGCCAGCCCAGCTTAGCAGCGCCTGCTGCAGCAACGGAAGGTCCGTCAGTCGAGGTCCTTCCGCGCCCCCCGTCCGCAGGTAGGTATTATTTGTGAGATAGAAAAAGCCAACATCATTGACGAGGTAGATGACCAAAAAGTGTTTCAGGAAGTAGAAGCGAGAGGCCGCAGGCTGTAGGTACGGCACTTGCCAAGACCAGCCGATACCGCGGAATATGAAGCAGTTGTTCAGCGCCCACTTGATGCGACCAGAAGTAGAAAGATCTGCGTATTTTTGGCCGTCTAGGCGGAAGATATCCGTATAAGGAGACGAAAGCAGGAACCAATCGGTGGACTTAAGGGTTCCGAAGAAGCCCACTATTTCCTGTGGTTAATACAAATATACCCAAAGACGTAGGGAAGATACGTACAAAGAGCCCATACATAGTCGCCCTCGTCATGGCGACTTGGAATGTAGTAGAATACGCTGATATAACAAACTATCTGTAGTAACACATAGATGAACCGTAGCTGCGGAGGTGTATGGTACCCAGCCAGCAGGCTCAAAAATGCGAGCCCATATTGAACAATGCAGAAGACAACTCGTGGTGGAGACATTGATAAAAGCGACTGGATAAGGGCTACAAAGTCGTTTATTAACATGGTAAGCTACGGGATTTATGATCCATCCGGAGTAAAGGCTGTCTGTTCCGTTCCGCACTATACCAGAGTGGAGCCTATGGACGAACGTGGGGTGCAGGAGGTCCTTTCCAGAACAGGACGCTGCTGAGGTTTTTTAGAAGCAAGGAAAAGTACTGCCTCTCAAACAATACCTAAACTCAAGAATTTACCATAAGAATACTTGAGTAGGGATCCGGTACGGAAAATTGGTCAATGGATAAAGTTCTCCCAGAAAGATATGAATCATCAAGGATCTATTCTCGTAACGCTCTTGCCGCTGCGTAGAGAGCAGTTCCAAGGATGTACCACACGTTTCCAAACTTTTACAGTTTATTACCATATCGAGAATATCTTAAAGCTTTAAAGTCTATATTTTTAGTACCAAATTCTTCTCACGAGTGCGATATACCTAATTTCCAAAGAAGCCACGAACAACACCAGTCGTTCCACTACCGTCATATGTCAGTCTCAGGTGGACTAAGAGTAGGTTCCAGAAAAGCTTTACTCGTCGAATTTTTAAGTATTCGGCCACCTAAAAACCTAGCCCTGCAAAATATTGCCTAGTGTGGGTGCTTAAAGTCTGAGTGGCTAGATGCTTGAAACCCCGACTGGTAAAGCCTCCAGTCTTGATAGAGGAATCCTTGAGTACCGTACAAGGGCAGGATAAAGAATAGCACTATAGTATCCTACCAGGATACACGAACTAACATGGAAATTGATGGATTATGCGCTACGTTGGAAAAGCTTCATATCGCGAACATGGAGGTATGGACTTCGGACACAGACATGAGTTTGTGAAACTCTGTAGTGACATCATAATATGGTGTCCGCAGTAGGTACTTTAGTATGCACTCTATTCTTCTCGTTAATACCGCCCTAATTGCTGCCATATGCGTAACCAAGGATACCGTAGAATCGACTATTCGATATGCACTCAAGGCAAGGGAAAAGAACTAGAACGCTCAGTTTCTGACAGATTACCGCACGTGGCGGAGTATTGATAAAATGGCACCAGGGTTATTATCAAGTGAATTGACGCCCCTATCCCTTGGGAGTTGGTCACCTTATTTGGACGCAAGAAAAAGCCGCATTAAAGAATAAGCCGCACCCACTACTGTATCGGCAACTACTCTAACGACGATGAGGCCTAACACATTCGTGCGACGTACGAATGATTAAAAATGCACCAATTGCAATTACAAAGCAAAGGTGTACAGTACGTTTTTAACTTAACAGCTAGCGTCTCAGTTGCGGGTACAGTATTGCGATTGCGTAGTTACTTTTTGTTGACTCCTGTTAAAACCGATGACCATTGTAACTTGCAATCGGAACCTCCGATATATAGATAGACTTGTTAGGCGACTTTGGGCTTGAATTTACTAGATATTGTTAGCGAGACCAGGGAATGCGGCCTATAATTCCGGGAGTTATATAGTGCTTGGATAATCATTCGGCGCTGGACCGCAGAACTGTAACACGAGGGCTTCCTAGGGCCAGACAATATTGGCATGATACAGCTCCTGAAGCATGATCTCAAAGCCCAGCTTGATTTATGGTGGAAATTCACAATCTACAACCGCCAGTAGGGTGACGGTGGTAAATCGGAGGTAGCGACTGTGGTCAAGGCGTAGGCGGACCCCTAGCGTAGGTGGGATGGGGGTGTGGTGTGGCGGTGCTACGGCGTTAGTAAGGAGGTCCGGGGGTGTGGAGTTGCAGTCGGGCAACAAGAGTTCGGGATGTGAAGGTACTCAAAAAGGAATAGTGTCGTGTGGAGAGCAGAGCCTTACTTTAGTTACTTTTTCTTGAGGTTTATCCTCACTTTCGCTCTCTACCTCTAATACACACACTTCATCTCTCATGATCACTGTCTTTATGTCCTTTTCACGTCTTTTGTTCTGTTTCTCTCATCGATCTCTTCTATTTCGCCTATAGTCCTCCTAGCCAGGAACAGCGCATATATATCAATATATGTTCACTGGCCCGGGTGAATGAAGCTTGTTCACCAGATTGTACTCTCTGATTAGATATGCAGCTGAGAGGATTAGGAGAAAGTAGTATCAGATACAGTAATCGGGTACGGCAGCCAAGACCTAGTACAACTGATTGACTAAACAGATGCCCGTCTTGCATTATTAAGACCCAAATATTTCAATTAACAACCGATCACTAGCTTAGTAGGCAGTCATAGGCACTATAAACGTCAGGTGCTATAAACACTAGGGTTCGAAACCCAAAGTTGGCACTGTAAACACCGAGGTTCGAGTGCGATAAATATCCTTTCAAGGTTTGAAACCGTAGCGCACATTCTTTTACTCTATTTTGTTCGTTTAGAAATATAGAAGGTAAATACACCCTCTCTCCCATATCATTACCTCCAGGTTAGCTGGAGGGTGTAGTCAGAGTCCTATTCGTCCTGAGACAAGTACAACTATTTGATACCGTTGAACTAACCAGACCTTGTTGTAGATTATCAAGGCTAGATCCTTCCAATAAACAAGAGCCGATGCCTAGCCTAGCTAGCTGTGCTTGGTGCTATAAACGCCAGGTGTTGTAAACACCAGGTTCGAAACCCAAGACTCGTACTCTAAACACCAAGGTTTGAAACCATAGCATTCGTTTTCTGCTCCCTTTTGTTCGTTTAGACATGGATAAGGTGCATTTTCTCCCTCCACCCGGTCGCCGCCACTGAACCGACCAGACGGAACGTTAAAACCCCCGCTGCCCACATCCAAGGCCCGAAGCACCCAACGAAACAGAATTAATGCCTAGCTTAGTTGGCAGTACATTGTGCTACAAATGCCAGGTGCTATAATCGCCAGACCTAGAGGTGCTGTAAACTCTACGGTTCGAAACTTGTACAATTTATTTTGCATCCTTTTGTCTGCCGTGCCCGGAAAAGTGACATTCTTATATGTGCCAGGGTGCCCGTGTATCCCATGGCGTGTAACGGGGCGATAGTAGACCATATTTGGCCAATTTCACGAACACCAACTTTCGATCGGCTCTCGCAACTCAACTACCCATTTTAGCCCCATCACTTTCTTTGAGGAAGTTTTAGAAAAGAGTCCATATAATTCGACCTCAGCGGCTCAGACTATCACTGTCAGATCTGCCAGATATATTGGTGTTGCTACATCGTGAAGTGGGTTTTTAGGTAGGGTTTGGAGCAAATGTGTATGGCAACTTATACCACACCAAAACACCAACTGAGCAGTAATTAGCATGGCTTTCTTCAATATATCCCAAGCTGGCGGGTTTTAGACTATGGCTTGTAGAGAAATCAACGAGAGAAGTTGGTCACTTAGCGGACTAAATTTGGCCCCGTAGCCGTTACGCGCTATGGGACACTTACGTATGCGTAGTGCCCAGACCGAGCGAGTAAGTCCGCGACCGCGACCGGCTTGGGAGGCGCCGAGTGATGCTGTACGATTGAAGGTTAACAAGAGAGCAGGTAGAATAATGATCCCTGTGGCATTTCTCCCGACTATACGCCGTTCCAACTGCAGCGGGTGTTTGCTTGTCCATCTGGTGGGCGAGGAAGGTGACGTTCAAATCCCTAAGCATAGGATCCCTGAAACCGAATGCTAATACTTACAAGCCCTCTCGCCCTGTTGAGTAGGGTTTAATTCTCCACTGTCTCCACTTGATGTCCTGAGGCGGAGGTGTTCAATGAACTCATTCGCATCATCTTTCAAACTCCTTCTTTAATCACTTTGCGATATCCTAAGCTCAACACATAAATATGGTTATAAACTCGCTGACATGACCCGTGGTGATTACATGACCCTGATAGAAGAGATATCGAATATCAAACCGAAACTGACGTACAGAGAGATACATCATGAACCAGAAAAATAATGATAGAATAGTAATGAAACCGATGGCCCAAACTATCAAAACCCGAATACCAGCAAATAATGATAGGTAGCGACACAAACTAAGCCCCACGATGCCTAAGTAATTATGAAAGTTCTCCCCTAATCACGCGCTCCACTTCTGCCTTTAGCTCCTCTTTTTCCCTCTGCTCTTTCTCCTGCTTCTCTTTTTCCTTCTGCTCGTCCTCATTGTCGTACTCTCCCTCAATGTCGATAACTGCACCCACCTGCAAATTGCGCACCGTAGCGTAGTGGTCCTTCAACTCTTCCTCGTTCATTTCCACTCCACTGACACAATTCTGAATCTGTTTATGGCAGAAGGGGATTCCACCGCACACCCCATGTCCACGATAGGTAGGCACCTCCGCCGTATCTCGCTCAACGTGGTTGTATTGATCTGCAGGTTGTAGTAGGCATGCGGGTCTTCATCGACCGCCGTCCATTCGGCAGAAATCGGAGGGGCGTCGCCATAGAAGCGGCAAATGGGATGGCAAAAGAGCTTGGTGGCATGGTTCGAGCTGATTTCGGCGATGTGGAGTGGAAGGCCCTGCTGCGCGGTTGCGTCGGAGTAGAGTGACCTGTTCCAGTTTGTTCCGTAGTGGGTTGTAACCTCGTCGACTATCGAAAAGGTCCGGTGGGACCAGTGTGTTTGTAAATCGGCCGTTCGTCTCCATGCCGCGTTCATGCGCTGTTACAAGGTTTGTTTCTGAAACGTGGTGAGAGGTTTCTTGGGATGGTGGGTGAGGATTGGTGATGCCGCCGCGTTCTCTTTTGGTGTGGAGTGGCTTGTCGACGCTTCCACTGTGGTTGTGGGAGGCGACTGTGGTTTTGGATTTGGGGGTGGTGAGGTCCATGATAGAACTGGTGAATGGAGGAGGGGCAATTGCGGTGAGCTGAAGACTATGCCCCGTAAGAGGTGATTATGATCACTCGTCGAAATCAAAAGTCTTCGGACATTTCATTTAATAATCCCAGACATTGACCAGGAGCGTATTCTGTCATCTGCATTTGGCTGCAATGTGGTCGGATATGGAAACTTCGCACGGACCCATTTTATTTCTATGACGTAGTGGTCACACACGTGACCATTAGACTCAAACCCACCAAAAGAAATCGCACGAGTGATATTGGTTGGTTTCAAACAGTCATAACGAGAAATCTCTAGGCCTCAGTGTGCAGTATGTATTTGTAGCGCAAGGTGTTGCCCCTGTATCGCCCCTAGCCTCTCGTTGCCTTCACTCGCAAGCTTGCTACTGAGATAAAACAAGGTATGAGTGGCAACCCACTGGAGTTTGGGTACGAGACAAGTGTTGTCATACTGGTGAGAGGGGGAGGCTGAATTACAGAAAAGAAACTTTCTCTTGAACTTAGCGGCTCCTCATCTTGCATTAGAGGGTTTGGGGGCGAGCCTACAAATTATCAAATGTCAACAGTAGTAAAGTCGAGCTTTAACACCGGCCAGCTGGAGAGATAATACTATTGTTCACTATGATGACCATTGAACGCTACCTGAAGACAATCTTTACGCGAGCGGTGCGGCAAATTGAGGAAAAGCCTTCAGATGCAGTGGGTTGGATGCTTGCAACGAGTGAGTTCTTGAGAGAAACTGGTTGATAAGAGATGAAACGTTGCACACCGGTAGGGTTGAACCAGAGGAAGAGGCTGTGTAACGGCGCTAACAGGATCAAACCTTCATATATCAACTAAGACACCACTATCCCGTAGGGCTCTCTATTGGTGCACCTGGCACGTATCACGGACACCAACTGCTCGTATGCTGGTGTGTCGAACGTTGAGAATTATCTTAATATGTTAACAGTAACCAGCAAACGGTAGAGGATATTCATAAGCACGTGTACCGTAACTGTGTGCCAAAATTAGCTATCAATTGTAATAGAACCACAGCACCGCATCTTCATCCCGCTTCTACCTGACGCGCGTTCCTTTCTTTTCCCCCTACCTTTCTTCCGCGCCACCTGTCCCACACGCTCGTGGCCGGAATTTAAACCAAAACTCCGGCGTGTGGCGATTGCTCACTTAGAGTTTCTAGACTCAGCAGGTTCCACCGCTTGACTGTTTCGGGTCTAATAGCCGGCCCCGAATACCCAAGACAACAGCGGCCGACCTTATCACTGGCCGGAACAAGCGGAACAGCTTACTGCGCGGTATTTTCGCTTCCCTGTAGACAGCGGAAGCGGGGGGACCCGCAGAATACGTCGCCTCGGAGATCGACGAGATGGGTCTTCCCTTGTGTGTGCAACGTGGGCGTCCGGCTGTCAAGGGCGGCACTGATTACCCGGGTTACAAGAAAAGGACTGGGACAGAATAAGGGCTGTTTCTGGCCGGGGTCCCGCTGTTTTACCCGTGGTGTGGGGTGGGACGCGTTTTAATCGTTCCCGGCTACGCTACATATTGACCGGATGAACCTTGAGTCTTGGTTCTGCATGATCAGGGCTTGGATCTTCCTACAGACAAGAACCGATGCCTAGCTTGACTAGCAGTAGTTGCATGGTGCTGTAAACGCCAGGTGCTGCAACACCAGATGCTGTAAACGCCCAAGATTTAAACCTGCTGCGCTTGTTCTTTGCTGTCTTTATTCCCCACTGCTCGTGCCGGCCGAGACTTGCATGGTAAGGAGTGCAAAGTACCGAATGCGGAGGGTGATCACATGTAACTGGAAACCGTGGAATCCGTGGCCGTGTTGCAGCCTTTCGGCAACCAAACAAGAAAAGATGCCTAGCTTAGCTGGAAGTGTATGGTGCTATAAACGCCCAGTGCTACAAACGCAAGGTACAGGTGCTGTAAACACATGTGGTTCAAAACCTGCTGCGCTCATACCCTCACATCCCCATCCTTAATGAAAGTTCCCCCTCTGCACAGCGGATGTCGTTCCCTCCCAACCAAAAATGAGTGATCTCCCATGAACGAGTGACTCCACCAAAGCCGCAATAGAAATTATTGCTACAAATCGTACAAGATCATAAAACCTTTCGCATCCATAATTTTTGGGGTGGGTGTGCGGTATAGTATATACAGCCCGCCGTCATCGCCATTTTTGCCCCAAACTCCTTGCAACATACCTCCCAAAAAAATCACAACCCATTATTCCCATCCCACTCGACACCGACTGCCTGCGCCCATTCCCCCTCCCCAGTACCCCCCCACTCCGCCGCCTCCTCCTCAATAAACCGCAACACCTCCTCCTCACTCACAATCCCTGCTCCACCCCCCTCGCCCTCGAGCCGGAACACATCCCGTGCCACACCCTTAACCTGCGCCAAAACCTCCGCGGCAACACCCCAGATATTCCCTAGGCTCCTTAGCGCGCCGACACCGAGACGTATCCGTTCTTTTGCAAGGAACCCCTCGTCGCCTGAGAGGAGCCACGAACAGGCGGAGAGGTGGACAACGCATGCGAGCGTGATGATACATGTTAGGAACGGCGTGTGTTTTATCAGCGGCGTGGGAAGCGTGACAAGCTTGCTGATTGCGTTTGCAGCGGCGATGGTGCGCGCGGTGTGTAGTGCCATAGGCCTGGTGGGGGTGTTCCACGAGGTTGGTGGGGTGACCGAGGTTTCGTCGGGGATCAAGGGCATGGCGAGATGTGATTTTGGGCGGTTGAGGTACATTATCGCGCTGAGTTTGTTAGCGGCAGAGGGGAGCGGGAGGGCGGGGAGGGGTACGCGTTGATGACCATGTGTGCCTGGAACAACATTTCGTCGACCTTCCGCTCACGGCCTTTAACCAGCTCCTTCTTCACCTCCGGTAAATGCAGTCCCCAATTCCCTAAACTCGCGTCCGCAGCGTCGGCCCGAGTTTCATCAGGGCTCCCCATCATACTCACACTCAGCACCTGCCCTAGGATCCGCACGGCCTCAACACGGTACGCAAAGCTGCTGAACACCGTCGTCTCCGTGGCAAAATACCGGTCGTCGAATTCCTGCAGGGAGTGGGGCTCGGGGATGCGGCCGGCCGCATAATCCAGCTCCTCGCAGGGGAGGGGGACGGTACACTCCACACTCCAGAGCTTAAAGTTATCACGTTGGTGCACCCCCGCCATCAGTCCATCGACAAAATACAGTTCCCACCAGGTACGTCTCCACGACTCTTCAAGCACCCGTCCAGACTCCCCTGGTCCCCCAATTCCCTCAGAAAACTCCTTCTGGTTCATCCCGAGCTCTAACGCAAGATCCGTCGCAAAGCCCTTCACCTGTGCGCTCCGCGCCTGCTCGCCCTCGCTGTGCAGGCCGATCGCGAACAGGAGTAGCGCTTGCACGGTGAATGCGTCTTTTGCGGGCGGGTGCACGGAGCCAAATAGTGCGATTTCTGCCTCACGGCAGAAAGCCTCTGTGGGTGCAAGTTTTGCGAAGAAGCTAGCGATGTAGCGCATTACCGGGAGGAGGACGGTGAGGTGATGCGCGGGGGTTTTGATGAGGTGAGCGGCAGGGAGGCAGAATGGGTGGCTGGCGTGGAAGTAAGCATAGTAGAGCTGCATCAGATTTGCTGTTGCCGGGGGCTCATTCGGAGGTTCTTGCTGTGATGGGAATGAGGTGCTGTTTTTGTGATGTGCACGAAGGGTGTTTAGTGGGCTGGTGTGCGGACCTGTGATTGGGCTGAAGGTGCTGTGGGTTGGTAACACTCCTGGCCGTGTGGATGTGACGAGTTTCTTGGGCCCTGGTAGAGCAGCTGGTGGGGGTCCTAATGGTGGGGGGGCTAATAGTTTTTTCTACCTGTCAGTATTGCTAAGTTTCCAGGCTATTTGCAAAACCATTTTGGACTGAGGTGAGGAGAGGGCGGGCAGCAAGCGGGCGCTAAGAAGGGCGGTGACGGTGATGGTGTTTGACATTCGGTGAGGTCGGGAAGGAGATATAAAAAAAGCAAAGCAAGTCAAGTAAAAGGCCAGAAAAAGAAAACCAGGAAACCCCAGTCGGACAAACTATATACGCTGCCGTATGCCGTAATATGCGTGCACATTTCGCAATCCACCAAGAGGATATATGTATGACCAGAGGAAATGCAGTCTGATGGAACAAAAGCGGGAAGAACAGGCGGTTAGTTGCATCAGAACCCATGAAATAGCACGTGACAGTGTAAAGAAGCTTGGGCCAGTTACTGCACATTAAGTCGCCGAAGCACCAAATCCGCGGAGATGCACCCTAGCCGAGCCCGTGGCAAAACCAAACACGAACTTTTTGCCACAGAAACAAAACTCCAGATGAAAGTGAGAAATAAAGGTGCGAGGGTTTCCCCCTATTGTGTAAAAACGAAACGACCGCCAGCGGCCACGGCCTCATTTATATCATCCCCAACAAGATAAGGCATATGGAAGATGTTGCTTACCACTAGAATAACCCCCATCCGGACCCTCAGTATCGGTGCCCGACTGTAATGGCAGATCGTGGTTTGTGCTGTTTTCCCCTGCCGCATTTTGTTGCTGCTGAACCTTCTTCCGCCGTGTCCCCTTCCATCCGCGGCGAGACTTGACATAATTACACTCTCTCTTGTCGACGACGCATCGACTGCACTGCGGTGTTCCGGCGTCACACTTAAGATGACGGGATCGACATTCCGTGCAGGCGAGTGCTACCGGTGGCGGTCCGACGAATCGTGCGATCCGTTGATATTGTTGCTGTTGTCCCCCCTGATTCGCTACAGATGTTGTAGCAACGGTTCCTCCTACTACACTTCCTACTGGCGTTGTTTGGTTGACGGGCGAAACTGAGTTTCCCGATCTATGGCCACCAAGGCTACCTTGTTGTTGCGTTTGTATCGTCGTCGGAACGCCAGTGTAGAGCTGTTGCTGTGCTGGCGGTGACTGTGAAGCAGTCTCATAGCGTCGTTGGGCGTACGGTGGGGTGGTTCCCATTCGTTGTTGACGAAAAGTGCCGTTACCGGCAAAGTCGAAGCTGCTACTGGCTGCCGATGAATACCCGTCGTTCTCTGAATAGTCAACGATGCTTCTGGGATTGTTGTTGTTGGCTCCCTCGAGGTCGGACGAAGATGAATAGCCAGGCAATCCGGACTGCTCGCTGTATATTGAATACGCGCCGGATGCGGGGGCGTATGACATGATTAATGAGGTGGGTGCAAAGTGCGAACAGTGTTGATCAATTAAGCTTGACGAGAAGGTGAACGACTAGGCCCCCCAACGAACACACAGATTATTCGATGGATGCAGGTACGCTTGTGCGCTTCCGGAAGAGTTGTCCACGGAACTGTTTCCAAAACCGTTGGTCGAATGAAACAGCTTCCTGGCTGTCGAGAGATATGTGGTAATAGGAATAAAAAGTATGTATGAGATATGTAGAAACTGTAGGCCGGCTCCGCGATACAGCAGTAAGCAAGCAAGCAACCCACCCACGTACGTTTTACCACGCTGTCGGTATCGGTATTGATGTCGATGATGATGAAATGGCTGCGAGATTGCTGCCGTCTGTTTTTCCGCCGCCTCAATTGCAAGAAACGAGGCTTTCTTCCTTCCTTTCGTAGATGAGATCAAGGCCTAGGTATTTGGAGCATAGTAGAGTACCTACAAATCGCGCTCCCAAAGTAAACAAACGTCTCTCCTCCAATGTTTTTCTCACACGCGCCTCACTTCGGTCGTGACAGGGCTGGCTGACCGACTAGAACAAGCAAGCCTCAGCGCCGTCAATCTTTGGTTGCTTGGTATTTTCTGCACGATCGGCTGTCAACTATTATTACGAGATAAAAACTGGGACACACCACAGCTACCACTGCAAAAGGACCCTGAAAAAAGCGGGTCAGGGGGAAGCCGTGCAATTGAAGGCGTGATAGTAGTATAAGAGCGGAAAAGTAGGATAAGAGCCGAACGAAGCGCGAATGTAGGAGAGAGTATACAAAAATAACTCGGACGACCTGCGTTTTCGCTGGATATTTTGCGATTTATGCGCTACTTCTCCTTTCGGTTCTCTTTATCTCCTGCTTCTTGTGTGTTTCTCCAGCTACTACCTTAAAATCCTTCACTCCGAAAAAAACATGCAAAATCGACAACGACGACAAGGCAATGAATGAGGTAGGCAAGTACCTAGTCCTAGTCTATGTAGTAGTGTAATTGGCTGGCTAAATGCCCCCGCATTGTCAGCATACCCCGAAACGAGAAAGAATGACATCGTGAGACATGATTGCAATGTCGGAGTACGGACCTATCGGCTCGAAACAACCCCACAATTTGACGGGACCTGGGAATTTGACAGCCCGAGATGATCGTGCTTCAAGGTACACGATCCAATCTATGTATGATTGATTGGGCGTGTGACTTTCACGGCCTTAGCCTGGTGTGGTGGTTGCTTTCGTGTGGTGGTAGCGGTGCTGTGTGGAGGTTCTGAGGTCGGCGTTCTGCGGAGTTGCAGTCGGCGACCAGAGCTGTTGCTTCGGCGGGGAGCTGATGAGGAAGGGATATGGCTTGTTGGGCGAGATGCGGGGCGTGACAATGAGCAGCAGAGATACTTAAGCAGGGAGGTAATCGCCGAGATGGGAGCTCAGGGGATGGTTTCGTCGGCGAAGAGAAGGAGATGCGCGGGAGTTAATTTGAATGGGAGTGAAAGACGGGGATGTCGCGTGTGTTTTGCGAAAGACCGGCACAAACGAGATGCAACCTCGGCCGTTTCGATGCTGCGTTGCTGGATTGCGTGCGTTTTATCTATCTTGTATGCCAATAGAATTAGTATAAACGTAGGAAATATGCGCCACGGGTGTTTTCTCGTTTGCGAAAGGCGGGAGACGAGCAATGGTGCCGCTGCTAACTTCTAGGTGATGACCCTATTATAATTGTCCTGGTGGGAGGGATGAGGGGCAGTCGCTCCCCAAAGTCACGACAGAATAGAATGATAGTCACCCTGCAACAGCGACCGATCGCAACAGATATTTCTGGGAGATGGAGCAGTAACAACACAGCAGCAGCAGCAGCAATTCAGGGAGCGTGAGCAGACGCAACAAGAGGAGGCTGCCCATTGTTAACTGAGGCAACCACCCCACGCACAATTCATCCATCGTTCACAGAACGACGGGGGGCGCTGGCTCCAGTTCTGCTGTGCACTCAAGCAGATTCCAATCACTTCTGATCGTTCTCACTCCAACATCGTTCATCTCTTGTTTTTTCTGTCTGGAGTTCAAGTGGCGGCGTTCGTAACCCACCAATTGGCGGGAAGATACGCGGAAACGCAGCTGCACCATCGCGGAACGTCTTATCGTTATCTCTCTTGTCGATTCCCCCCGGAACCACCACCACCACCATTCCGCAAGAAAAATAAATCCGCGAAGGCTGGTTAGTTTGGGGGGTTTCGCAAACTCAGGAAACGATTAAATGTATGCCGAGCTTCCGGCGAAAGGACACTATGGACGCTACAGATACGCGCAAGAATAAGAAGGCAGTGATGGAACCCGCCTTCCTCCTGGGTGAAATATCTGTCAGGTTTGCGCGATGAAACGTTCCAGTTTCGCATCCCTAGCCGAACTTCGAGATGTCCCAAAGTTGGACACGCATTATCTCTCCCCTCCGAGTTTGTCGGAGGTTGGGGGTGGTGGTTTTTGGCTACCCCACACTGACACCACGCGCGACCAAAGAGAAGCATTTTCATTTGCGAATTCGATTGCGTACTGTACAACAATAACAACACACCCTCCCAGGCATAAATAACCCCCATCGATTCCCAGTATTGAAACTTGCCACCCCCGAATATGGACAGGAACGCGGTGTTGGCAGTTTAGCCGACTTTTGGCGATTCAGATCTGGGGAAAATGTTTCTGAATGTGACCACATCGGCCAGAAAGGTAGGGCTCCCTCTATCTGAGATATACGGATATAGCAGTGGTTGTATAAACACACAGCAATTCAGGAAGGCGTTTCATGCAATTCTTCAAGAGAAACAGGGATTAAAGTGTTCCGTTTTTGCCTCCATACCCCAAGTACTACAAGGTGAGATCTAAGCACTAGAGTAATCCGTACCGCGCGACTCCATGTGCAGAGATCTCACGCATGACGCAACGCTGGGAAGCGGCGTATCTACGGCAGTCGGATCTTGGCTCTGCGGGTATCCTATCCAAGATCCCAAATTCCCAACTCCGATAGATATATTCTACCGGTAGACTATCTATTACCTATTCAGAGTTCCTGTTAGTCAAATAAATTCTCTTGCACGTGACTTCGTGGTGAATTTTACGGTACTTAGGAACTCAATTAGACTGCATTGATCAGCACAAGGTTGTAGAAGAATGTTATCCGCGGACGCGGGAAGGGGCCACACGGCCCGCGGCAATTCTTTGATCTACGGACTGCATCCCGATCGAAACACCCGCCACGGCAAGAGGGAAGACCCTGCATATCGATATCTCTGCATATTTCACATCTCAAAACCAGTCTTCCGTTTGCAATCGGGGCGAGTGATTGAACATGAACCTTCAATCTCTCACCGCGCGTGATGGGTGTTCTTCAATCAGGACATAGTGCTTGTTGTTCACTCGTGATAGGCCTGTTTTAATACAATGGGTTGGTCTGAAGAAGTGTTGCTATTTTCGACCAACGGTACACCCCACGTTGAACTCCAGTGGGATGAGATAGGATCTGCAATCATATCGATGATATAGGCGGTTGCTGAGACATAAGTCGCAAACATATCCAATGCCTACTCTACGGTATCAATCCACAACATCTGATGTACCCGGCGGCGCCCGGCCGTCAGACGCCATCTTGCTAGCTACTCAAGTAATTAGGGAATGGACATTGCTACTTGCGACTGGGTTTAGAGCATAGAGTGCACTTCTGAAGTATCCTCCACGGTTTTTACACGTAAAGATACTTAACCGTTGGCGCCTGCATTGCTACTCCAAACACCAGCCGCGAGTGGGACCCTGTTCTGAGATACCACCAACCAGCTTTCCGTGTAGAGTGCTCGCGCATTCACTCGAATACCAAAAGCTATGATTGTGGCAAAACACATGTGGGGGTGCACCGCCAATCAGGCTTCAGACTTTCGAAATCCCGCGCATAGGTTATCTAAATACAACAGCAATCTGGAGGCTGGCGAGGCGTGCATATGCACTTGTGTGTTTGCCCACGGATGAACGTTCGTCCGGCATTCAAATTCAAATGCCCATTGGGTCCTTTAGCAAAGTGTAGTAGCTAGACCCCATGAGATATCCGTCGCGTGGCCGCGTCAGAGTTGCCTTGACAGCGTCCAAGCTCAAAAGCAGTGGCGTGGTTTTTCTTTTTCGATGCAATCACTCACCGCCCTGCAAACCTAATCTACGATGGCACTCCTATCCGTCGCCAAATGTCCGAGCTTTTACCCAACAACTAGGTAGTTCTCGTCGTTCTCTTTCGCGGTGCCTGTTCTAAATCGTCCAGTCCAGCTTATCAGTTTAATGATAGAGAACAGCGAAAGCTGGTGGCGATGGTCTTGAAGGAGAAGTTCTTCATATCTGACTAATTAACCTTAGCCTCGTCCGCCGTGGGGAGGTTTGTAGATAACAGTGCTGTCGGAGGTAGAAGTCCTCTAGGCAGGGTTTGGCATGTGAGGCCATTGCATTGTGAATGTTTAAGGTTAGTTGTAACGGCTGTACGTGGTTCGATGAGCGATGAGTAAAGATTTTATTACCCCCAGGGGTCAGCAGTAGTGATATGTGCTGCAAGGACTAATGTAAGTCAGCTGCTGACATTCCGTACTGAACAATAGTGGCCTATCGGTCATCAGCCAAAATCTATCTCTACTACTTAGCAGCCCGTAGCCCTCTATATCACATATCACCACTACGGGAGATAATGACTTGATAAAAAGACAAAGAGCTAAACGTGCATAAGCCACCGCGGGAACACAAGATGGTCAGTGGCATAGTGACTTCACCACGATTTTTGTTAAGTGTATCTATCTAGGTAGTTGCAAGCTTGTTAGAAGTGGTACGAGTACCTACATGCTTCTTACCATAGGAACGAGCGAGCAATCTTGGATTATTCTCATCCAATCGATCCATCTAAATTGGGACCCGGGACTTCCATCTTCGCTTCTTTTCCGCTTGGATTTTGGTTAGAAGCCAAGACAGCCTTAAGATCTACAAGGCTTCTTCACGATAATTATCACAATTTAGGGTACACCGGTAGTGCTAGCTAGTCGGGTAATACATTGGACTGCTCATATGAACCAGCCCCAGATCGATACCCGCTTGCCCTGTCACTTAGGATCGGCCGATTGAGACTTTGAGATGTAAAAACGAGAAAACTCATAGGAAGTCCTGACAACCTACAATGTTACACTATCTCCGTTGTGGGGTATGCAAGGGACACTTTTATTTCTCCGACAGCTCCGCGGACTTCTAGAAGAACCTATATTCTATAATAAACGAGCTATAGGCTGAAACACGCATGGAAGAGAGAATTAAGATTCGGGAGTGGTGGGGAAAGACGTCCGCGGAGATAAGCTCCGGTGGCTCTGCGGGCTGATCTGCACTCCAAACGTTATAAAACGCTATGCTGATTTGGGCTCACACGAGCTTCAGGTGTTACGCATTGCTCAAATAGGTTCCCATTCGGTGGACGGCGTACTTAGGTCAGCAAGTAGTAATGAATCGGACATTCTCATTTCACGGCGAGACCAGGAGAAGACTAGTTAAGCATTCTGCCGTTCCTACTCAATTCTGGACCAAAACACTCTCGATACGTTCTTCCTCGTGCTCAGCGCGATGGAGAAATAGCCCATGTGCACTTGAGGTAAGCGCGGATACAACATTCATTTCATTCATTTAGTTGAGCACCTATACCAACTGATAATACCTCATAATCAAGGATCCATGGGCCAGCTTTCGGTACTGTATCGGAGCACACATTGCACACACGATCTCTTGCTATTCTGTACCCGACTCGCCTGTACCCAGTGCTTTTTGAGCAGATTCTTATAGAGCACGCTAAACGTATCACAGAGAAGGGCTCAGACAGCATGAGGGAAGATGTGGTAAAGAAGGTTCGTTCACTGGTATTCAGACGACAGACAAGGTCGAATTCGAGTTATCATGATCGTATAGAATACTACGGTTACGTGTAGCGGCACTAAACTAATTAGGAGCCCCCTGTGCTCGTGCATTTTTACCAAAATAAATACCACAGCGGTATCGAGTAGGAACTCTAGAAGTAGAGCGAAACTGTTCGGCAGTGATAGGGAACCCTCCGACGTCTGGCCACACTTGTTCAAGGCAAACCTCATCCAGAAAGGATAACACGTCCCAGCTTCCGAATTGTCCGGCAGGTTCTCGACTAGCTTGCAAGATTTGCTTACGGCTCATAGTTTCTCACTCGTTTTCTTGAGATGTTAACATTTCAAATATTCCGTCACTCGAGTTCGTTTCTTTTTTAGATGTTAAGACGACTATAAATCTCTTATAGATTTATAGATTTTTGTTCTCTTTTGTCGTTTTGATTTGTATTTTAATCAATATTTCTTTGTCATTTGTGCATCCTAATAATATATATAATAACTTGGTACAATCTTTGCTTCGCCACTCCAGGGCAACGTTTGTATGCATCCACTTGCGCCGAGAAACGTGGCAAAACACAGATACGTAGGGGATCAACTATGACTGAGCCAAATGGCGAGCACGCGGTGCATGGATTAGAACGAGTGACAGTGGCCCAGCCAAGAACCTCATCTTATCTGATTGAACACTGTCCATTTCTTCTACGACGAAATAGAAGAAACTCGGCACTTTGAATGGCTTTTGGTTGCCTAAAGATTCTGACACACTGAAACTCACGACTCAGCAGTAATGGAGCCCTGGAACTTCTTTCAAGATTCTTTCATTTTAAGCTAATCACATACGATTATCTGAGTTTTCTCTACCAATAGATGTACATAAGGTACTCCTGCAGAACGTGTCTCCAGCAATAACAAGCGCACGGACCATTTCCCTATCTGGGCGTGAGCTTACTACAAAGCGCGACAGCCGCAGCCTACTCAGTATCTATTCCAGTATAACTGAGTCTTCACTTAGCCGTTCCTTAGAAATAAACTTTGACTTGTTCCTGCCTGAAACATGAGTGACATCATCTTCATGCGTTCGAACGGCTATTTGTATACTTCGGGCTCACTACTCCTTCGAGCTCGAGTTTTCTCTATTTCTTCGGCCCCACTATCCATCGTGCCTTACGACTATTGCACCTTCCAGAACACTCCTCTCATTATACAATCCCCGACCCGCCCCGGAAATTCCGTGGAATGCACACCTCGTGTCATGAATATTTCCAACCTCATTAGAATATGTTTCAGCGTTCAGACCGCTTTTCCAGCCCCACCCGTGTAACCGTAGTATTGCTTCTTCCATTCCTAGGGCTGAACATTATAGTAGCCTCTGTACTCACTGGTCTGCTATATAACAACCCTCATATTCCTCTCACATCATCTCTACCACCATGCCACCTCAGCGCCACCCCCCAACTCCCTCAAACCCCAAGAAACCTCGCGGACCTAAAGCTACGGCCGGTCCATGGACGGGGGCTGAAGACGCCACGATCCTTCGCATGCGTAATACTCAGCCTCCGAGTCCTTGGCGCGAGGTTACAACGGCCGTAAACGCCCTCCCTCCGGGTGGGAGAACGCAGAATGCCATCGGAAAGCGGTACCAGCAGGTATTGCAGTACGACGACCAGAGCGGGGGACCGCTGAGTGAGAAGGAGAAGACGTTGCTAAGAAAGGCGGTGGAGGATCTGGATAGCGGGACGGATCGGTGGTGGTTTGTTGCTGCGCGGTATGCAGAGCTCAGGAAGGGGGATGCGGATACAAGGGAGATGGGGAAGGTAGGTGTCAAGAAGTGGTGGGGGGTTGTCAAGAGTGAGGAGGGGGAGAGTGCTGGGGGAACTCCAAAAAAGATGGGAAACGGGAAGAAGAGGTGATGAAAGGGGAAGTATAGCGATTAGGCACATGAATTAGGACGATATGCTGCTAGGTAGCAACATTACTAGGAGCCCGAGATATTAGTTGGTATACTTCGTTGGTTCTCATTCTAGTACCGGCTATGATTGCTTCGCTTGAAATAATATTTCATCTTCCGGTCTCGTGCAGAGCAAACAGTGCATGGTACTACAGAAATCTGCACTTTAATTCAGCCTTGGTTGCACGTTGCCGCAGCGGTAGGGCGGGGCTAGGCAACACAACCCTTGGTGATACCTTGTTCCCAATAATAATAACTAATCCACGTACAATCTTACACCACTCGATATTCCCTAAGTTCTACTAGATGCAGTCCGCGGGTCGAGCGTCAGCCACGAGAATGTTCTCCAAGATTAGCACCGAATAGAAAAAACACTGCCAAATCTCAGTTCTAAAGTAAGGTTCGGCAAGTGGCAGACTGTCAGCTTGTGCAACCATATACTTGCTGCCTAGTGCGGCCCACATACTTGCTTCCTGTCAGTTCATATCCTTCTGTGCTTTTCCAGGGGTACTCTAAGATGAACCACAATGTATAAGACCTTAGTTATTCTCCCACGCGTCCCTCTCTCCATCCATCAACACTAAGTCCATCGACATGCCCCCCAAAAAGCGCGTCCACTCTCCTTCCGCCTCTTCTGCCAAAAAGAAGCCCCGTCTCCAACCCACAGCATGGTCCTCCGACGAGGATTCCCTGATAATCCAACTGCGCTCCAGTCAGCCGCCGAAAACGTGGGCCGAGATCACAGCGGCTGTCAACGCCCTCCCCGCGCCGGCACCCCGGAACCGTAATACCCCCGCGGTCCGCATGCACTACACACGCACGCTACAAGGCGAGGGGGCTAGCGCACTCAACTTTAGCGTGCCGCTAACGGAACACGAGAAGTCGCTGTTGAAGAAGGCCGTGCTGGATGTCGAGAGTATGAGCGATAAGTGGTGGTTTGTTGCGGCGCGATACACAGAGTTACGGAAAGCGAAGGGGGAGGCGAGGGAGATGGGGAAAGTGGGAGTGAGGAAGTGGTGGGAGGTTGTGGAGGATGATGAAAATCAGGAGGTTAAGGGGAAAGGGAAAGGGAAGGGGAAGGGGAAAGAGAAAGATGCACCGGAGGTGGAGGAGGGAGAGGCGGAGGAGAGACAGGAGGAGGAGGGAGAGGCGGCGGAAAGAGAGGCGGAGGAAGAACAGGCTTAGAGGTTGGGTATGGAGTTTGGTGCGCGGTCTTATTTACTTAGTTATTGGTGATCACTTATTAGAGGCGTTTGGATAAATTGCAATATCATTAATTTAGACATATCAGAATGCGATTTGCTGCGAATAGCTTGCTGCATATAGAGCTAGATATACCCACAAAGTTTCGTACTTCGCTACCCACCTCGTAGGTGGAGGCATAGCTTCTCATCTCTCTCCTAACATTTCCATAGATGATTACGCATCATCCTTTAACTATCTATCACTTAACTCGAAGTATCCCTCTAGAGCTGACAAACTATATGTAATGCTTCTAACACCAACATTTTAGGCCCAGAGTTCCGTTTCATTATATTTCCGCCAGAGCTTTCTGCAGCCGAATCCAAAGTTGCACTTTGCTGCCGCTCAAGCGAACCCGGTTATCGGATCGTGAACTCACACAACACCTTCTACCTTCTCTACTTCCCTCCCTATCCGCTATCCTCTATCTCTCGCTGTCCTCCCCCCAAAAACAACCTGCGTTATCTCATCAGAGGACGCTACATACAGCTATACCGATAGCACACCCTGTACACGGGATTTCTCAAATCTAGTGGGGTGGATAGCACCACCATCATTGCCTTACTCTACCGCACGACCTGGAAACCCTCCATCAATAATGTTCCCGTTAAGGTAACGTTGGTACTGGAACCACTCCTCGGATCAAACTGAGTGGCTGAATCAGAAGTTGGCCCGGAGTACTGGGACTTGCTGGGTGAGAATGACGACTCCGGAAGCTTGATAATGTGTTCCTCTTCAACAACGTTATCTGACACATAGTGCTAGCAGAGCAGTCAGTAATGGGCGGACCCTTGCGAAATTTATTGTAACGAAGGTAGGCTTTTTTATTGCCTAGAATTTGCACCTAGTCTCTCGTTTGCGAAGCACCATACTTAGGCTGATGGACGGTTTCAGACCAATTTTCTTCGAAAATAGGGTTCCACAGGAATCCTCAACTAGACTATACTCTCGTTGGAGGATCTTTTATGTCCTGGCTGGTTTCTGTGCATTGTCTCAAGAGTGTCGTGGAACGCCTGAAAAGCTAGCAGGCTCATAACTGGACAATTTGTTGGGGCAATGCACGTCGAATGAGCCCATCAGATAGAGTGAAACGGGTAGCTCTCTTCCAACGGTATTCATTGGTGTTTCCCGTGCCCAAGGGCTACCGAGGTTACCAGGTAAAGGCGAAGAATATTTCACAGAACTTTGTTAGATGCTATGGAATAGCCTGTCAAACCGTTGCATTTGCATTTGGAGATCTTTAAGAGTAGTCGTATTCTCGTTGATTCCTCTACCGACGACATCGAGCGCACTCGAATTCGAGGTTGCTATATCCTTCAAAATCAGACTACGATTCATAATATCAGCAACGTTCCTTTCTAACGGAAGCTCAACCTACCACCGCAATTACCACAGTACATATTAACCGTCATCATATGCAACGCCAAATTGCGCTCCAACGCCACCACGCCCTCGTTGCGGAACATACACCATTCTATCTTTGCCCATTCACGTTTCACCCTGCTTCCGCGCATTCACCACCGACCGCGTATACTTCTCAGAGCCCTTCCTGAAATCTTCTTGCAACCGTCGGTAGATATTATGCTCCTCGATCAGCCCGCTGAAGGGTGCCTTATTCGCTGGATTTGGATGCGCGAGATTCTATACTTGGGCTATTTGTACAGCGTTATTGACCGCCTGTTCAACCGAGCCTAGCATCGCGATGAGGTGGCGGAGCCCCATCGATACCCCGCAGCTCTCATTCAGCGCTTTTGATAGGTCAACGACGAGCTTAAGGACATCGAGGAAGTCACCGAGGAAGTCGCCGAGGAAGTCGCCGATGGAGAATCCGAACGACATGGTGTTGGTGGTTCTCTGCTCAGGAATTTGGAAAAGCTGTACGTAGGATGTTAATCTGGAAGCGAAATAGTGGAATGGAGGCTAGACAGCGTATGCTCCCGCAAGCCTTAACACCATCTATGATTACATAGCACTCGAAGCCTACAGAAGCTGCTAAAATATGGCGACGCTAGGTTAAAGGCTCCACGCATTTGAGTCATCGATCTCTGAGTTCCATCAAAACTCCATATAAGTTTAGGGCCCCTGCATCATTCGCACTCGAACCGGCTGTTCCAACGGTATCCACAGCAAAGCTTTAGCTAGCTATCAAAAGGGTTTCATTTGCCCTAGGTGACAGAGAGTTTTCAAAGAGAAATTAGGATTTGAATTGCTGGAGGCGGTCATATGTTTGATATTAAGAGTTGGCTGCACCATTGAGTTACGAACTAAATGATAAACTTGACCCACAGCCTAAGAGGTACACAGCTCGGATTGACTTGCCCGACGAGCTTTCCAAAACCCGTGGCCTGTAGGGATACGTGTAGCATTTCTTCCAGGCCAATCGCAGAAACCCATAGGTCCAGCAATTGAGACAACGAACTCCCGGCCAAACAACTATCCGGAGCCAAGACATAACTGCATTGAACGAGAGCATGAGGTAAAGCATGCAGCTATAAGGGTTTCTGTCAGTATAGGTAGTTCAATTATTTATGATACCGTCAGGTGTAACTCCCGACCTCGTACTCACCATCCGCTTAACCTTCTCCTCCCCTTCCTGCTGAAAATCCGCGGGTTCCGACGCACTGAGGATTAAATAACACCTCTTCTAGTGGGCTTAATCGTATCAGCACGAGGTGAGCTAAGATTCACCGACCAAATGAGTCGCTCCATTTCTATCGACAAAGCAGAGTCAAGCGGGACCAGAACCACCGATCGAATCAGTAAGGGTAACACTGACACAGTAGCTGTGTGTGTACGCTGATAGCTTATAGGTAGCTTATAGGAGCTTTGATGCATCTCGATAGAGCCACTATACATGAACTCGAGCCGAGAGAAGCACCTGAACCAGAACCGACGTCTTCGCATTCTAGCATTCCACCAGCCCAAGAGTAACAGATGGACGCACATGGCACAGTGGACTTCGTATTATATTGCCGTTCTTCGATGCATCCACCATTGCACCCTACATACCACTTATTTGTTTTGTTTTGTTTTAATAATTCTGCATGCACTCTAACTAGAGTATGACAGTACCTAATTCCCCTCCCCCTCCGGACAGCCGACTAGGTGGGGGAGCTCCCCTCCTTCTACCCTTAACTACATACCACTTGTGTCGGCGGTCGATGTGAGCGACAATTTTAACAGCAACCATTTTTCTGATCTCGCACCATTCTCGGCTTTATTTTGGGACCGAATCATGAAGCAATACATATACCGGTCCGTAGGCTTGATTAATAGCCTTATGTTTGTGATGGCACCCTTAGGTATAATTTCCGTTATCAATGGTGTCATCCGGGTTTCCGGGCCGTTGTGGATGGTGGTATTAATAGGTATTCTACTAAGTTCCCAAGCGAAATCGGGCTTGAACTGATGTCTTCTACTTCAGAAATTTGTGAATTATGGAACGGAGAACGGATTATCAGAATACAGGGCCTGAGGTCAGCGAAATATATTATAAGGTTCGGGATACCAGATACCGAAATGCTCCCTCCCAACAACGTAGGGATTTATGATTTTGAATCGGTGAAGATCAAGGAGATTCTTTAACCCTCGCACAGCCCGGATGAACTGTCGGATCCGGAAACATGGCTTTTGTCTTATGGAGCCCCAAATGTTGCTCTGAACCTCGCAGATCGAGCAACCTCCGACTTGGCATTGAAAATGGGGCCGCATTCGGTGTCTCATTGCAAATAGGAGTCGCTGTCTTTGCCGGCATAACGGCGGTATTACCACACCGGCCCCAGAGGTTCATGAATGATGGTGCCCCAGTACAAGTGTATCCTTTTCCAGCAATGGCTCTAAGCACCATGGCATTTGCCGTGAGGATACTTGGTTGCTCATACATTATTGACGGGAGCACCACCGAAGAAGTATGAGTCATGAACGAGCGGCAGGGCGCGGATAATGATGGCGTGGATTCAGAAGGCAGCGTTTAAAATAATGGAGAGTTCGGTGCTTATTTTATCCAATGCGTTAACGACAAGTTTGGGCATCCATATCGACTACTGCCGGGCGCTGACTATCGACCTCGAATTATGGCATCCCGAAAAAATAGTTTGGCGAGGCAGCGAGGGGGAAGGGACTTTGACTGCAATGACCATAGCATTCAGCGTATGTGGATTCGTCGTGCAATTTCTCGGGCTGCGGGCGTTACATTGGTTAGTTATGGCCGCCCAGTTATGGCCATCGCCATCATTGCAGTCATGAGATCGATCATAGTGCATAGGGAAATGAATAGAGTGGTGTGGAACGTGAGTCCTACCTATTATGATATTAGAATTGTTGTAGCCTTGGAGCCAAATATAGCATTTAGTATAAGTAGTCAGGCTCTACCTAGAAATAGACACCATCTTCAACCTGAAACACAACACTACCCATTTTAATAGTAGTCATGAGTTAGAATCCGCAGCAAGACAAATCACAGGTTGCTGTTGAAATAGTGATTGCTAGAGAAGCTTGTATATTCTAAATTATGGGAGTTTGTGTGATCTTATATACGGCATTCAGGGTATGCCTTGTACGCATGCATGCGCACTCAGCCAGCATCTCCAACTAAGTCCAGAATGACTATCATCATGAGATCATGATCTCCATAAGCCGTACAGTGGAGGCGATCCATATATGCAACAGTTGCAATCAGTCATTTAGCCTTGGAGGGCGCCAGCTATAGCAATATTGTTTCCAGCTAACTTGCCGCTAAAGTGATAGATGATAGATGTCGGTTGATGTAATTGTCTAAATGGGACTGTCAGTGGCGAATGGCCATCGATTATATTGCCGAAGCACCAGAAGCCACCATGGACTTTTTGTGTACGGACGTGGATGTTGTTCTTACCGGTCTATTGGATGTGTTTGAATGGGAATTGGTAGTCGAGTTGTTTGACTCATGTCTCGAAAAATCCGAATGCACATGTCGAGGTGTTGGTTGGAAGGGCGTGGTTGGGAAAACTGGAAACCCGGCAAAGTTCAAATTGAAGCTACTCTGGGACTGTGGACGTTGCATTTCAAGATGCAAGACACGTACACATCCCACGTAACAATCCATGTTTGGGAACACTTCATGATCTATGGGCTCGGAGCGGCACTGGAGTAACCAGCTTCAGCAGCAGCGTGCAGGAATCAGGGACGCTCGTTGTGGGAAGACTGTCATTATTTGTCCCAACTGTGCCTATCAGCTTTCAAATGATCAAACCCAGTTCACCTTTGGAAATGGTGTGCGGTCAATTTTTATTTTCAACCTTTCTTTCTAACAGCATGGTATCCATCGATAGCGTGGTCCACAAGCGGGCACGGCCCAACAAAGCGAAGTCTTTGAATTGGATCATAGAGTTGTAGATGAGCTTGCAGCCATTGTATAACAAGCTCGTCTAGCGACTTTTGAGGATGCCCTTTTGTGTATTGTTATACCTCTCGAGGAGTCTGGAAAGCTATCGGAAACTCGACCGCTGACTTACCTCCGGACTCGACGGAGGCCACTGCCTGCATCGAAAGTAGATAATTACAGCACGCTGAAAGATCAGCACATGGCACAACTGCTCCGTTACCAGATGCATTAATCTTTATATTTATAACTCACTGTGAGCGAGCAACAGCCCACTGAAGACGAGTTAGCATTGTTTATAAGCTGACTCATTATAGGGATTTAATTTCAGTGATCGTGTCTCTTTTTGTGATTGCCGTGACAGTCTTTGTAGTCCAGTCGCCTCGGTTCCAGTCGTCAGGGGATTCTAAGATTGTTGGCGATTTCATTGGGCGAAGGAGGATTGAGAATAGAGAATTTCACTAAATAGTGTGCACGTTTATAGAGCGAGGTTATGTGAATCTGGATTAATGGGTACTTCTTTGAAGTTCTTTCTTACCTGATGGCTTTTGCGAAGGGTTTCTTTCTACTACGGGTTTCTTAATTTCTTATACAATCCTTCATGAAACGTGTTCCTATCTACTTCTCGGTTTGGTTTCGACAATACTGGCTGTCTGGACGAGATTTTGTTGTGATGGTTTTTTCTCAATATTGAATGCCTAAGAATAGAAGGAAACTGCAATATAATCTTTTCGGAAAGTGCATCTGCAGCTGTGATACATGACGTCCGAAACATCATGCCCTGTACAGTATCTATACTAGCGCATGACGATGTTTCACCGACGCAAACTGGCTACAACCAACGCCCGGGTCCCAACTACCATCATCGCTGTCACCGGCCCGCGGATCCACACCTCTTTGATCATAGCTGTAGTCGACTTCTGAGCTCTTAAGTTTCACATAGGACGAGCTACAAGACCGGGACTCAGACAATTGTCTGAGTAACAGTAGGACCAAAATGCAACAACAGAATGTCGATCAATACACGTTTAGAACCTGCGCCTTGCATTTATAGCACTCGGGTTTTCATTAGCGCACCTGTAGGCTTAGAAGTTAATCAACTAAGCTAAATGATCAGCTCTTGTATATCCAGTTGTTTTACAGGACCTTGACTCTCAGGCCGCAAAATCACAAGCGTACTGTGAGCCTATTCCTCGAGATCTTGCTCCCCTCCTCTTCTTCCTCCTCTTCTTGCCTCTACGGATCCGGATTCTTCAGCACCTCGACCTCGATGACCTTTCCGTGTAACCACCACTCCCAAACTCCGCAAACATTGCACTGCGCTTGGTGTGTTCTCTTCATCGCAATAGACATGGTTTCCCCAGCCTCAAGAAGCTCACGGAACGTTTCCTTCGTGTACATATGTCAGAGCTTCTCCATTTCAACGCCTCACACTTCTTGTTGAGCTCCCAACACGACGTCTCTTATGATTTCCTCGCTCGGCCCCGGTGTCCGATGTGTCTCTCTTGTTATCATCAGGTGCTTACAATTAGCACAATAACTTGTCATATTATAAATATTTGGGTGACCAACCGGGTGCTGGTTCCGGGATTTTCGACATTATGACGGTTTCGGAGGGGGACGGTGGAGGGTAGGGTGTGATTGGGCGGTAATCGAGATAGAAGAGGAGCAGCTGAGAAGGAATACAGGGCCTCTGTCACGTCTTTGTGAAAGCTTTCGATCCCGTCGGTGCAGAGATCGATGAGTGATGAGACATGGCGGAAGCAATAAATACCCTAGCCGTCGTATTTAGACCCCTCTATTCGACGAAGCTCACGGGGTCTTTCCATAACGGTTTCAACTATTCACGGCGTTGTGGGGGGTTTCGACTCTACATTAATGTTTTATGCACTAAACTCTCCCAGCTAACCAACCTAACGACTAGCCGTTGTATCTGCAATTTGTATATCCGATGGACCACAGAATCACGACTGTACTGAGCGCGAGGGGGCTACCCATCTCAAGTAATCGCATACCTCCGTCTAGCTTGTAAATGGCAGGTCAAAAAGAGGCACAGAGAGTGCACGATTACCGCAGGGCGTAGGGTTCTCGCCTGCAACTTCGGTTGTAAGCCAAAAGATAAGCTCTTCTGTATCCGGCTGTTACAGGACGGAAAACCACAACCACACAGAGCCGCGAGTGGCCCGAGTCTCTCATAAGCTGGCTAGCACCGTATGATTCCGGCATAAGTGGTATATTGCACCCCAACACCGCACAACCCTAACCCATTCTCGACGTCGCCCAACGAAATGGTGTACAGATGAAGTAGGCTGGCTTTCTGGCATGACAGATTACGAGAGTCAAATGACGGCTTTGGCAAAGAAACCGGGGGTAAGTGACATTATACACGGACGCGTCAGAATGTACCCCAGCGGCAGGAAGGGAAAGAGTGAGGGGAGGAACGGGGGAATGAGTATCAAGCTTGCAAGGCAGAATCTGTACATAGAAGGACAAAACCCCCATGAAGGAGGAGAAGGCAGGCTGTGGGTTGACCAGGATTGATTTCACTAATTCGCTCAAATGATGACAAGACCTGGGCTATTCTAAGTATTGCCCCTCAACGACACCCTCAGTGAAGCAGTGACTGGTGGCGTTTTTTGCCTCACTCGTGTATCACCGGGGGTAAATGTCTTATCGCCCGGCCAGTGCTGCTTGCATTTCCAGAATCGAACGCCCCGAAATCCTCCGAACGTACGCTGATTCCCACGGACCCGGACCCGTCTGACTGGTTTCTGCTTCAGGACTTGTGTTCCGCCCCCCGCTTGACCTCGGAAGCGGATCAAGTATTTTCGGGTTATGAATTTGACGTGCAACCGTCCTAGAGCTTTATTCGCGTCCTCGACCTGGGATTTCGGAGTCTCGACCGAAGCCACGCGGAGAGCCGCACCTTATTTCCACCTTAATTCCACCGGCGAGTGTTTCCCAAACAATCTTGTTTAGCGTCCGTCAGCCGCGGTAGCCTGTCGACAGGTAAGTGTAGGAGGCGCAAGGATCCATTGGAATCAGCCTTGCACTTATGCATATACCCCGCATGGTGATGCTGGGTTTGTGTGGGAATACCGGGCAGACCGAGTTGCAAACACCCCACACTGTGTGGGGTGTGAGACAAGTGGGGGGTGGATTCGCTACTGGGCTGGAGGTTGTAACGTTGACGTGCGTTGACAACAAAAAGATACTTGCTGCATTAGCCCCAGGTATGAAGTCGGGCGGGTATATGTGAGCCAAGGTGGTGGTAGTTTTTCGGGATCCCGACGATGGATGGTCCGTGGAAGCAAAAAGTATGTCCGTGAATGACACCGAGAAAGATTCCAACTATGAGTCGCAGCCAGCCTCGTATTGTTGATGCATATGCGGGTGAGGTGCCAGGCCGCAGGTGCATGCGCCAATTCGTCAAAACATCCGACGAACCCGCAACCACCACTCAAGAAAAAAAGGGAGCACGGTCGGCCCGGCTTGGCACCCAGCACTCCTCGGCATCCCGATCAACAAGCCCGGTCTCCAACCGTCTGTAAGCTTCGCCGCGAGCGTTTGCTCGCCGTCCAGCAATTAAGTTTCGCGTAAAGAAAATTTTTGCGGTAACACGCAGGAACGCTGTTCTCGGCGCCGATGGGTGGTCAGCTGAGATGTAGGCGATCGGCGCGATGTCGGCGCTGCACTAAGCCGCAAGCGGATGCGACATGCAGAATGTTTTTCTCTCGATCGAAACGGCCCACTAGCCTGGTGTAGGTGGTGGCGTTTGCGGCGGCATTGCGAAGCTTCGAATGGGAATGGGAAGAGAGCACACGACCCGGAGAAGAGAGTCAAGTTCCTGGTGCTGCAGCAGTACACGTAGGGAAGAATGTGTATTTAAAGACATGCAATTGGCGACAAGCGGGTTAGTTGCCCTGGATCGCCATGCAGGCTAGTGTCTCGCTGCAGGCCGCAGAGACTGCTGTCCGAATCCGAATGGCGATGGCTGGCCGGTGGAGGACGGAGGAGGTAAATAAAGGGCGTCAGAGCCCTGTTCCGTGGGAGTCGAAAAGAGGATAACTCGGTTCCAATTATTCGCTGCTGCTGTTGCGTTTGGAAGACGTCATTGAAGCACAATACAACCGGAGGCAACCCGTTACTGACAGCAGTGAAGAACAACCAAAGAAGCACAGAACACTTCCTTCGAGCCTTCTTCTGCCTTCTTCTGCGACTTTTCCTCTTCTTCTCTTTCCAATTTCACATACAACAAATACAGCCATCATTACTATCACCATCACCAGACAAACACATTCAATCCGTCGACGCAACCCGCCTGCTCCACCAATACCTCCCCGTGCATCTCCAGCTTCTAGCTGGCCGGTTGTATGCCCTTTTCCGATCCAACCGACTTCATCTTCGACACCTCCAATCTCCGTCCTCCCTAAACCCCAATCCATCAAACACATGTCTACAACAGAACACCCCAGCCCTCCTCGGTCCCCGAGCACCCTCCCCCGCAATCCCTCACTGACCTCGCTAATATCCTTCTCGGTGATGTCTGCTACCTCGGAAAAAAAGCCCCACCACACACTGATCACCGCGCCTTGCTCCCGCTGCGGCCACGCGGAGCCAATTAAGTCGCTTCTCTCGGTCGTTGAGAAGAGCATCCTCCGCTGTCCGTCGTGCACTGATGACAACAACACCGTAGCAACCACCGACGGCGTAGTATCAAAAACAATGCTGCACAAGTCCTTTGCCGACCTGGAATCGACCCTCAAACGTCACGGCGCCGACCTCGACCGACTTTCGATCCTCCCCCGTCCCACGGCACTGAAAGAACTCGACGATGGGAACAAGCTCCGAGACGACTCCGCCAGCGTGCGTTCCTTGACCGTCCTTGCAAGTGAACCAGAGTCTCAGAATATCGAGTATGCCCAGAGCATCGTGCCACACAAGTCCAACCGCAGCAGCTATGCCGGCGGATACCCGCTTGTCAATGACGTCGAGGATCTGAAGCAGTTGACTGCGGGGGTCACACGTCTGCTCAAGACGCTGCACGACAAAGTTACCCGTCTGGATCTCGAGGAGCGGCTGCTCCGCAGCGAGAGGGAGGAACTGAGTAAGGAGCGTGAGGATGTCAACCGGCTTCGGAAGGTGCTGGAGCGGGAGGGAGGGTTCGGAGGTGACGGTGCTCGCTCGCCAGAGTCTGCAAAGGGGGCTGGCCCTCCGTCTCCGAAAGATAGAATGTCAAAGGTATGACCTTTCCCAATCCGTGGAACACAGCAGCTGACTCGATCTTAGAGCTTCGAACTTGGCGATGACTACCAAGACGGCAGGTCGCTTGCACTGTCTCGCACAATGTCGTTCGCAACCGACGACTATAACCGTCCCGAGATCGTGTGGAACGAAGAGAAGGAGCAGCAACTCACCGACCTTGAGAAGCGTCTCGTGCGTGCCAACAGGAACTGGAGCGACGAACAGGAGGATGTTCTCCCCCTTGTACCACTCTCTCTTTCTCTTTCTCCTAATTAAGCTAACAGCAACTAGGTCGAACGTCTCCGCGAAGAACGCCGTAAAGCAAAGAAGCTCGCCGCCGGTGATGAGTCGCCACGCAAGACCCGTGGAGGAAGTTTCTCATTCGTTAGCCGCCGCGATTCGAAGTCGAGAAGAAACTCGGTTGGTGAGGAGAAGAAGGAGAGGATACGCAGGGGCTCGGCCGGGGACGAGAATAAGGCTAGGGGCGGACTGATGCGGTTCTTTTCCAAACGGGAAGCGGCTTAGAATGGGTGTGGTGTATGTGCTTCTGGAGTAATAATGTATACCCCGACACTACATGGCCAAGTTGCCACTGTGTCTATACGTGTTAAGTATATGCCTTTTTCCTTAGTGCGCATTATACCAATACAGGGTGTTGTTTGTTTGTATATTTTGTCCAGTGATGCCGTGTGACAGTGAAACGAAACTTGGAAATCCTTACAATATGGGCTAAAAAAGCAGCGCGTCTACGACTTTCCTCCTCTCCCTCTTTTTAGAATCTTTATTATAGCTTCTTTGCTTCATGTACCCCTAAGTCTACCCAGCACGACACTCAAAAACCCCCACATTGATCGGGCTGATACACAATTCCACCAGGAGCATATAGCAGCTTCTCGAAGGTTGCCAGATGGTATGGCTGACAGCAGCTTTAGACTTATGAATAGGCTATGAATACCCACATCTCGTAATTCCCATCTGGACAAAGGATTATACAGCAAATGTAACAAATAGATGGTCGTTCTACGACTGCCCGGCCATGGATGCTACATCCTGCCATGCCTAAAGATGCAGACTAATCCAGGTCAGAATCATGATATGAATTTTGGTAGGAAAACGGAGATCTATAAGTGGGGGGATTAATTCGGATCAACACTTAGGGACAGAAGAAGAAGATAAGAGGAGAAGGGGGGGAGGTGGTGGAGGGCTGAGGAAAATACGTCTTGTGGTAATGTATGTATGTATGTGTTCTACCCCGCTGGCCCAGAATCTCGCTTGACCGGGGGGAGGGCGTCCTGGCAATCATTTTTCTTGGCTGGTGATGGTGGCCATGGGATATATCCTGTCCGGTAAGTGATATACTTGATGGGTGGGATATTCTCGCCACCACACCTTCTATAATCATCCACAATTGCCTCTTCATAAATGCTCCTCCTGCTGCCAATGTCCCCCAAAAACCGGGTGACTACCCTCTTCATCTGTTTTGTAACGGTTGATAGTTTGATGGCTGTATTAAATATACGGTACTTCTCCCCTAAACCGCGCTTGGGTAACTTGAAAGATTACCGAAATCATCCGGTGGCATGAGAAATTGTCAACAATCTTATACCCATACAGCCCGCTCCACTAGCACCAAGGCCGGAAGTAAGTTGCTTTCCAACCAGAAGATATTCTACAAACCAACAAATTACAAGAATCTTGTTCGCTCGGGCTCCCTCTTAGTCGAGTGAGAAACTGGACATGTGGGAAACTTGGTTGCTAGGGTAGAACAGGGTTGCCTTGTCATTCAGAGCCTCGACAACCTCCCCGTTCGTTCCCATATCGGTGCGAGATTATATTCTACCACACGAAGGGATATAGAGCGAGCGGTAGATAATAAGAAATAGTACCCCTTTGGTAATTCACTCACAGTACTACTAGTGCACGTAAGTGTTGAAAGTTAAACCAAGAGACGGCGTGCAAGGACAACTGGCTGAGAGTAGTACTCTAGTGGGTTTGGGCAGAGTACATGAAGCATCGCTTTCGGGTTTCGTTGTTCTGATCTTTCCGAAGTCTGTACCTGCCATATCACACACCTGTCATCAGTAACGAGTATGCTGTAGTATTATGGTTAGACCATACAATCATATTCCTAAAGTTGATAATGAGTGAGAGACGTAGACTACACTACCCACAACATCTGCTTCAGCATCAAGAAAGATCTTGGCGGCGCAAGGGGTACGGAGCGCAGTGTAGCGCCGCCACGTGGTTGAAATCTTTCTCGTTAACATCGGCACCGCTTTCTATCTGGAATGGTAAAATGGGTTAGAAGCCTTGCGGGACGACGCACCACAGTGAAGAGAGCCGCCTGCACCATACCGCTCCTGTTCGTTGACATTGTAACCTGAAGCCAATCGTGGCGGTTTATTATCGCTTGGCAACGACGCACAGACACGTAATGCAAGCTGGAGTTTTGCTTCCTGGGAGATCCATCGGCCCCGTGATCAAGCAAGAGGTTGAACACGCCTTCCTGACGAAATGCCGCCGTTACATCGAGCGGTTTGATACACCACGTCCACCGGAGACATCTGCACCCCTCTCAAGTAGAGAACTCACTGCATCTAGGTGCCCGTTCAAGGTAACCAAAAGTAGAAGTGTCTGCTCATTCCAATTATAGTAACAGCCATCGTCCACAAGAATAACACCGTCACAGCGACTGTCTCCGGAGTCCCACCCATATCGATGAGTGTATAAATTGCATCTGCATTGCCCTTACATGCAGCCCAGTGTAAGGCACTGATATGAAAATTCAGAGCATGAATATCTAGAGTGTCGAAGTAACTTATAATACCCTAGGAATCCTGATACTTCACAGCACGTTTGTAAAGTAGCTCCGTCAAGTCATTCTATAGACTTATATAAGTGCGAGCCATCGAGCCTACATCCTTGGTATCAAGTAAATCAGCAATGACATACAACAAATCGAGATAGAGTGCCGAGAGAGTCGGGCGTTGGGAGACAGTTTTTGGCGGTGTCTGAATTTATCGGTTAGAACCCAATGACCAGGGAGGGATTCGTCAAAGTCTGGTACAGCGGCAGCATTCTAACACGTGGAGTAGCTACTAGCGTCACACCGGTACACTTCGAAAGAGTGAAGAGAGAATGGAGAAGAAACAAAAAGAGGGTGAGAGATTGCTACTTAAAATATTGGGTCAAAAGACAGCTCTATGACAACAGTCACAACTCACAAGTGGAGAGGGCTAGTCTCGATTAGCCGCTCACCCAACAAGGCTTCCACGTAGCGGGAAAAAAAGCGTCCGACCGAGACTTGGAGAGGGCCTCGTTGTTGGACCTTCCCTAGGCGTCATTTGGTCTGTAGGGTCAAAATGTTTGTAATTACCTTTCCCCACACACCGAGTAGCGCAGACAATACGGGTGCCTTTCATTCTTGACTTCACATTTCTCACATCCTCTTAACACGCGCTCATCCCCCCCCCGAAGTTCTTCGTTGCCTACAATACTACCTTAAACTTGAAAGCGAGTAGTCCGATCATACAAGGTCACTCGGTTGACCTTTGGGATTTGAATAAGAGTTGAGTAACGCTGCCAAATGGGGCCCTGGAAAGCACTCCGAGACTAATGGTGCCCCAATGGAAAAATTTCCGACTGAGGGTTTTCACATTTGCGGCCGTCAAGAGGAGTTAGTGCATTCCATGGATGATTCAAACGAATCATAATACATGAGTCACGCTATCTTTAGCGCCTATAACTTCCCCTTCTCAACACCACGCCCGTCTTCTATGCCATAGCCACTCGTTGCCGAATGAAATATGATTACAACAACCACGCCCGTCTCCCGATCAGACATCACCACAGCACACAGATCATCAATGCAATCACGCACTTATTTATCTCAATCAAACGCACATCAGCTTTACGCCCTGCTTACCGTCGGAGAACACTACCCTCTTGGTCTTTCTAATAGCGACCGTCATACCTCGGTACTACCAAGAGTCAGTATGGGATATCCCGAATTAGTTGGAACATCCTAACAGTGCCAAGAGATTGACTGTCTGATGAACTCTCACTTGCTACCACTTGGTAGCCTTATTTAGTGTTGGCCACGAGACACGGCGAGATCTGAGAATGTCCCAGGACATCTCACCTCTAAGAGAATACGCTAGGATCTCGGGTCTCGGAACATTATAGCAGTCTTTCCGAGATCACGGGGCTGCTTGGGCTACGGGGACTACAACCCCCCCACGATTGTACGCCCCATCCTTTCGCAGTGCTCAGGGAGTTGAGTTCCACAGTATTGGTCACCCTTGAGCGGTGACTGCGGCCACTAGCTCGTTGACGGTCTAGCTCTAGATCATGAGATCTCACCCATGAATGCCCAGATTGTCTCGACGCAGGCCTAAAAGTATCCTGGGAGAATGATCTCGCCAAATCAAGTCCCACAGGATATATTGTCCCGTGGATAATACTAGTCCTATTTAAACTTGGTATAGCACAAATCCTCATTGAGATGGGGTTCCACAACGGACTCACGTCACGGGGATGTGCATGACGGACTTCATTGCTATCATTGGAAATGTGGCACTAGGTAGGGTATAGTTTGTTAAGACTGTCCTGCTGGTTGCCGCTATCGATATTCTACTAGCTCGCTGCATAAACGCAAACAATTCTACTACGTTGGGAATATCACATCGATTACGCCCAACGAATCGAAGACCGAGCACAGGTGGTTCGCCCTGCGTGGTGCGTTATCTGAGGCCATCAGAATGTCGCCCGTCTTTAAGGAGCCAGAGCGCAGATATTTGCATCACACCTTTGCAGAGCTTGAGGTGAGGGATAATGGCCGCATATTCAAACGTATTCTCAATCTCGACCTTGCCAGGCGCTGTGCGTCCGGGATGTGCCCGTACAAGGCTGCTGCAGACAAGACAAGAATTACGAGATAGTCCTTACTTCAGGCAACATTGAGGTCTGCATTACTCCCAATGAAACCTTGCCGATATCTCACTCTACTCTTGCTGTGCTAGATCCTACCAACATTACACTCCTCAGCGATAGTGAGCTCAAGCAGATGGTCATGGCTTTTTGTGATATGCTTTCAAAAGGCTCTCGAAAACCGGGGTTTTTTTATGTGGTACCAGTAAGCATCTTGCTTGGCTTTGGGTCCTCTTTGTTGGATCTAACTTTTATAGTCAAAACCCTTGCATTTGAACCGTTGGGAATGAATTATGCATCGATTTTGCCGGGTACAAAGCCATCGCAACAACATACATTATATGAATAAAATAAACAACGACGAGAACCTCCTATTCAGTCCACAATGGGCTTCTTCTTACACGCGCATTACGTACACGTTCAAGCATTTCTCAGATACAAGCCATTTGATCAAACGCATTCGAAACCTGTCCGAGTCCGGCAGAACTGTTGGTATCCTATCAGCAAGCCTCAATGACCTCCGGTAATGCTCAGGTGGGCTGTTCTCCGTTGGGCAATTTGAACGGGCCGTGATGGATCATGTACTTATGTAGCTACGTATACAGAGCGAATTTCTGTCCACACTGATATCTCAATAGAAAATTAATGTTGCACAACCGTTGGGCGGATCTATACTCCGCGTCGGCCAATAGATTCAAACCTTCATGCTCCATAGGCCATGTTCAGTCCGGTGTATGCGTATTCGGCAAAAAACACCGGTGCAGGATATACCACCGTGGGGATCTAACGGGATAGACGTTTAATTGGGAGTGGGCTAGAATAGAACGTGGCATGTGAGTTTCAGTTCTCAATGGGTTCACCGGTGGATATTGCGGCTGCAAACCCACAGCTTCATCACCGGACCTCCCCAAGGAATGTGCTGGGGTTCTGCATTATCTGCAACTACCAGCACGGCCCCAACCAGCACGGCCCCAACCAGTACGTCTGGTACAGAGCTTGCCTGCCATAAACCACTCGTAAAGCTGTACAGTACCGTCATAGGAAAGTTCGACCAGGTATGTGTGGTGGGCTCGAGAAATAAATGGTTCTCAGCCCTCGTGTGGGAGGTGCAGGACGCAATGGGAAGTTCCGGAGTAGCAGCGGGTATCTGCAGGCGGCTTTGAGAACAAGTTGTTGGGAACTTATCGTGGGGAACCCACACTCCAGATGCGTTATGCAGCACACGTACAGTTGTCCTACCCTACTGCAGCTGGCTCCGATGCTAGAGGATAAATGGTACTATAGTGATCTAGTTATCTAGATGCACCTGGTCTCAAAGTTTTTCGAGCTCACGTTCTGGTGACGCCATTTGTCGGGACCGATCAAATGCGGTTTGGGTTCTCGCAAAAACATTGGTTGCCTTGTCGCTAAACATTTGGTGTCAGGTCATTGGGAATAGATTTGAGCGCACGACTCCCAGGAGTGGTCCACACCTCCGAAGACACCGTCTACCAAAAAAAAAACTACTCGCGTCTTCCCCTCTCTATCCAACCAGGCGAATATAGCAATCGTTTCAGCCTGCAGTTTCATGACGATTTTTCATCTGCATAACTCAGCTGCGGACGCTGTAAGCATCTACATACTGCATTGAGATTTGAGGCTGACTGAACACTGTTTCGCGGCGCGACATCACTGGTTCTTCAGTGAAGTGAAACCTCTGACGACGTACGTAACAAGTAGCCTAGCCGCTCGTTACCTGTTGGCTGTACCTCGATCCCGGGACCGGCGAGCGGAGTAGCTAGGACTACTGATGTTACACAATAATGGTATCGCTATTGCGTGTGTGCAAATGAAGCAATTTAGAGGCCCCTGCCGCAAAAGCTTGTTTGATGCAAGCGCTAATTGCTGGGAAAAAAGAAACGTGGAGGAAATGTCAACAGCACGAGAATAGATGGCTGTAAGATTCTAGATACAGATAGTTCAATCCGACCACCACACGAAACCCAACAATAAGCCATACCCGCCTCTTCATTCCGCTGTCCGATCTCCCGCCCCGTGTTGGCCATGAAGTCTCAGCTGGCCTCGCCTATAATGTCCCTCTAATGAAAACACTGAAAAGGTAGAGTTTTGAATGGCCCCGCGGAGGGTGTAAACTCGAATTGAAGAGGGCGGCATTGTGAGATGACGAAGATACTGAGGGTGGTCGAAATTCCGGTACTGGAAGTTTGCCGGTATGCACTGATTGCGTGTAATATCTGCTCATACCGTCGTAGCCAGCTAGTCGTGATAACGAGTGATATCCAAACAAATGGAGACCCAGATCCCTCAACTGCAACGACAAAACCCTTCCGAACCTCCTCCAATCACCGGGTTCTATTAACCCTGCCACTCCTAACCTCACTACGATTCCACCACCATAGAGTCATTCTCGCCAGATCCTTCACGCTGTCTTGACAGTGCTGCTTTCGCCTCTGTATGCCGGTGTTGGGTCTCTATCGTTTCGCTGTTTTTCCTCCCCAGCACCTTCTTCCTCGCCGCCAGCTCCCTTGCGCAGATCTCAACAGTCTGTTCATAGTCGCGTAGATTGTACAATACATTCCCAAGGTTGCGTAGCGTACCCAGGGTTACATGACTGTTGTCACCATATAAATTGGCATATCCTGTCAACGCTCGGTGATAATACGGGAGTGCTTTGGCAAACAGTTTCAATGTTTCGAATAACAGGCCCATATTGTGTAGTGTCGCAAGCATGTCGGGATTGTCGCCAAATATCGTGCTCTCGTAACATGTCAATGCGCGGCTATAGAACTCCCAAGCATCGTTATAGTTTCCTTGACTGAAAAACACCACGCCGAGGTTATTGAGGGTAGTCGCACAGCTATGGTGATTTCCTGCCTTCCTAGACCCATTCAATGCCCGAAAATGGTGCTCAAATGCCTTGGCGTGATTTCCTTGCTTGCGGAATACGATGCCCATGTTGTTCAGAGTATTGATCATATCCGGGTCGGTATCATTGGTAGTGGCGATCTTTTGATATCCGGCGAGGGCTCGCTCGTGGGATTCGAGAGCCTTGGAATAATCCCCCTGCTTGTCGAAAACGATACCAAGATTATTGAGGGCCCCAGCAGTACTACGGTGATTTCCCGACTTCTCAAATCTAGCGAGGGCACGTTCGGTGAAGTCTTGGGCCTTGGCGTAATGTCCTTGCTCTGAATACGCTAGTCCCATATTACCGATAGTGTCGGTCATATCCGGGTCCCAGTTTTGGTGTTGTTCGTCGTCGGCGTTCCCGAGATCAACTTGCACCGTGCTTAGACAGTCTAATGCTTTTTCGTAGCGTTTTTCGTCGAGAAGCGAGACTGCTTCGTCCAGCAATGCTTTTGGAGGCTTGAAGTCTTGGGGCTGAGGGGGTGGGGTGGGTAGCTGTGTGGGCTGGGTATCCTCAGACTGACTGCTGTTCACCGAGAAGGCACCTTCTACGGCACCTGTCGATGGAATGGTTGCGGTGGTGGGTGTGGAATCCGAGATAGGCGTTCGGCATTCCGTATCAGATAATATAGCTATCAACATTTAGACAAGAAGGACCATCGTGAGTTTGATTAAACTTACAAGCAGCAGGAGACATGGGTTCCTTTGCAAGATCCTCCCTATATCTATATCGAGACCGATCTAGCTCCTCAATGCTGATGATGTGACCGTTGAAAATGCATTCCGTCCTCTTCCCTTGAGCCAAACGTTGATCTGACTTCTTCAGCAAGTGCACAATCTTCCGTTTCGGTATGCACTTCTCAAGTCTCCATAGGCGTAGCCGCTTCTTGTACTGTGGTTCGCTAGATGATAATGTCAGTGGTTGACTGAATACAGGGAGACCAATATATTCACCTTCCGTAGAATTTATATCTTTGAGCCATGATCCTACGGACTTCATCCAGCTCAAGGTCTTCCGAGATATAAAGTTGTGTAATAGCTCTCTTATGGCCGTCGAATTCCTGTGCCGTGATCTTTCGTATTCGGTTGAGCTTGTAGGGAGCCTCCCAGTGGCTTGGTGGTAAAATTGAAGCTCTCATTGTGGTATTGAAAAGGGTCAATTGATGTCGTGTTGGTATATACGTATTGTCGAAATTCGATGGTGAAGATGAGTTGATGATCCAGAGAAACAACTGGAGCTTTATGTTCCTTCACAAAAAAGTAAATACCCAGCCCTGCAGGCTACGCGAGGATGCGTCTGTTCTTTCCGCATCTCGACTAACCGCCGATTGGCTCGCAACGTGGCTTCAAACCCCTGCTGCAACCGCAACGACGATATGAAATGATCCGAGCTAGCTTCCTACAATTTGCGATATAAAATGCCTCGAAATCACAAACGCATAAAGTAATATCTTGCCTTCACTAAGAACCACAGTCTTTGATGAGCTGGCAGTAACGCACTTAGCCAACTCGGAGCATTACCGGATGGAATATCTGACGTGCACATCCGTCGTTCGTATAGTAGCCTGCTGTCCGCAGCCCTGGAGGCACCGTGGAGCGGCGGCAGCTCTATTGTTAGGTAGCCGCTTTGCTGCTGGTGAGCAAATGACGGATATATCACAGACACTTTTGGAAGCACCCCGCCGTGGGGAGAGAAACCCGGCACCCAATCCTCCGAGACATACCTAAGCAACCTACTCTCCGAAAGGTGCGACGCGTTTTGTCGCAAGAAGCGAAGCAAAAAGGTTTCTACTGCATGACATCTAGTCTGGGACGGCGGTGGTGGTACACATATTGCATCGCTGGGAAGCCCCAAATGGGTTAAAATAGACGAATTCCCGGTGCTTATCCTGGTAATGGAGCTTAATCCTTCGGTACCAGCGGTTGACAGCGTCCATCTCCGCTACAACGGACTTCCGAGGGAAACATTGTTCGTACATAGCCCCCATTCGTCAAAACGAACATCACTCCTTCGCTAGAAGCGCCAGACCATTTTCATTCTCTTCGCTTCCAGCAAATGATATACTTTCCTCTAACCAATGGGCGCCAAGTCAAACACCCCGCGATTCGACCACAAAAGGTTGCGGAATCTTCTGGAGATGTGTCATCTTTCCGGCAGTCCGCTTGTCAGCACAAAACAGGGCAAAACTCCGCGAACGAGTGATTACTCGTGCGCACCACTGTATGCCCTACCTCACCCGCCACACTCTACGAATTCATCGTCACCGTATACCACCGGTAAGTGCAAGCCGCCTGCGCAGATCTACCTCCACGATTGCATGTAGCGGGTGGGAAAGATGATGTGATCCTCACATTTCACTGGCTTCCACTTCCATGCGCATCTCCGAAGCATGGTGGGGCCGCGAAACGTACTTTACATGTGTTCGCAGCCTTGCCCTCCACCCAACCGAAAACGAACACAGCCCCTCATACAGGTTCGACCATTCTGCCGGAAACCTAGTGATCTAGTGAGATGTTTTGCTTTAGAGTTCCGACTGGAGAGGTTTTTTCGTTGTCTTGATCTGAAGTAGGAGGTCAAATAGTTTAGGACGGCGGACCGGGACGGATGACTATCTCCGTTTGGAACAAATGGGGTGTTTCGAGCCACCGGATATTAGCGAATTCTTCGGCATGCCGACTCAAAAGTGGTATCAAAGTGAGACCACCTCAACCCCGCAAATCACCGTATCCATCTCCGCCGCACGCTATTAGCTCTTTCCACGTCGCTGAGTGTGCTCGGGGCTAGCATATAAGACCAAAGCATAAAAGCATGTGGCTGTAGCTTACTCGCACCAGCAATTTTGGGGTAAATAATCTCCATACCAAGCAAATCTCAGCCATTCAGAAGTTTTGATGCTTATTTCTTGCCCCGAGTAGATGCCTAGTACCATCCGGTGAGATCGGCAAGTTCATTTGGGCATGTCCGGCAGAGGACGGTCAACACCGGTGGTATTAAGGGGGCACTCTATGTGAGGGGCACTTTAAAAGATGGTCTAAGTGTTTCCACAAATGGTAGTTTCCCGGTTCCAGCTGCAATGTCGGGCACCGGGTCTCCCACCCATTCGTGCTCAAAGCGCCCTCGGGGCAAGGTGGCGACCCAAAGAGCTTGTTTCCACTGCCCGCCCGTATCGCACCTAGTTCCGTGCCAGCGTCACGATTTGACTGGCAAACTAGCCCGGGGCAAGCACCTCGATCGGCATGTCTCCAGGCAGTTCAGTCGAATTACGACGTCAGTGAACCTTTTCAGCCATGGTTCAAAGATACCAGAGTGTAGTAGGGTGTAATGGTGATCGCAGACAATGAAACGATTCACCATTGATCCCTAGTGATACCTAGTGATACCGGTGCAACAGCATCCATTCGGATGATACGAGAGAATCTCTGCGCAGCAAATGGCTACTCTTCGGATGAGCTTGTGCAGAAAGCTTGTGCGTAGCAAAATCAAGAAGTTCTCCGGAAACTCGAACTGTGTCAACAAGCCTTAATATCGGTGCTGCGGTTGCTGACCGGTTTACCCATAGAGCATTAACTTGGGAAGCAAGGGAGTGTGGGAGAGACTATACGAAGTTGATTGCTTGGAGACTCCGCCGCCTCAATACAAACATCAGAGCGGGTGATAGATGATGACTGTAAAGTTGCATGTGTTCCGACTAAATTAGGAAGATATTCGCTTCACAATAATAAGTCAACTTTTTCACCAACCGGCTGAGCGTAGTCGTTACCACAACTCGAGAGCGTGAGTTTGCAGGTGGAAAAGTGAATACGGTTGAATTGACGATGGGCTTCATCTGGTGAGCAACGCTCCGTACTATGAAGTGCGGTGACAAGCGGCCTGCAGAATTCCAGTGGACTTTTCTATCACTGAAACTCTAACCCAGCGATATCCATATTCATATGCACTTGCCCTTTGCAGCCTAAGTTACTTGAAGCATCTGTTAGTCTGCATGGGATCTACGAAGCGTGGGAGTGGTACTACACTAATTCCATTGGAAGACCTCCCGTGATCTATAGCAACGGATAGGAGGGCCGTTTTCATCGGTCAGAGGCTAAAGAAAATACTTTCTAAAAATTTCTATTTCTATCGAACTAGTGAAGTTAAGATTCTAGCCGGGACCTATTTAAGGATAGAACCACGGGAAGTCTTCCACCCGCTTCGAGTCAGATTATCACGGCTAGCACTTAAGTACTTGCTTTTAGTCTGTCATACGGCTTTTTTTTCGCTGGCGCTAGCCGTTTGACAGACTAAGTAGCTTTACTGCGGGAGCTCTTCATAAACTGCATTCCTATGTTTTTATATACATTATGCCCGATAAAAGTGCCACCATAGAAAGGAGAATGAGGGAAGAATATGGACAAGACGGCTGTGTAAGTAGCTCCAGGGCAAGACAAGTAACTGTGGCCAGCGCGACTAATCAATTGTAGATGGCATCAGCTCAACTCATAATAACCTCAGAAATTCTCAAGGTTACGATACCCATCATCCCAAGGGTTTAGAATTGAAGGAACGCTGTAAATTTTCGTGTACCGGAGTTACTGGCTTTCGCAGCGGCTAGTTGTATAATGGGGCTTTTCGGTTCGGCTGGTGTCTGCAGCCTGCTGGTACCCAAATTTGACTTATTCGCGAAGCCGATTTCTTCGCAGTTCAGTCAGAACACATGCGCTCCTTTTGCCCTTTCCGCGTTAGTAGGGTCGCTGTCGGTTATGGAAGTGTTACATCTCCTCTTGATAAGGGGCGGGGCGGGGCGGTAATTGTTCTCGCCGGTAATAAAATTCTGTGTACGACAAGTGAATGTTTGTATCCCCCTCGCTAGTTTCCACCGTTGTGGGCATCCAACTTGTGCAATGGTATACCGCTCCTGTTATTATAACAGGTATGTACTAATATGATTAATCGTTCGTAAGCATGAGAGCGGTAATTCGGCGACGTTCATGAGATTGATCACCCTTTTTTGGGTCGTATAATTGCATAGTACCAAGGTGCCGCTATTCAACTATGACCTTAGATGGGGGTCGATGAAACCTGTAAGCCTATATTTTTTAGCTGCAACTCTTATATCATCCGTATATTATTCTTATGAAAGGGATTTCTGAGATAAGTCTTTCCGAAATGGATATAAGAGTGACAGTGAAATCACCCTCTCAAACGTCTTTCAATAGGTTTATAAGTTTTGTCGACCCCAATAAGGTATGTATGTACAAACATCGCAACCCATATTGGACTCCGCAGAGGAGGTTTCCAGCCCCTCAATCAAAGCTCGGAACTCTTGTCCAGCCCTCAATGCCATCGACAAGTCGGAACTCGACACCATCGCCAAAGAAACCATAGTCATTCCAGCTCTTCATTTCCGTACTTCCATACGGCCCATATGTAGAACCATCGTCTCTTCCATCCGTCCACCTGTACTCCCACTGCTTTAACACAGCTGAACCAGCGTCTGTCTCTTCGCCAGGCTTCCTGTCAATCCAGTCCTCTCCGGTCTCCTGCCGATACTGCCGCATAAGACTTTCCCTAGTTTCATCGTAGACTTCAGGCTGCCCTCGCGTGAGAAGTATATCCGCAGCGCCAGTGATCTTCTCCACCATCTCCTTCCTCCTCGTCTCCGCTGGATCTTCCACCACCTCCTTCCGTTTTCCTTTAGTATCAACCTCCATCTCATCCGCAGTTGTAGTCACCGCAGCAGCTTTCTTCTTCTGCCTCCATTGGTTCTTGTTCTTGTTCGTAGTGTTTTTCTTTCTTCCTCCCAGCCGCGCCAGCGCCTCCAGGATGCTCTCTCCCTTGTCGAGACTCGTAATCAAACATGCCAGTACCTCACTCGTCAGAATTTCGTCGTCGCGTCGCATCTGCTCTCGCCGTTCCGCCTCCCGCTTTTCCATCGCCTCTTTAGCTTTCTTCATATCCTTGCGGCTAATCCCAGCCAACCAGCTGTCGTGAATGGCGTCCTTTTCGGCAGCCTTACGGATGAAATTCCCTGAAGAGTCAAACCGCCCCTCCTCCATCTCGCTCTTCATATTGAACGCCTCTCGTTTTGGCGCATGTGACTTCCGCCCGCCAGCACCAACCTCCTCGTCTAATCCTTCCTCCGCAAGTTTCTCCTCGTCGTCACTGGATTCCGATTCCCGCTGCTCGTCCTTAAAGATATCCGGGAACCGTTTCGGCACTGGCGCGTCAAGATCGGTCGCACCCTCCTCTTCTTGCCCCTCGATCTCGTCCAGCTCCAGGAACTTCACATTCTTTTTATCCTTACCCCGTTTATCCTCCACCTTTTCCTTCTCCTCCTCCGATGTGCCACCAAACATATTGTCATCCTCATCATCCACCTTCGCCTTCGCCTTCCCCTTATCTTCCTTAGCCCACTGCTTATGCGTAGCATCAAACCCTTCCTCGGAAGAATCCGTCTCATAGCCCTCAAGTTCTACGGCGTTCCGGTGCACCCGCCGCTTCCCGATAGCCCCTTCGTCGGCTTCGAGGAATATGTCGGTTTCGGTTTCGGGAGCGTCGGGGGCGGCCAGGTGTGGGTTTCGCGCATCGAATTTGGGGCGCTTGGAGGGGGCGAGGCCGGCGCCGGAGCGGTTGAGCGCGTCGGCGGAGTGGGAGATGGGATGGGTTGGGCGTTTTGGACGTTGAGGCATTGTGGATGGTGTGGGGAGGCTAAAAGGAAAAGCGACGGTCGGTGTAAGGTAGCAGGCAGTGTTGCACAATGGTGGCTTCTTTCTCCGGAAGAAAAAGAGATTCTGCGTCGCTGAGAGGGCCCTGTGCTGTTGAGGAAGCGGGCTGAGGTCGGATGATCGACGGAATTCGGCGCTTAGACCAACTCTATCTTGTCTTGGCAGTCAACGTCATTGCAACTTTCAACCTGCCAAACTACCAACTCAAACCTTAACACGAGAGACGAGTATCTCGAATATCTTTTCTCTTCAGCGAGGAAGAAGCTTCCAGCAAGAATTGGGGCTGCCATGAACCGCCTCCTCTCTTGCCGAGGGGCTCACCTCTACTTTCCCACCTTTCGTCCGCAACTGACTCGACCCCGATGTCCCCTGACCCCCCGCCGTCCTACGAGTACAGTCGGCACCGACCAAACGGGTTTCATTGACAAGCAGCCCGGCGAGTCGCTTCTCTACTTCGACAGTATGCCCCCTACAACCACTCTCCACCCCACGCATCAGACTGACATTATGCTGGCAGATGTCTTCCCCCTCAAAACCGCTATCTACGACATTCGCCACATAGTAATGCGCTGGGACAAGCGCTCTGTAGAATCCCGCATCAAAAAACAATGTCTCCCACATCCTCTCCACATATCCTCCCCCGATTTCATCATAACCTCCATAATCCCGCACCTCAAAGACGGCGGCGCATTTGTCAAGTTCATCTCCTCCAACCCCGCCGAGACCGAGAGCACAATCCAAGCGTACTTGAAGCAGAAGCGGATGAAGCCCTGGTTCTCGCCGTTTACGCGGGTGCGGACGTTTATGGTGCGGGGGAAGCCGTGGCTCGAAGATCTTTACAGGTTCCCAAGCACGAGGCTGAAGGTAGAGTTTTTGGAGGGGAAGGAACTAGGTCAAGAGGCGTTGTATGCACTCTTCCGGAGGTACGGGAAGATAGCGGATATTACGGTGTCTCCGCCTGGATCGAAGGACTTGCCAAAGAATGCGATTATTCAGTTCCTGAGGATCAGGAGCGCCACTAGCGCCAGGAACTGTTTACACGGGTTCATGGTTCCGGAGATTGAGTCTATTGCAGGGAGGGAAGGGGGTGTTACGATGAGGATTCTGTATGAGCGCACGATGAAGACGCATTGGATTCGGGATTGGATCATGAGCCACCCAAGGATCATGTTGCCCGTTATAGCAGCTATCATTACCACCATTGCAGTTTGGGTTTTCGATCCGATCAGAACATTCTTCATCAGAGCCAAGATTACACGCTCGCTGCACTTCTCTGAAAACGCATATTGGACCTGGATTAAGAAGAACACGGTCGATAGATTTGCGTTTGGAAAGCGCAATCAGGAACTAGAAGACCTCTCCGCTTTGTGGGAGGAGCGGAGGGATGCGATAGAGCAGATAAATGGGTGGCTCCAGGAAAGTGAAGAGACGTTTATTGTGAGCATCGTCCCTCCCTCTTATGGCAGAAACTGATCTAATGGTTGGTAGATTGTTCAAGGTCCTAGAGGCTCAGGCAAGCGAGAATTAGTTATGGATTCTGTTTTAGGAGAGCGAAAGAATGTGTTGTTGATTGATTGCGAACCGATCAACGAGGCTCACGGAGACTCTGCCACCATTGCTGCTACAGCAGCTCAAGTCGGATACCGACCCGTCTTTTCCTGGTACATTGCGCCCTCCATCATCTCAGACTTTTACTAACCCTACACTAGGCTCAACACCATCAGCTCCTTCATCGATATCGCCGCGCAAGGCACCATCGGCACCAGCGCTGGCTTCAGCCAAACGCTTGAAAACCAATTCAACAAGATCTTACAAAACACCGGTGTAGCCCTTAAAGACATAGCCCTCTCCGCGAAAAACGACACCGAAAAAGATGCAGCAATGGCAGACGACGAGTACCTCTCAGCCAACCCCAACCGGCGACCAATCGTAGTAATCGACAACTTTCTCCACCACGATGGCAACTCCGGCAACGCAATCCTACACGAGAAACTTGCCGACTGGGCTGCCCTGCTCGTCTCCGCCAATCTGGCCCACGTTATCTTCCTCACAAATGACATCGGCTTCCAAAAGCTCCTCGCCAAATCCCTCCCAGATCGCGTATTCCGCACCATCTTCCTCGGTGACGCCCAGCCCGAGTCCGCAAAACGCTATGTCCTCCACCACCTCGACGACGACACAACCACCATAACTTCCAACGAAAAACTCGTCCAAGAACTCAACGACTCCATCGTCGCCCTCGGCGGTCGTCTAACAGATCTAGAATTCCTCTCCCGCCGCATCAAAGCCGGTGAAACCCCCCAGCAAGCAGTACAGGAAATAATCTCCGCCTCCGCCTCCGAAATCCTAAAATTCTACTTCCTCGACGGCAGCGAGGTCGCAAAACGGAAATGGACACCTGAGCAAGCATGGTACCTCATCAAACTCCTCTCCGAATCGGAGGAACTCCGATACAACGAGATCCTCCTCCACGACTTCTTCAAATCCGACGAGGACGCTATACAAAGTCTAGAACAAGCGGAAATGATTAGTATCGTCAACAAAAACGGCCGGCCGTGGGCGATTCGCCCGGGGAGACCGGTATATCGTGCTGCGTACCAGAGGTTGATGGAAGATAATGTGTTGAGGGCGAAGATGGATTGGATTTCGCTCAAGGCGATTTGTAAGAAGGAGACGGAGGATATTAGGAAGGTTGAGGAGGAGTTGGCAGTGTTGGCTACATTGGATAAGAAGAGTGGACGGCGGGTGGAGTGGTTGGTTAAGAAGATAGAGAATAGTCAAAGGAAGATTGAGGATGCGGAGAGGGAGATGAGTGCATTAAAGAAAGTTTTGCAGAAGGAGTTTTAGAAGGGGGAGGAGGAGGAGGAAGGGTACATATGAGTGATTCTTGATTCAGCGGGGCGCTTGGTGTTGATGTCACGTGTACTTTTATGCATGTGCTAGGTCGGAGTGATATTCTATGAGTGTTGTTGATTCTAAATATTTTGTATCATAGCCGGGCAATACTCTACTCGAGCATATTTCTTATCTTCTGGTTGGGCATTGATCCGTCCGGGCACGCGTGTATAGCAATACAGCCGGGTCTGACCCTAGCTGAATACAAGTAGAACTTGAGACCAAACCTAACTTGTTATAGCATCTGTCATGAATTGTTAAAAGTTTGACGTAGATTTAATTGGGGCATAACAGAGATCGTGGGAACAAATTTTTCGATAGCTAGATGATTCGTCTCTGAGTACTAACCTACGTACAGTAGCGTCAGGAGCAATAATATAGCATAAAGCTAATACTCAAAGGGTTTAAAGACGCCTGCCAGTGTAAAGTTTCTTAGTGAAGAGTTTATATAGTAAAACAATCTTCTAAAGAAAGGTTTCAAAAATTTAAGCTTGGGGCCGCTAGCTAAGCTAGAGATGGGAGGGCTAGTGTTGGGCTGCTTGGTGGGGATTACAATGAGGCGGCACAGGAAGGGAAATGCTTACACTTTGGTGGCATTATGGATAGAGGGGAATTGGTGTTTTTTTGGGTGGTAAGGAGAGTGGTGGTGATGTTTGACCTCGAACCCAAATATATTTGGTGGTGGCATAATGTTTATATGGAAATCGTATAGGGCTCTATTGGGTTCAGAGAACCACCACCACCACTACCAACATTCCCCAACCGTAGCTGCCGCCCCAATCGATAGGTGTGAATCCTGTTACTGTTTTCCGTTACTACTCCGAAAAAGCTTGCTAATTACTATTGTCTGCTACGCCCCGACAGTTGTATCAAGGCCCTTCAGGAACTCATCGCGCACGCGGCTCTTGTGCTTCATTCTTGTTGCCCATACGGCTGATCCAGACCGCCGGTACACGCTATATACTATGCATTCGTTATCTCTATGAAACTAACTCGTTAATTCACGATGCTAGCGACCGTGCCGTCCTACGGAACTATAAGAATGGATGTGTAGTAGTTTTCGGCACGGGGCGAGACGAAACAAGAGCTCAGAAGATCCTGGGATGTCTCGTCTATGTATTATCTACATGGGCATATGCATATGATTGGGGTAAAGTTTACGGTGCTGCTGATCTAGCACAACCACTGTCTAGTCCCCCGTATCAACTACTAAACTCTCCTGTTCTGGCAACTTCAACGCCACGAACCTCCGAAACCCTGGGGGGAATGAAAGCAAAGACAACAAGGCAGAATGGCCTCGGTCATGAGCCATCACTCACGGGGTCCAAAGTTGCCCTTGTTACGAATGTAAAGCGGACGAGGTCTATTCTACTATCTAAGGGAGAAGCTCGGTCTTTATATACATGAAGGCCTGGAACTCCATGGAAGTCTATGGAAGCTCGCGATTGCAAATACCAGTGGCGGTGGCGAGTGAAAACCCGTGGATGAGTCTACGACTGTGAGTGCGTAGCCTGTGAGTCAATTCGGAGATATCAGTATCGGCGACTTCCCTTCAGATCATATAGTAACAGCCCTTGTTGCATGTGTACCTGTATCGTGAGTCTTAGGTCCGTTTGCTTGGATCGTGAGTCTCAGCTGTTTGCTAGCTCGTAAGCAGTTGGGGTTTCGTATGAGGATATGCATGGTCTGTATCAGCATCAGGAAGAGCGACTCATATCAAGATAGTGCAAACGCATATGCAAACGAATATGGATATGGATATGGGAGTCAAGTCTATATATAGGGGCCTTGGGCTCTCGAGATACTAGTCAATCAATAAGTCATTCAAGCATCTAAAGTAACAGCCCTGCAACATTCCGGAAAATGTCCTGGGAAATATCCTCCTGTGACAGCTAAAGTCCCGTTGGTCCCGTGTCGAACTTTAATCCGTAGTCCATCTGTCACACAGTATACCATATTACATACTACTACGAACGGCTCCCGAGTAACGGACCAGATTGACTTTTCTATTCCGGTCCATGACCGCGCACCTACCTGGGCCAAGTCGTATGAAGCTCCGAGTCGAAAGCATAGGTCATTTAAAACTTTCTGATGTATCCAAAGGCTACGGGACACCAAGGGTCATGTTTCCAGCTTCTACGGCATCACTGGTGTTTAGCACACGGTCCGACAGCTACAGGAAGAGACAGCGTCCAAGCGCGCGCGAATTGACGACGAGGACGATCTCCCATGAAACCCATCCCAACAGCAGAGGCAGGATCCTGAACAACCACAGCCGCAACTACAACCTCGACCACAGCCTGAACAGCAGCAGGATCAACTACAAGCCCCACCGCAACCACAACCTCAACGTCGACCAGTGTTAACCGAAGATGCTAGAATGATCGCTGGTAGAGACTATCTTCAAGCTGCCGCGGTGCGATGAACCGTTGTGCCGCCCAACCTCTCATGCCAGCGGTGGGGGGCGAGGGCTGGAGCGTGGTGCCAGACCACCGTTGGAATCTCTCTGCTGCAGATTTCGGAATTGTGTCCGGCGTCATAAGATCCAGGTGAATATAGAATATAGAGATGCTGACCGATGATGATGACGGGTGGGTTGAAGCACGGCAAGCGAACTAAGGTTTACTTTTGTACTACCTCGCAAATTACCTAGGTAAAGTGCAGGGTTTTGAACACACAAACAGTTAGTCTAATTTCACCGAATTCAGGACTAAATAAACCGTGGTGTGAAAAATATATCACTGAATTCTCCGAGCTTTCGATAGGGACTGAAGTGTAATGAACTGAGGCTGTCGTCCAGCCGCCCACTGCATGCAATAGCAGGCTATACGCATATGCACGCAACTAATGAATGTATTTCATTTCGTAGCCTTACGAAAGTGACTCCATCGCGCCCTTCTCAAATCCCATCTATTGATACAGGATCTCTATAAAACCCACCTTCAAAAAACGCCCTTAATTTTTGCATACGCTCTTTGATATCTACCTACATTGTTGGTTCAATTGGGGATGATCGCGAGGGTCTTGCGTACCTATACTAGCCTGCAATGAACGATCATACGCTAGGAAACCGAAGCAAGTTCGACCAACAACTGTCAGGTGCTACCTAATCTGCTAACGCCTACACGTCCACAGACAGATACCATGACCATATAGTACACCTCAGCAGTAGAGATAGTAAGGGTAACCACAACGACCGTGCAGAACGACGCCACAACCGCCCACGGTCACCCAGAGCTTACCGCGGATCCAGAGCCGATGGTGACTATCACGACGGAATGGCCGATGGTGATAGGTACAGGGTGCATGATAGCCGTGACGAACTCGACAGCACCAACAGAATGGCCGACAGAGGTTATCGGCTAGAGGTCGATGTAGCGCTTAGACGTGGCGATAGGCACTGCTCCAGACCAAGAAACCCTTCGGAGTTTTCCAATCGGAACGGGAAGCTAGCAGAAACGGACCGTTCAGCATCTGTCAAATCCAAACACACCCGAGGGGTGAGAGGAGAAGACCGACGTTATTCACCCTCGCCGGAAAGAAGGGGTCGCACTTCAGATCTGACCAATGGAGCACTCACTTCAGAGGTACAGGGAAGGAAGACAAGGGAATATGCCGCAAACCACGTCAATCTTGCGGCCTCCAGGCTTATGTGTTTTCGGATATCTGGAGTACCCCTAGATTGGAGCGAAGATGACCTACTTGGTGCCCTTAAAGCTATCGACCCATACCTCAGAGATGAAATGGCTCAATTATCGCTCTACCCTGCGTGTTCCGGGCCTACTCAAACAGCACTACTCAACTTAGGTACCTATACCCAATATTTTCGGGCTCTCAAGCCGAACGAATCCACGTATGAGTCGACCTCTGCGGTTGGAAAGACTAAAGTTGCTCTGGCTCTCGACAGTCATTTTTATGACCTGACGCCGTTGAACACTCCCGGGGATAGAATAGTCGCAGAGTTCGTTATATTCTACATCTCTTATCAGGACCTGGTACTGATGTCAGACTGGTTGCAGTGTAGTTGCGGTGACTGGCCTTGCAGGCCATGCATTTGGGTCGTGGAGGAGACCATATGTGGCTGAGAGACTTTCTGCCACAAGACTTCAAGAACATCCGGATTATGTCCTATGGATATAACTCCAACCTCGTTGAGAAAATCGTAGACGACGGATTCCTAGATTATAGAAGACATTTTATCCAAATGTTGATGAATGCTAGAAGCTCAGCAGAGGTACGTGGCCAACATTTTTAGTGGCATGCACACTGTGAATTAATTCCATGACAAGGAGATATCTCGGCCAATAATATTCGTCGCGCACAGTATGGGCGGTATCTTGGTTCTTCAAGTAAGTCTTCACCCAATATCTTTAGCAATGTTGATATTGTTAAATTTGGTAAACTACGCTCGCGACCTGAAATCAATTCCAGAACGCCGGCTAATTATAATCGGGTTGTATTGTACCGAATTTGGCAATATTAACGTAATAGGGATACAAAGTTCTCGAATCTAGACATCAGTGAACTCACATGCGACAGGCACTACTACAATCTAACAACGGGGGGCAATATCGGCAGATTTTTGACTCAACACGAGCGATATTATTTTTTGGAACTCCACACCAAGGACTAGAGGTCAAAGAACTCTTGGCAATGGTTGAAGACGTATCACTGAGCCAGAGGGCGTCAAGATCGAATCTCGTTGAGCAGCTGCGAGAAGGCTCAAACTTTCTTGATACGCATAGAGACGATATCACGAGTCTTTGGGGCTCTAAATCTGATATTGAGATCGTTAGCTTTTACGAGACAAAGAAGACTGTAACTGTTAAAAGGGTAAAAATTTTAGGATCGATATTTTACCACGGAACATGATACTGATATATCATCGTGTTTAGTCTTCTGCAGGAACTTGGACGAGAAGTGGCGACCAGGTTGAGATGGTCAAGAAGAATTCCGCTCAATTATATCTACCATTCGAAATACGGCTTCCAGTCGACAAGAATCATACGGAGATGATTAAATTTGGCTCAAGTTCGGACAACACCTATCAAACAGTAGTCTCACACATAAACCGATACGTGGATAACATCGGTATGATTCGTGTGTGATACATGACAGGCCAATCCGACACCCGCTGAGTAGAGTTACTGACGAAGGTTTGGATAGTGAACAGAAAGAAAGCAATTAGACTCAAACGTACGTTCCATATTTCAGTTGCCCCGTCAGTTCGACTAGCATTTACCACTTGCTTGACGCATAATCTCGGGCCTGCTAAAATAATACGGGTGTTCAAACAGTCACCAAGAAGCGTCGCGAATGTCTGAAAAGTTTAAATGCATCTGACTGCGAGAGTTACCGTGATGCTCTCTTGCTTAAACGACATGAAAATACCTGCACGTGGCTTTTATCCGATAAGCGCTACAGAGCTTGGGTTGAGAAAGACGACCAACCAATTCTCTGGATTTATGGAGGGCCGGGCTGTGGAAAGAGTGTCTTGTTGTCAGTTCTGTCTAAACAACTTCCCGGAGATGCAAATATCAGCTTCGGGGGGGATTATTCAGTAGCTTATTTCTTCTGCGACGACAAGGATGAGCGACTGAGGACTGCAGACGCAATATTGGTTAACTTGCTTGCCCAGTTATTAATGCAGAACCCAGACGTCTTTAAACACTTTCCAACAGAATTCGAATACGCAGCCTGCAAGGAAGATCGCAAGGAAGCAATGCCATGGAGTTTTGGCATGCTCTGGCGGGTCTTCGATCGGATTATTAAAGACGACAACGTTAGACCTATGTGTGTTCTGATTGATGCTCTTGGTATGCCATCCTAACCATATGATAAGTACCGGACTCGGGCTCACCGCAGTAATAGATGAGTGTGATGAGGAATCTCGAACAGACCTTCTGAACCGTCTCCAGCATCTCCTAAAAGGTCATTCTGTCGGCAAGCGCATCAAAATTATAATCACCAGCCGACCGCACATACCTGTTAAATCCCATTTGCCTAGCGTTGTTGACATACTTCTTAACGCCGACAACTTAATGCAAGACATCACAGATTTTGTCACCGCTGAGATTCGCAAGCTGCCGCGATTTCCTGCCACCCTAAGAGACAAAGTACAGGATGTTCTTATCCGTGGTGCTAATGGGATGTTTCTCTGGGTTTCCTTGATTCTAGACGACCTTCAAAAGTCAACAACGACGAGGCCCCGAATTATCCGAGACAAGCTGAAGTCCTTACCGAAAACTCTTCCAGAATTGTACGCCAATATTTTGCGCAAGATCAAACCCGAAGATGAAGCAACTGCCAGTACAATCCTTCGGTGGATAGTATGGGCAGCACGTCCGATGACGCTGCAAGAACTGGCGATTGCAATTGCGATACGGCCCAATGATACTTCGATGTCATCAATACAGGATGAGATGGAAACAGATTTGGAGAGAGTACTTCGGTTGGTTTTTGGACCAATGCTGAACATAGACATCGATGGCACCGTCCATCTTGTTCATCAGTCCGCAAAAGGTAGATCTTTCTTTTACTATCATCACAGCAAAGCTAAATGATAGTACTGCGAAAGATTTCCTTAGCAGCATGATGCCAATAGAAAATAGTCCAAGCAATGACTCTCATTTCGATTTTCGCACCCCATCTGCAGAGTCTAACCTCGAACTTGCATTAAGCTGCTTAACTTATTTGACATTTAGCGAACTTGAAGAGGGAATGAGTGAATTTCAAGAGGATCCTTTAGGCTTATATTCCGGCCGGGATTTCTTGAAGCACATCCAACAAAGAAATCAATTTCTGGCCTACGCTGCGATACATTGGTCGGACCATGTCAGACAAACAGAATATGAAATCCAAAAACATATTTTATGGCCGGCTTTTTGGAGAGTCGCGGCATCCAAACGGAAAATAGATCTCGCACAAAAGATTCTTGTATCCTCTGATCGCGAGTACCAAAATTGGAGCGGACCACTTGAAATTGTGGCATATCACGGTTTTGTCGTATTTGCAAAGGAGCTACTGAATCAAGGTGCCGACAGCTATAAGGGTCACCTCAATAGCGCACTCAGGGCGGCGGCATCTAAGGGTTACGAAGCAGTTGCCCGCCTTCTGTTGGACCACGGGGCTGACGTCAACGCCGTCAGTGGATCGAGATCCGTACTCGCAGAGGCGGCATCTAAGGGCCACGAGGCAATTGTTCATCTTCTATTGGACCACGGGGCCGACGTCAACTTCCGGTGCCCATTCTACGGCACTGCACTCAGTACGGCGGTATTCCATCACCACGAGGCAGTTGTACATCTTCTGTTGGACTATGGAGCAGACGTTAACTTCGCCAACGGGAACTCCATACTCCCAGAGGCGGCATCTAAGGGCCACGAGGCAATTGTCCGGCGTCTATTGGACCACGGGGCCGACATCAATTTCCGGTGCCCATTCTACGGCACCGCACTCGGCACGGCGGCATTCCATCGCCATGAGGCAGTTGTCCGTCTTCTGTTGGACTATGGGGCGGACGTAAACTTCACCAATGAGAACTCCGTACTCCAAGAGGCGGCATCTAAGGGCCACGAGGCAATTGTCCGGCTTCTGTTGGACCACGGGGCCGATGTCAACTCCCGGAGCCCCATCTACGGCACCGCACTCAGCGTGGCGGCATTCCGCCGCCACGAGGTAGTTGTCCGTCTTCTGTTAGACTATGGGGCAGACACCGCCAACGAGAACTCTGTACTCCAAGAGGCAGCATCTAAGGGCCACGAGGCAATTGTCCGGCTTCTATTAGACTACGGGGCTGATATCAACTCCTGGAGCCCCGTATATGGTACCGCACTCGACACAGCGGCATTCCATCGCCATGAGGCAATTGTCCGTCTTCTGTTGGAGTATGGGGCAGACGTCAACCTTCAGAGTCCCTTCTATAGCACCGCACTCAGCACGGCGCCACGAGGCAGTTATCCGTCTTCTGTTAGACCATGGGACCGACGACCGCAGCGGTGAAGGGGAGCAAGGGTAGAGGATGGGATCTCTCCCACTTAGCGGGGTCATCCGGAAGGGGAGGGGTCAGCGGGAACTGTCATACTCTAGATAAAGTGAATACAGTATGATTAAATAACATGGGTACTTGGGTACTACAGCGAGTTTGGAGTTCATTTGTTGCGTGTTAGAGTTATTTGCTACAACGAAATATCGACTTCGAGTTTTACCTCTAGAACAAAACACCTAACGCACATGGGGTGGGGGTGCAGAGAGAAGGGTAGCAATACTCAAAGCATTGAATCCCCAGCACATTTACTTAGTACACTCTGAATAGATAAGCACCGCAGAACCTCCTCCGTGGCTATTATGCTGCCCGCCTAGATATAACTCCTAGCCACCGCCCCTTTCTAATATGTTGCAACCCGGACCATTACTACAATTTCACCCTCCACGCTTCGTCAAAGAGCATTCACGAATCACACGACCGC